>Ga0265797_10004075_pt1 | contig 22712 bp, 21 predicted proteins | sample P2T30metagenome_FD_192433 | JGI IMG/M metagenome (GOLD analysis project Ga0265797, IMG submission 192433) | Plant litter microbial communities from East Loma Ridge, Irvine, California - P2 T30 | ecosystem: Environmental > Terrestrial > Plant litter > Unclassified | place: USA: California... | reverse complement strand
AATCGTGTGTTCCTCTCGGCACCATCCTCAACACCTCCTCGGCCATGAACTTGGTTGTGAACCAGCTGGTACCTGTGCGCGCGATTGTGGACCCGATGAACCAGCCGCCGGGCTTCAAGTGTTGCATAATGGACCGCAGGAACGGAGCGGGCTGCTGGATGTGCTCAATGACCTCAAAAAGAGAGACAATGTCGAAGGCCTCGGACGGCGTCTTGGGCAAGGGCAGCGCCTCGATGGGGATGTTGTGGTAGGTCAGGCGACCGGGTTCCATGAGCAGCGGATCGGTGCGCTGATGGCGTTTCGCGACGGCGATAACCTCCGGCGTAGGGTCTACCGCGGTGACTGAGTGTGTCGTGGGCAGGCGAGCGGCCGATTCCGCGAAAATGCCTCCGCCGCATCCGATGTCGAGATATTTGCGCTTCAGGCCCGGGGCGAGAGGCGGCGCTGTGCTTAGGCAGCGGTTGATGAAGGGGTGTCGGTGCTGGTTCATGAGATGGAGAAGGCGACTCGAGCCATGGGGATCCCACCAGGAAGAGGCGAGAGTGTTGAAGTGAGAGACCTCGGTCGCGTTGACCGAGCTGCCGGTCTGGCTGGCATTGGAGGTATTGGAAGCATTGGATGCCGAGTCGGTGCTGTGGGCGCGTATTGAGGGTGCGGTGTTGACGGCGGTGCGTAGTGGAGACTGGGTCACTAGCAGCCGCCGTAAGGGAGCAGGCAACGAGAGTAGTGCGTTTGGGCGCATTTTGTCGGTTTATGTTGTGTCGCTTGCACTTTTGGCAGGCGTCGTCGCTGGAAGTTGAGAAGGCCGGGCGATCATCGGCGTCGTCACCTTGGTCCCTTGGTCCAGCCCCTTGGCCCTTGGTGTTTAGAGGCACGCCTCGCACGTACATGTACCCTTGCCAGCAATCTTGGTCCATTGATCAAATACAACGATGGTATCATTCAGTCTTCATACAAGGACGAAGACTTGGTGGTGAGAGGCTGCGAAGAAAGAAAGACCGTTCGAGATCAGTGGATGGGATACAGGGCGTCACCACGACCAATACGACATGACTTCGCGCCAATAATTCTAACAATACAGGTAACCGAAAGACATGCTGAAACCCTTATCGTTTACCAACGATTTTCGTGAAGGGACAACGATTGATCGGGCTACGTTGACACCGTTCACCGCAAAAAGGACACGGCCCAAGAACGTCCTCCGGCACAAAGACCCCCCAAACCTTTGCTCTCTTATTTCCACTGTGGTCCAACGGGACGTAGAAACACTGTATCCAGGGTGTACATGGGGGACGAAAGGCGAAGTCGAATCTAAGCAGGTAGCGTCTTCTGTCGTCTTTCAGGTCGGAAGTCTTCTGTCGAAGCAGCTCGAAAGGCGCACGAGGTCCTCCCACTGACCCGCGGAGAGCCCTCAGGACACAGTCACCCACACTGGCGTGGTTGATGTCGAGGTATCTAGCATCACACGAGAACACCCTCGAGGGGTGAGGCCCGTGGTAGCTTGCTTTCACATCCACAGTTTGACCATTGACAGAAGGCAGGGTGACGCTCACTGAGTGCTGGACACTCGCCGCCTCAAACTTGTTAGGAAACGAAACAGTGATTGCGTTTCTGTGGCGGAGATGTGCCCGAGGAAGACCCGAAGCGCTGCACGCCTTCTGCAACTCCTTTTTGGTGATGTTGTTTCTGGTGGGCACGTCGGGTGTGTTGACGATGAACAGGCGACTGGGCTCCTTTCCACGGCGAGGAGCAAAAGGGACATAACATGCTTTTTCGCGGGGGGTGATCGATGTAGCATGGCTAAGGCAGGGGAAGACCATCTCGATCTTGTCTGTTCCGGGATGTTAGCGCGGGAATAGAGGAGAACTGTGTGGGTGAAGATTTACCCTTGGAACGGACGATATTCTTGGCCACTGGGTTTGCGAAAGATCTGTGCTCCGTGACGGCGGGCGCTGGAGGAGATGATTGCCGGTCCAAGGCACTTGAGGCGCCGGCAGTTCCCTGGGAGCTCCAGTGTTCCTCCGATAAGTGCTCCGCAGAGGTGGGCTCCGGAGAAGAAGAAAACCGGTCCGACGTACTTGGGGTACTGGCCTCATCACTGGAATTGAAATGTGCCGAAGGCATGTGCTCTGAGGCGGCGGACGTCGAACAAGGAGAAGCCCGGTCCGAAGCACCTGAGGTTGTGGCAGCATCCGCGGGTACTGGTTGTGCTACCGATGCGTGCTCGGAGAGAATGAACTCGGGAGGGGAATAGGACCGTTCCGAAGCATCCAGGGTGATGGTATCGTCTTTTGATGCGGGATATGCTTCTGAGACGTTGCCGGAAAGGTGCAATGCCGGAGGAGAATGAGGCCGATGTGAAGTACCCCGGGCGACGCCGGCAACGTCTCCGGAAGATATTTGGACTGTTGTTGCAGACTGGGGTAGAGCAGGCAGCGGCCGAGATGGTCCGGCGTCTGCAGTCTTGAAAATGTGCTGACAGTGGACTCTCAGCTTGGCGAGAAGCTCCTGTTTTTTTGAGTAGTCTGAGGCCTTTCTTATATACCTTCGGATCCGAGTGTCGCGTCTTGTACAGGTCTTTCCAGGATTCTTTGTCTTTTTTCGAGACACGGCGCCAGAGACGGTAGGCTTCTCCACGAATCCTCATTGCTGTGAGGTCGTCACCAGGCGGAGGCATACACGCGGAGATTGCAGAGCGGACATAGATGTCGAATGGCCTCCCATTACATTGGCGCGTTCCGTAGAGTCGATAATTGGTTGTTGAGCCATTGGCGGGACCTGCGAGGTGGCCGCGTTAGCATGTGGCTGGCTCAAGTGTGTCCGTTGAAAGGAGGACGTACCATCTTCCTGCTCCACCTGCTCGTGATGCTGAGCAGTGTAGCTGCTACTGTCAACATACTCATCATCATCATCGTCCCGGTATCTGCTGTTCTTCTGACTACCGGGAGTGACAGTCTCATCATCACTACTTGAGTCGGCGCTTTCCGAAGGAGGTTCAGATCTGGCGGACTTCCCCTTACCACCGAGTGGGAAGTTAGCAGATAACGATTGAGACGAACGCAGCTGGAGATGATCGCTCAAACCGTTCAAGTCTGTGGCAGTGCTCGTCACCACGGCCACTGGTTCGGCTCCCGGTAGCAAACACACAGGCGATGGCAGCGATCCACCAAGAGAGTCAACACGGGCGCGGAATTGAAGAAACGGCTGCCAAAGACCTTCTTGCAGCATGGCAACAACTTCGACCAGGCGCGGCTCGTCGATACCTTTTCGTTTCAGTCTGCTTATGGTTGCTTCAACATACGTGACACCGTAGTCTGTCTCAGAGGCTGCAGACCAGCGAGCAGCTTCAATCAGTTGGTCGACAGCATGGCGCCTAGCCTCAGACCCAAATCCTCCAATCAAGATGCCGTCGAGCACCTTCTCCTGTTCGCTCTCCTGTTCATTAGACTCAACGGCTGAGGGTGCGCATGCAGAAACGCCAGCTGTGTCTGGCTCTTCTACCTTCAATACCACATCGCCAAAAACCGAAGCATGCCTTTGTCTGAAGATCTCTGTCTCGGGAAGGGCAACCTGTTTGCCCTTCCCTATGGACGACCCGGGGGTGACATTCTGTGAAGATATGTTTGAGACATTGTTGTCTACCACCCTCCTTCTTTTGCTGACGTGGCTACCTCCAGTGCCGTCCTTGGCCTTCCTTTTGGGAAGAGGAGACTGCACTGGGGAAGCACTGGTGACCGCACGACTCTTGGAGGAGCGGCCGTCACCAGTGTGCTTTTTTTCTTTGGTTTTTGACGAAGAGGACTTGGTCGTAGTCGTGGTGGTCTTGGGTTTGGCCATAGCGTCGGCCGGGGAAATGCGGAGGTGGACAAATGAGGGGATCACGGATCACGAGCAAGAAGAGAAGCGAACGCAACCATCAAGAACAACGACAACAGCCATCGCTGGAAAGCTATAGCAGAAAAGAAAAGTCAGAACTCGCACCTTCTCGCGATCGACAGACTCTAGCCACGAAACTCGCCTGAGCGGCGACATGTCTTCACGAAAAGATCTGTCATGTTTCCGGCACTTGGAGAATGCCAACACACAGACTCAGACGCAAATGCCCTATAGCAGGCAGTAGTCCTTCCCAGTCGCCTGGGACCGTCTCGAAGATAGGCCATCCACATTGATTGCATGCTCTGTGGCTGGCCGAGTTCATGTGGCCGGCGAGGCTCCTACTGGACAGGGTATCGTAACGCAGACGCATGTGTGTGAGCCGGCCGCTGCGCCAAGAATTCAAACAGTCAAACAGTCGAATTCGATCTATCATATTCTTCACTCTTGGAGGACGAACTGCACTAACTTACATACTAATGCTGGCGCGGCGGCTGTAGGCATGCTTCCGCTAGTTCAGACGCTCTGTAAGGCCTCAGCTGCATCGTTATCACTACTGGACGTTGCACAAAGAGTCAAAGACTGGACTATCTCTAGCCCCAGTGGGAGTGGACGTCTCTTGGAAGAACCCCATTGAGTCGCCACAGCTGTTTGTACGGATGCGACCACCCTGCTACTAGGTTCCGATGCCACTCCAAGGACGGTGATGTGCTGACAGCGGTGGACATGTATCGACCGATCACACAGTCCAGCATTACAAAATTTCATCACGAGTCGGATCGAAGATCTTTGGTTTGGAATCATGACGAAACATAACCGAACAACGGGACATCTTCCTCGCTTGGATGACTGCTCACATTTCATGTATGCACTCAGCCGTAGAGTCTTGTCCAAGGCCGGACCACTTGGATGCTGGTCAACGGGAACACAGTCTGGCTTTGACAAGGTCCGAGCACAAGAACAGCGAACACGTAGCGTATGTCACGGGAACATGCTGTTTCCGCTATTGTCAATGAGCTTGCCCTGCCATCGTCTTACTAAGAAGCGTCCAGGGAGCGTTGTTCACGTCACGCGTCTTATGACGTGCCAAAAAGATTTGTGCCATGACCGACCGTATTCAAATCTGCTTCATCTCTGCGGCGACTTCCAAGTTTGGTACTTTCCTCGTTCCGATGTTCCATCCTTCGTCCCGCGATTTCTCGCTCGTATCTGGTATTCTTCCGCTCTTCACTCGAGAGATCACGGCTGATCCAGAACAACATAACCGTGCCCGACGTGAGGCACGTATCAGAAGCCTGAATGAGATCCGGACATTCATGAACGAAACGCGCTTCGAAGCGGAAAGAAGGAAAGACGACGAGTTACGAGCAAAGCTAGACGGTGAGTCGAAGCCCTCTGGGCACTTAATTATGGCTGACCAGCTAAGGCGAGAGAGTCGACGGTCAATCGCAGCGCACCTCGCGCCGTGTCATATAGCGAGCGTTACAGACTGCAGGCAGGCAAAAGCATACCACGGGACATTCTGCCTCCGCAACTTCGACGGAGGCTGCCAACGCGGTCGTCCTTACGCAGCGCTCTGCAAGCATCTACGGCCAAGGTCAGTGAACCGCACAAGCCAATTCGATGACAATGCTGAGAAGACCCACAAGGATTAAACCCAAACCGTTCGATCACGTCTGATGCGCAGCTCCCGAACCACGTGTATCCCCTTCGGCAAACCCCAACACGGACAATCAGGCGGAAGTCCACGCATCCAATGAAGCAGTGGCAGACCCTCAGACATCTGGCTCTTCCACACGTTCTGCACTAGAGCCCGGTCAAACAACTTCGTTGAACGACAAGCCAGTCTCCAACATGGGTGCCCAACAATCCCGCACCTTTGCAGGTCAAGAATCCACCACCACCCGAACAAGAAGCGCCGCGGCCGCTCTCAATGGACAAGACGACGCCGCCACCGAGAGCACTGGTTTGAGAATCGCCTTGGCGACAGGAAAGCCATCGGCCTTAACATCACCCGATGGTCTCGCGTCGTCAGTCAGTCCACGCAGCAACCATCTCAAGCAACAGCGCCATAGCCTGGAGCTGGAACCACCCACTAATCTGCTCCATCGAAGGGACTTTGAGGTGAAGCGCGTTCGTAACAAGCGCGACGTCGAAGGGCGGATTTCATTCTCCGTGCGCTGGAAATCCACGTGGGTGCCCCTCGAAGCCATAGTCATGGGCAACGGTCACGAATGTTCCTACGTGGAAGCTGAGGGCGCGCCTTGGTACATCCGGAAGGAGCTGCAAGCCAGAGTGAACAACGGTGTTGAAGAGCGCAAAGTCCGCTGGGCCAGCACCAGAGAGCCTCTGGAAAACCTGGTAAACGCCCAGGAAGCCATCGCCAATTACGAGACAGCGCAGCAGCAAGCCAGTCTCGACGGCACATCAGCAGTTCGACAAAGGCGTGTTCTCACCTTTGAAGAGTCCCAATTCCCTCGTGGAATGGTTCTGCCCCAGAGCGACGACGACTATGCTAAGTCACAGCGGTGGGTAGCCTCCACATGGCCAATAATTCGGCCTCGCCGCACTCTGGATCTCTACCCGGCGATCTACCGGATACAGATGGAGCTCTTGTGATCAAAGCCAAGAGCCAAAGTAAACCACCGTGGCAAGTCTTACCGAAACTTCATGCGGCAGCCGCAAGTCCGCGCACTCCAGTGGAGCGAAAAATACATCGAGTCGGGGAGGTCCTTCTACTTCAGCAGGAGGAAGCGAGCAGCATTGTTCCTTCAAGTAACTGGCGAGCTGAACACCAATCGTCCTTGCACGAGATGCTTGGGTGAGAAGCTTGCTGATTTTGTTGGATGCGTTCGTACGCGTGCCGGCCAAGAGTCCTGGCTTGGTGGTGCCTGTGCCAATTGCGGGACGCAAGACTACAGCTACTGCACCCACCACCAGAGAAGCATTTTGGGTAGACGTAAGTGAATCCTGCACATTAATGGAGCATTCTAGCACATGTACTGACTTTACCCGCAGCCAGCTACCAACAAGCCGCGAACGGAGCCCACGCCGGAGCCAATCAAGAATCCGACCATGCTTCTGAGAGGCAACAATTGTTGCACGCCGAGGGCCGCGAAGACGACGACGCGTCCACGTCTGATACAGATGATGACTCCGATTCCGACTCAGAAGATGAAATTGACGAGGAGGACCAGAACAAAGACGATGAATCTTTTGATCATTTCGCTATGCCTGTTTCTGTCGAGACCCAACGAATCCCAAGCAACGAAGGCCCGAAGGCTCCTTCGTCCTCAACCAAAGTGTACCCGTCGCCCTCTAGCGCGATGAACCCGCCAGCTGTTCATGCTCGTCGAGGCAAACTCCCAAAGATTCCGAAGACTCATCGCGCAGCGAGAGTAATTGAGCCGACCAATACGCCTCCGACACCTCCCGCCTCGCAGTCTTCGCAAGACTCCGGTGACCTGAACAACTCGGGACTTCTGCTCAACGACGTAACAGGAGCTGCGGTGCTCGGCCAATCTCAGCACAGCGGTAGTAGACCTCGACCCAACGTCAAATCGTCCGCCGAGATACTAGAAGAGAATGACGACGAGTTTCCAGCGGAACCCATAGAGGAAGATATGATGGATCTCCTGTGGAAGTACCTGACGCCTATTCCTTCAATCGAAGGCCCTCACACTGACACCGAAACGAGAGCTCCTGATCTCGACCACGATGGCCAAGCAACTTCTGGAATACAGCGGAAAAGGCGCGCAGGTTCGATGGCATCACGCGCCAAACGACCCTCACTCGACTTACGCAGACAATCAGGTGGTCCGAGCAATTATTCTCACGGCAACTCCACGAGCCGCGAGAAACAAATGACCAGTGGGCTCCCCTTCAGAACGTTCATGAACATTCGCTCTCGGGACAATATGGATCCCAAGTCGACACACGCAGGCTGTGTCGCAGGTCAGCCATGTAAAAATCACAAAGGCCGAAGCCGTCCGACGCCTCGCGACCCACTTGCTATAGTGTACCACAACTCCCTCAACAGCACGTCCCGTGTCAGTGTCGAGAAAGCCGAGCACATATTCTCGCAATGTAACTGCTACTGGGCTTGGGTATTCACGTACATCTGGAACTCTTGGTGTGCCGAGAACGGTGGCATCGATGCACAAAAGTATAGCCAAGTTGAACTGTTGTTGACTTATCCTGACAAGCTGCGAGAAGCTGCATGGGACTGTTGTCCTCGCGGCAAGAGCTCTCGCGGCCAACGTCCTCGCGGTCAACACGAGGTTGTCGAGCTTGACTGAGCTTGACTGAGCTCGCACGCAATGGCATCTTTGCGGCCTGCGCAGGGACGCATGACGATGAATCTTTATTTTATGACTGATACCTTCTATGGATTCACGAATGGCGTCTGGAAAGCATCATTTAATTTTTCGTAGAGATAGATCAACATGAGACACACGAATATTTCTTACAGTCTTCGTCGCTCAACATCGGCGTTCACAGAGAACTGAGATTCTTGACACTGTTCCAAGTGTGCCCTCTCTGTCTCCGATGATGGCCAATGCAGTCTTTTCGGCAGTGTTAAGCGTTCTGACCAAACTCAGAGCGTGCGTCTACCACCTGGGCTATCGACCCACTGCACGCTCGCATTGAACCGAACATGTATCAATGCAAAAGTCACGCATAGCCCGGCGGAGAGGGCTCGCTACACTTGAAGAACACCTGATCTGCCCGTCCACTTTCGATTTGGTTAACACGGCTCACTACAACAGGAGGTGAACGCATCGGCGATGAATGCAGTCCGAGCAAATTGTAGCCGCTTGCATACAGATCGTGAAAGTCAACCCTCGAACAAGGGGCCAAGAAATGACAGCTCGTTTTTCCCAGAAAAGAATGAACTGACTCCAGAGTCTTTGAAACATCGGCTCGGAGTCTTGCAGGTAGACTATGTGTATTGTAACACGAGACCTGCAGATGCCTGCCGTGTGTTCGGCTTGAGACCCCTGCGCTTCATGCAATGCGGAATGCCGAGGGCGCATATGCACCGCTATCACATTTCATTTTGCAGCCACAAGGTCTAGAGCCGCAGTCTGCAAACGATACCACATGATTACATGCAATGCAAGAAGTTGAGTTTGTGTCTTGTGTTCCGGAGGTCTGGGATTGTTTGTTGTAAACCTGTCTCTTTCTTTCGGTTACTTGGCCATCACAGCGTGACTGTGCTGGCATGCATGCATGCCAACGGGATAGCGCGATGATGATGATGTGTGATGCGTGAACGATCACCGAGAGCGTCTAAAGCCCTACAGAGAAACGGCTTAGATGAGGCGATGAAGCGATGTGCTTGTGTGCACACGATTGGAGAATTGGAATGAGCATGATAATACCAGTTTGACTGAGTTATTCAAGCAGCGACGCGAGATGAATAGTTTTTGTGCATGGATGTATACATTATCGCGTAAGGTAAACTGAGCACTTCCCTATTGAGGCATGTTCACACTGAAAAGAGCCAGTCGCTACAAGACACGATATCGCCGAGATCCAAGGACAGGCTGCGGTTCAATTATCGATACGTCAGATCTCAACACTCGTCGCAATGCGGACCTATGAAATTAGTGACATGTAGCATCCATGAGGTCGTGCGAAATTGAACTGGCAGGCGCATCTGGCATCGTCAGGAAAGTGCCCATGTCCTTCTATGTCAGAGTACCCAACGGGAATGGCGCGAAAGTTGGCTGGCTGGGAGGTACGCTTCAGCCGAGAATGCGTTGGCGTAGTTGACGCTCTGTTTGGATAGTTAGCAAGGTCGAATGGCAGTTGCTTAGGACATTTGTGCATACTTGGGGTGATGATCTGCTCGTTTTCAGCAATTGGCCCAGTCGAACCCGCCGCGAGAGCTCCGGTGCCGCAAAGTTGGGAGTCATGCGTGTGGAGATGGTAGTCCGGAACGAAATGCTTGAGGAAGCCCTGCGACTCAAGAAGTTCGCGAGACTTAGCAGAAACATGGGTGCAAGTCTTGCGGATCCGAAGGAGCTCTTGCCACTCGTCTCGCTGGCAACCTGGAACTCTACGCCATATCGATTTGATGTGCATTTGGAACTCTGGTAATCCGCCCTTTTCCTCGGTGGTGAAGTTGCGGGCAGCTAGCGCCGCGTCCTGGAAAACATCGAAAGGTTGTTTAGGCAAGGCTGCTGCTTTCTTTGACGTTGCGACAGCAGTTGTGCTGGCGAAAGACTTTGCTGTGGAAGGCTGGGTGTCATGCTCGGGATCAACGTTGTGGGCGCTGTTCATCTGTCGTTCGAGTCGGTAGCGTAGATCGCCTTGCGCAGTGTGGCCATCGTTGTCCTGAGGGACCAATGGACGGGCTGACGAGACGTGAGTTCGACGGTCGCTCTCGGTGGCACTACCACCAGGCCGGACCGATTGATCCAAGTTGGGTGAAGACGGTACAGGCAGCTGCGGTGTACTCAAAGTTCCGATTCGCGTTTTCAGGTCTTCAAGATGTCTTGTGAATTTGCTGCACAGCAAATCGACAATCGCCATTCGCCGGTCCGGATCGATGCCGTGGTTATCAACACGGGCCATGATGCCCGCGAGATACGCGATTCCAAGATCATCGACTTCGCCTGACGGGTTTGGCGCCCCTCTCCCCCATCGGAGGACTAGGTTGATTGTCGCCTCGGTGACCGACTGGTCGCATACATGGGCGAGTGCGGAAATTACGGCCTGCTCTTCGCGAAGACTTCGCGGTCTCGTAGGTCTTTGGGGCTGGACCGATGCCTCAGAGCCTGACGGAGAACACGCCGGTCTGACCTTGAGTTTTGGGGAAGAAGACTTGGCCGGAGGTGTTGACGAAGTGAGGTTGACCGGTACTGCTGGAAGAACAGGCTGGGCGACTACTGCTGGATGCAAAAGCTCAATCGAGCCCGAGGAGGCTGCTGTCGACTGAGGTTGGGGCGGGTCTGAGGGAGGCTGCGTTGATGCCGGTTCGTCCTTGACTTCGACATTCACAGGGGCGGGGATGAAGTCGAAAGTCCTCAGGTGCTTGCGCCTCAGCTCTTCGGCAGCCTGGTCAGCCGAATCATCGCATTCCGGTGCAGCTCTTTTCTTGCCCGACGTGGACGGACTCTTGCCTCTCAATCTTGTTGTTGAGTCGTCCGTCCAGTATTTGCTGCTGACCCTTGTCTCGTTCTCTGGTGCCTGAGGCATCACAATGTAGTCCAAGGGGGAATGAACTAGCGCGGAATGAATTCCTCTCGTTTGTCTGTGCGAACTGAGAAGGCCTTAGACAAGACCGGAGACCTCACTAACAAACAACCAACTTCACTTACTTCACGAAACATGCCGGCACGTGGCTGGTCGCTAGTAACGCATACGGACATTGCACGTACTGCATAGCAGTTCTCGGCCATGGCTTGACAAGTGGCAGGCATGTGCGACGCGACAATATCTTGCACCCGCTCTGGCCTGTTCGCATATTGAATACATCGCCTTCTTTACAGTCGCTATCCGTGTCAAAACTCTCGGCGTTGCTACATCAATGGCAGCCTTCCCACTGGTTACCGGAGCCTTGGGAGAGACAACGCACGTCAGCGGGCGACGACTGGGGTCTACAGTACCTCCGTGTGATTGATCACATTGCCACCCTTGAGACTTTAGCCGAGTCGCCATTCCGGGCATGCACATCTGTGTGAGTGCATCACCTTCCAGGCCCTGGTAGTCTACGGTATCTGGCATTCAGCTCTCATGCCAACCTCGCCAACATGACTGGTCTGACAGGAGAATGACGAGTCCTCGTAGCGCGCCGATCGTACGTATTGGGCTGGCCGCTTGGTCCTGCGACTGCAAGATGGCAATGGCTTCCAGCAAGAGAGTCGTGTTACACGACGATTGTCCCCCACAGTCATGGGTATACACCTCTGGCCTCAAGTCAAACTCCCAGCAAAGGCGAACAGTCACGTCAAAACGAACAAGCTGGGCGTGGAGTGCTGAGAAGCATATAGCCCAGAACCCATACTCGGCAGCTCAGGGTGTTTTGGCAGATAGCTACAGTCACACAGCTGAGTGTGGCTGGATAATTGCACGAATGGTCTTCCATCTTGAGACGATGCGTTTTGCTGGGACACGGCGCTTACGATGCGACACCTGGTGAGTTTAGTGACACCGCTGCAGCTGGTGTCACATACTGCACATCATTTCAGCGCACACGCACCGTTCGCAGTCTGAGCATCCTGTCGCGACAACGTCCTTGAAATCCTACAACATCGCACATCAACCTTGAGGGGTCGACTACCTGACCTGGTTCAAGACGCTGTAGGCACTCAGATACTGAACCACAATCAAGTACTTACGGACTGCGCACATCCCACACTGGAAACTGCCCGATCTTGCATACATGAAGACTGGACTTGTTAAATCTGAAGCACAGTGCACGCCTTGTGCTTGAGTCTGGCATCTTCGTACATGTATCACGTGAGCTGCGCTTTGTTCTTGGCGCAGGGCACGTATCAAGCTATAGCTTGCCAAACAGCCTTGCGTGCACCCTCGCCCCATCCAGACCAACAAAATGGAACGAATCACCTCCCGCACCAAGTCTGAAGAAGTTCGAAAGGTGGCAGGCTACGACAAACAAGATTGGTCGATGTTCCAGGTGAGTCAGGGCAAGGACGTGCCGCAGCGTCTGATGCTAACGGTTCAGAAAATCACTCTGCGAAAGGCTCGCCAATTCACTAAAGGCCACGAAGGAAGAATGCCAAGCTGGTCTGATTTTGATCCACGAAAAGCAAAGGATCTGCTTCTTGAGACAAATAAAGAGTTAGAAGATCTTGAGCTTCCTATCGTCGACCGAGAAGTTTTCCACTGGAGGATGCGGTACGCTATTGGAAGAGCGCAGAAGGAATTCCGGGACGAGAAGCAGGCTTCGGCTACAGCGACTGCTACAAACACCGAAAGCGAAGCCAATATGGACGTCACACCCCATTTCAACGGGCGCGCTGCTACGACGCATCAGGGTAATGACTCACCCAAGCAGGGTTCAGGTCAATCTTTACCATCAATCCACGAGATGCTCCGAGGGCCCAACAATCAGGACGGGCGTTCACTGACATGAGTTCTTGTTTCATGACTGACAGGGTGACTAGTTTCAGTCCTAGATACTGAGTGAAGCTGGAGGATTCAATCAGGCGTTCTTTTGGTCAACTTCGATTCGGAAACTTGTGGCTGACATCGCTTTTCCTGTCCCATCGGCTGATTTGGGGGTTTCGATGCATCCCGCTCAGTAAAGTCTCAACGAAATCTTAAGTTGCAAGCCCATCAGTAGATGCAGCAGTGTGACCTAGCGCTCCGAGTCGGGACTTTGGTACGCATTGGCAGAGACTTTGACGTCGGCCGATCTTGTCGAGAGCTACAATTAGTCAGCGGCAGTCATTCCTTAGAGCCGAGGGAAAAATATCGGACTGTTTGCTCTGTCTCGCTACCTAAACTTTATAGCGTAATGCATCGTATGCAGGACGTGTTGACAGGACAGACGGTAGAAACAGCAAAAGGGGAGAGTCGATCGGAAGATTATGTACTCTAGAACGTGTTGACTTTGCGCTACACTACGGTCAATGGTAGGATCACCAAGCCAGAAGAAAGCTGACTCTGCATGGTGTCCATGGCCCTTGAGAGCAAACGCAATCCATTTTTGCTGACTGGATTAGATGGATCGCACGTCCGCCATCAACAGCCAACTAGTCAGGTCACAGGGTGGAAGCCAAACAGGCGCCTAAGCGATGAAGGTGGCGGGAAAGACGATCAGAGTATGAAGAGTGGTAGGGTCACCGGGCACGTGTCCGAGACTCGAAGATGGCGCCCTCATTCGGTGAAGAATGTGTGATCATGGCACGACTGCAGACTCCATCATTGTCATGCTGCGCAATTTCTGTGGTGCACACTCCGAGAAGTTGGCACAGAGTAGGGACACTGGCGCCATACTGTAGGTATGTACCCTGCCAGCCAATCAACACACTCAGCGCCGAAGCATTGGCGGCTCGCAGCGCGGACTGCAGTTTTGGGATGTGACAGGTCACATCTTAGCGACACACGTTTGACGGCATCCGGCATTGGGCGCTCTATTCCCAACCTCGCCAAGTCTGATCGGAGACTGTGAGATTTCGGCTGGCCGCCTGGTCCTACCCCAAAGATGACGAAGGCTACCGGCAAAGTCGTTGTGTTACACGACGACCGTTCTTTCGTGGGGGTGTCCTGACGCGTGTTGACGGCTTCACAGTTATGGGCATATACCTTTAGCGTTATTTCAAGCTCCCAGTAAAGGGAAGAGATCCTGTCAAAATGCACAAGTGGGCTGCAACTGTCGCCGACCCGCCGACTTTGTACCGTCTCTTTTGATGAAGGAAAGAAATGATGAAGGACGTAGCCAAAGAGACCCCGCTGTGAAAACAATGACATGCCACTTCTTCCGCGGGAAGATGCACACCGAGTTTGGCAGCCTGCATAGCAACGATACAGGGCTGCATCTTCCCTTGAGCGGCTCTCGCAGAATTCCCAAGGGGTGGCCTACCGTGGCGTGGCAGGTCGGCATCCCTTCGTCGTCGGTCTATGCGAAGGGCAACGTCTGTTACTTCGAGTGCCTTTCTTTTCCGAAGTAGGGCCTTTCAACTTCACGGTCCAGGTCCCACTTGTATGGTGTGTTTGATAACGACATGCTAAGAACGCAAGGCCATTGGACCATATCATCGCAAGGACTGCACGCCAATGTCCAGCCTTTCACCGACGCGGTTCGAGCGTGTACGAGAGGATCTGCTTCATGTCAGTCTTCGGCAAGTCACCGAAGATCCGGAGCCTGGCCAACCTGCAAATCTCGCCCGCCGTGCTGCTAGCTTCACCAAGAATCGACGAGATCTCGACAATTACCAGGTTCGGAAAGCAGCGGAGCGTGTTGCAGCAGACAATCGGAAGGACGATGCACTTCGTGGGAAGCTGAACGGTCTTGCGGGTGGGTCCTACTGTTCCAACGTGAACCATCGATACTTATTCGTTCAGCAGACCATAGGCTGCGACCATCTTCGCGAACTGCGCGTGAAGTGACCGATGTCGCCAATGAGATAGCCCGGTCATTCGGCGCAGAAGAATGTACGATGAAAGTGCTGCGTATGGAACAAGGCGTAACCAGGTTTTACTGACAAGATGAATAGTCATTCCACCAGCCCCGAGAAGCCCACCTGCCCAAGCACCGAAATCGGGTAAGTCTGTCTAAGAGGCCATTGTCGCCGAGCTAACTATTCGATACAGGACGAAGGCTCTCCGACACCAACGATTCCTCAATATCGAGTGTTCCACGAATCGCATCTCAGCGAGCACCTGGTGAGCTGCAAACCTTATTTCTATTCACCTCCGTCAAAGCTGACTGCGAGTACTAGTCCCAAGTGCTATGCAATCTTCCACTTCTCGACTACCGGCTGCTCGGTCAGACTCAACAGAGGCCGCTGCAGCTGAGACTGGCGATAATTCAAGGCTAGTTGATCGTACAAGAAGGAAGCAATCCCGTGTCACTGCTGCATTTTCGCGAACGAAATCTACAGCTACCCGGAGCTCGTCCACGAAGTCTCCGGCCGAACAACAGCACGGTGGACATGATGATGCACGATCTGACACGCTGGAAGATGACAGGGTGGAGAGCAGATCTCTAACTCGCAATTGGGGCCCGGTCAAGCCACGTGGCACCGCAAAAACTCGTCACTTGATACCAGACTCTGAAGACGAAGATGCATCCGACGATGAAGGCTCGTCCACTCGCAACCTGACCTCGATTTCACCTAGTCGAACTCGAACGGGGCCTGATCCTGCTCACCTGCAATTTGGTCAAGAGCCTTGCTCTAGCGCAGCCTCCACCCTCCTCTCGCAAGTCACGGATCGTCACAAATGTACGAGAAAGCATTTCCGGATCAAGCGAATCATTGGTAAACAGGTCATCGACGGCGATACATATTACGACGTCCGTTGGAAGCGAAGCTGGGTGCCCAGCCACCTCATTCAATGTGAAAATGGCCGCGACCGTTTCATCGAGATTGACGGGAAAGAGTGGTACATCAAAGAGTTGGTCAAGTCAAAGATGAAGAAAGGAATTCACAAGCAGCTGGTCCGCTGGGCAGATGACACCCAAGAGCCTCTCCGACACCTTGGAAAAGCTTTGGGGGCCGTTGCAGCATTTGAGAAAATGCCAAAACTGAAACGGCGTGTCCTCACTTTTGAAGAATCTTTTCTGGACACCCGCACCATCCTGCCACAGAGTGAGAAGCATTTTCGCGAAGCACAGATACACCTTGCAAAGAAGTGGCCGATCATCGAGCCCCGCAACGACATCGATCTGCTGCCGGCTCTCAGACAGATCATTTTGGAAGATCCGGAACACCCCAGGAATGACAAACTGATACATCGTAAGACTCACTTCCGACTCCTCGATCAACGGCAAGTTCGGCCGCTTCGCTGGAACGAAGCATACATCCTGTCAGGCAGGCACTACGAGTGTTCATTACCGAGGCGCAACGCACTGCTTCTTCAAGTCGTCGGCGACACTGAAGGCAACACTTGCTGTGAGAGATGCCTGAGCTCCACGTCTCCTTTTGCTGAGTGTGTTATGGATACATCTGATGAGGATCCTTGGTTCAACGGCGGATGCGCAAACTGTGGTGCTTTCGAAGCCAACACCACCTGTCTTCACCACAATGTAGGGAGGGAGCATGTCGAAGGCCGTAGTCAGTAACCCTGTACGTTTTCATTAATACCAATTGCTAACATTAGTCTAGGTATCACTGCTGGACCCCCCAGGGAGTCATCTCGGGAATCTCGTGCCGCGCTGAGTAGATGCAATCTGGGACTCCGCGAAACACTATTCCGGCTGCAATACCTCCATTACGAAAATGGTAGCGACTCGGAGACGTACTCTGCGGACAGCTACAACCCGTCAGACGAGAGTACCGATAGTGCGTCCGAAACTGATGTGCTTAACGAAGAACCTGACGAGGGTGAAACTCTCTTCTGCACGCCCAATACTCAACCAGACAATTCACATGCGAGATTTGCACATACTGACCAAGCTTCGCCGTCATCCGGAGACACTCAGAGCTTGGTTGAACGAGAGCCTGTACCAGCACGCGCCAATCGCGCAGGTGCATTATGTCGAGTGACAAGGAGCAGGCAGAATCCAAGGCTTGGGGCCAGATTTAGACCGTCAATACCCTCAACGCCGCAGAACGCTGGATCTGCCACACGCATCAATAGCCCCCCGAGCGTAAGGAAAAGCACCGCCAACGGTCGAGGGCCTTTCAATCACTACGACCGCAGCAGTTCCATAACGGCGCCGCTACCTGAGGCAGACCGCCTTTCTGTCGGGAACGACGATAGTCAGGAGTTTGGAATTGGCAATGATTTCTGGAGCGACGTGAGCATGCATACTGGTAGCTTCGAACCTGCCCATAATGGTGAATCGACAAGAGCCGAAGTACCAAGCAGCGCAGGCCTCGCTACGGAAGCCGGTCGCTCCTCACCATCAGAGACAGTGACCACCACACCCCAGCTGGTATTGCAAAGCATTGAGAGTGGAGATCGACGCTTTGTAACGGCACAGGTCAACAACAGCCTCTCTGCCGATGGCCCACGCGCCTCGGTCCAGACCGCGAGCAAGAAGCGCACCTCTTCTCGACCACCTATGAACGAGCGCCCATCCCGCCGATCTCTCCTCGGTACGCCCAGTTCTTACGCCAGTGCATCCAGTTCTCGCGCCAGCGCATCCATTTCTCACGATAGTGCGTCCAATTCTCACGCCAGTACATCCGGTTCTTCCGCCAGAATGTCCAATCAGACTCCATTTCCGGCAGAGCGTGCTCTGCCGGAGCAAGCGCAACTTAATCGCGACTCCAGTCGAGCGAAGGAGGAGGAAGGAACACGCATTGTCAAGCATCCAGGCTGCGTTGTCCGCAGGCCTTGCATATACCCAGGGAACTACACCATCCGGAATGGACATCCTCTGGTCACCGTCTACGGCAACGAAGTAGATGGCTCGCAAGACATGACGATCGGGCAGGCCGAGTTCATCATCTCTTGTTGTAGCTGCCACTGGGCCAATGGGTTTACCGAGGTGTGGGCAGACGCACAGGGCGAGTTCGGGCACATGTCGAAGGCAGAAGTGCTGCTTGCATACTTCCAAGACGACTTGTGGCGAGCGGCACGCGAATGCTGCCCTTCCAGACCTGGACACATTCCCTGCGTTGTCGTCGACGACTGATTTGGAGATGGTCACCTGGTAGGGGAGTTGTTGACGCCGCAGTCACATCCCAACACACACGTGTTCCGGTATATCTACACGACACTGGGTTCCACATACCAAGCATGGTAAATCGTATCAATATCAACATTGCTAACTCTCCCCTCTCTCTCCACCTACAACCTCATCAATCGTCTGTGCAATGATCTCCGCGAACTTCTTCCCATCCTCCCAAACCTCATCATGCTTCAAGTCTGTAAGCTTGATGAACTTCCTCCTTCTCTGACGTCCCGTCCCCTCCCCAAAGCCTTGCTCGCCAAACGTCTTCCACATAATCTCTGACTGCTCCATTCCTACCAACTCATCCGCTTCAGAATGCACCAAAACAACCGATCTACCGTCCTCCCAACCATCCTCGAAGTCTCCCCTCGAAGGGCTCGCATCTTCCCACACCTTCCTCTCACTTCCCATCGCATTCACCACCAGATCGCGATAAGCAGGCTGCGCGGCATTGTCATCCACCAACCGCGGCACGTCGTAGATCCCAGACACGCCAACAATGGCAAGCGGCGGTTCGACATTCAACTCCAGCGCCGAAGTAGGATCGTACTGCGATCCCCAGAAGCGCTTCATGGCGACCTGCAGCGCAAGCGTAGCACCGCACGAGTGCCCGATCAGCACATACCGATTCCCGAAGGCGTAGGTTTCTTGCAGGTAGAGGATCGCGGCTAGAACGTCGTTGATGTGGTCCGGGTGGCGGGCGTTGCGAGACGGGTCGTGCGGGTTGCTGGGGTTCGTCAGGTGAGCTGGGTAGGGCGATAGGCGGTAGTTGAGGGTGGCGATGCCGGATATGGCGTTTTGGGTTGATGGGTTGCCGGAAGCTAGGTTGAGCAAGTGGGATTGAGTGGCTGCGAAGGAGGGAGCGAGGATGGCGGGATCGCGCCAGGCGCCGCCGTGAATATAGATCAGGAAGAGGCGGTTAGGGTCGTTTGGCACTGGGGCTCGGGGGAGGTGAACAGAGAGGTTGTTGAGGTCTGTGGCGGCGGCGTAGGGGATGTTCGTTAGGTCGAGAGGATATGTCTTCCCTTCTAGAGTGTTCACGGTGGCCATTGCTTGAGCTTCTCGAGTTTGCTTCTTCTATTTACGGTCCTTGCTGTCCCTTCAGTCTGGCGTTTGAAAGTCTTACTGTCTCAGTGTCTTTTAGGATCAGCAATTTAGCCACGTCGGTCTGGCAGTTGTAGATTGCGATCGAGAGTGATAGCCAATTTCCGGTCAGTATGTACTCAACTGAAGCAGGTAACAATATCGTGATTTGGTAAGTGTTGTTACGTACCTATCTGTGATAGGCAGCAAGTGCGGCGTTCGAGTCAGCCAGATGTAGTGCCGATGTGGAGTCGCTCGGTGAGTGGAGGGTTAGGGTTGACGCATATATACATCTTGAGAACATCTTGGCTATTTAATGCATTGGTTGTGAATTTCCAATCGCTAACTTCAGAAGCCTTAGAGGTGTTATTGGTCACCTTCGGGCTGCGGCAATGCATGAGCTACGGTCTTGCCATGCGATCACCATGAAAGACTCTCAGAACTACGTTCAATTGACGAGGGTGACAGATCCTATATAGGTAAGCGACCTCAGGTATGCGAGACAATGTAACATCGTGATGATAACATAGCAGATTATCTATTTGCCGCAATAACACAGAACCGGCTAAATACACCACAAACGCGCAAATCGCTTCAAACGCGCGGCTTCCCAAGATACGGATCTTCCGGGCTCCTCGCGTGAAACTGCGACTCGTCCGTCTCGACATCCGTCTCGACATAGAAGCTCTTCCCTATCTTGCCAGGATACACCGCCAGTGGCTCCTCGCTGCTGCCGCGAGAGTGATCTTTACCTCGCGTGCCAGTGATCGTGGTGACCGTGCCGTGTCCGTTGTGCGCGCGATTGCCAAAGGACATTGCTTGGAGCGACATGCGGTGGCCGCGAGGTATGTCTTTTGGGATGTCGGTCGCTCTCGAAGGGCCGCGGGATTCGAAGCCGCTGCGCATGCCGCATTTTTTGAGCGTCATCGAGACGAGGGGGCGGAGGGTGGCTATGCAGCCGGCGGCGATGCCGACGCCGTTTTCGACCGTGGACCAGATTGCGATTCCTACGGTTTGGTCTGAGATTTGGTCAGCTTTTGCTTTATTTTTGTGGAGTGTATAGGTTGCCAAACGTACAGAGGAAGTCGCCGTCTCTGCCTTTTCCGCTCTCCTTCAGCGAAAGGACGTATGGCAAGCGCACAACGGTCGCAGTAGACCCAACCGCGGCGAATGCAAGCAGACCGATCACCAGTCGTTTCTGTCGGACAGGAATCTGCAAGTCTTTGACGATCCAAAATGGTAGCAGCCCGAATGTCCAGTCGGCAATGACGTTGAGACCCGAGATAGCAAAGACCAATGCGACTAGGACGGTGCTGTTCAAACATTGACCGTCGTGAGGGTCGAGAGACCAGAAGGCGCTGATCGGTTTGCATTGGAAGAGGAACACGAAGAATAGAATGGGTCCGAAGAGTATGGTTAGGATCATCACGAGACGGACGATCCACACGTGGAGTTTGTTGGTTGCGACTCGTAACAAGAAGAAACCAATGCTGACTTTGAGAAGACTTGTGGTAAGTACATAGAAGATTTCGCAAAAGAGCCAGTACTGGGAAATGCGTTAGCGAAAGTCGTGCAATAGGGACATGGGAAAGAGCATACTGCGAGTGCTGTTTGTGCTCTTTCGGGGTCCAGGTCCTCAATGTGTCGACCAGTGCCGTGGATGAGCCCTCCGAGTTGACAAGCCAGATACGCAGTATTTAGAATTTGCGTGCCCAACATCGTCCAGTCGTCCGGACCGAACGATTTGATCATGCCCGCCCGCACCCAGATACGCAGGCCGACAGAGACCCATGTGATGATGAAGAAGGCAATGCCAACGCCCCATATGGGTGCGCTTCTGTCACCCATTGTTGCGGCGGGTAGATGACCTGGAGTGTTGAGACAGCACAACACGAAAGGATCGAGGATCAAGAGAGTAATAGATGAAGGATGCCCAGATTCCAGAGAACGCATAAGCGAGCCGAGGGATGGGGCCCTTGAGTTAAACCCTGGCAAAACTGAAGTTGCATTTCAAGTCGCGCAGGGGTGATTGGCTGGGAAGAACGATCGGAGCAAGGATGAAGTAGACCAGATAGTCAGTCGTAGTAGTGCAATGCTCGCCATCGGGACTTTGTTACGGTCGGCTACTGGATGACGTTAGATGCTCCTATATGAAGTGTTTCTTGGTAAGGAAAGTGTTGTCCTATGAAGCTGTGAAGAGATAATGATGACACTACCATGGTGTTTCATCTTATAATTCGGATATTTGCTGAGAAATACGTCTCTGCCGCTGACTGTCGTGTCAACATGAGTAATGTGTCGGTCAGTAGTTGCAACGGCGCGAGGTGGGCATTCCAGGATAGACCCTGCCGACGTTTCACTTCGATTTAGAAGCAGAATAACAGTGGATCGGGTCGTGGCAGTCTGTCATCGCATTGCGCTATATCCACGTGTGGAAGGTGGTTTCAGTAGGTGAGGCTCTTCGGGGTGTGTATTCTGTTCTTTTCCGCCGGTCAAGCAAGACTGCGTTTCGTCCCTTCGGTCGCCGGGGGTATGTGCGATGAGTTTACATGTATTTCAAACATCAGCGGCGGATTGACTAGATCGTGCTTTGAAGCCGACGTTGATCGGCAAACGATTCATGTCCTCGCGAGGCGAAGGCGGTTCGAGCATCCCGGAGCCGTGAAGCATGGATGATGTCTCGTGCGTGCTGCGTTTCTAGTAGTTTTGCTTGCTACGCCTCGGAGACGATGCTGGTGATGTTCACCTAGGTGAGCAGAAGGAAACACGGCACAGGATCTACGAGAGTGACAGGCGACGGCGGCTTTGCCGTGCTGAGTGTTAGCGTCAAGGGGGTGGATCGTGAAGACCCATAGCCGGGAAGGAAAATTTGTATCTGCCGAGTCCTTCTGAGTTTCATGCTCCATCGTCGCAGACGTTTGTGTGGGATGTACGAGTACTAAGTAGTCAGCGCAGTCGGGACCGTTGACTGCAGGTGGTAGAAGGAATCATCATAAACTATGAGACGCTGCCGCCTCTTGGCACAGGTCATGCAGGAACAAATTGTCGACTTCTTCGTTGACCGATGAAACGACCTGGTGAACTTCGGCGCTTGTTCCAGAAGCCCCTTGAATCGCCAGTATCTCGAGAGATCTGTAAGCAACACGGTGTTTCCCGGTGTCATGCGATCGACACTCGACAGATGCATCCAGAGCTACAGCAAGCGCGCCACCAAAGGCGTGTCGAGTCAAAGATGGCAATTTGACATTGCGGTGTAAGATCAATGCAGTACGGTATGCTTGTTGCGTGTGGATCTCCACAGACTTCCGTGATGGAAACTATAAATCCTCGCTTCCACGTTTGGGAGAGTAGTCTGTGGTTCTCAACCATGCTCAACCCCTCCCCCCTCCAACATCTTTCGGCACTTGTTTGGTCTGGGGGGGGTGCAAGTCCACAC
>Ga0265797_10004074_pt1 | contig 22727 bp, 20 predicted proteins | sample P2T30metagenome_FD_192433 | JGI IMG/M metagenome (GOLD analysis project Ga0265797, IMG submission 192433) | Plant litter microbial communities from East Loma Ridge, Irvine, California - P2 T30 | ecosystem: Environmental > Terrestrial > Plant litter > Unclassified | place: USA: California... | reverse complement strand
GTGACTCGCACCTCCAGTCCCATTCAGGTGCTTGCGAACGTCTCCCCGTTTACGCTAACGACCATCAGTAACTCGGCCAGATTGGTTGGGTGCTGGAGTTTGTTACTAAACAAAAGCAGCACTCGTGGCAATTGGAAATAGACGGCGGTGTTGGCCTTGGGGAGGACAGAGTGAGGAATCGGCTTTTCTCGGATTGCAAGTGAACAGCTGTTGTGCTGGTACCATAGAACATCAATGTTAGCACTGTCGTGCAAATCACCGAGTTACCAATCAAGACACCCGAGCATCTCAACGGCAGCCATACTCCTCCTGACAGGCTTACATGCCACCTCGCTGTTCCGTCGACCAAACCAGCGCAACCTACACCCGTCACTTCTTCGGTCTAAGCAAGGGATGTGCCTCGGTATTGCTGTGAAAAGTCAGCCCACCACATTCGCCTTTCGAGCCCTCGACAATACTCACAACACATAGTCATCCAGGCTGACAACATCCGGCTCAGCGAAGATCAAGTAAAAGTACTTCAGCGTCTCCGCCGTCCAGAAGCTCTCCATACTATCGAAGAGCTTGGGCTCCTGCGCCGTCACATCCAACAAGCTCGCAAACGCGATATCGGTCTTCGCCGCGGCATTGATGGAGCTGAACATCTTCCACGCGCGATCCTGCAGCGACTTGTCGCCAGTTATACGATAGAGAACAAAGATGGACTCAATGGCTTCAGGGCGCAGAAGATAGCGAGGATCGTCGACGGACACGAAGCCAGGTTTGAGCTTACGCGCATCAATGACCACTTGGGCTCGCTCGGCGAGACTCTCAACGTCGCCGAGTGAGTTGGTGTGAGAGAGAATGGCTTTGTGCCAGCGTTCCTCACTCCAGAGACACTCATCCTCGCCAGATTCCGAAGATGAGTTGCCTGGCAAGCAAGTGGCAGGCGTGAAGATCTCTGGCCCGATACCAGAGGGCATGCTCTCATAAGACCAAATGCAACCTTCAACGAGCTGTTTCGCGGTCTCGAGTTCTTCCGGTTGCGAAAAGATCCGGGATGCGAGCGCGACCATGCCGCCAGCAAAACAAGTGAGGTGCTGACCTTGGGGCACACGATCGATCCGTTTCATGGTGTGGAAACGGCGTGTGCCCGGCACTAGGATAGCCTTATTCTCTGGATTGAGCACCCGGAAGAACAAGAAGTCCTTCGCTTTCTCAAGGGCTGTGCTGTACATGTTCCGGTATTGGTCCGTTCGGCCTCCAAGCATCAGGTGCTGTTTTGGAAGATACTCGTACACTGAATCAACCATACCGCCGAGCGTGAAAGTACTATCGAAGTGGAAGTCCTTGTTCACAGCATCGATATATACTGGCCATAATCCTGGAATCTTGCTTTTACTTTGACCAACCTCGAGAGCGTCGGTAATGCGAGCGATGGCGTCGTACCATTTCGGATCTCCAGTGAGCTGAGACAACCGAGTCAACTCCATGCTCAAAGATCCAAGTTCTGCAATCATGCAGCGTTTCTCTGCCTCCTGGTTTTCGCCCAGTGCGCCCTTCCTCCAGTTCCATCGGGTAACTGGCATCCTGTTGGGAGTATCAAATGCCCCGTACAACATCTCACCCAGTTCAGTGGCCTTGTCCAGCAAGACACTGTATTTCTGGCCAGACAGGTCGTACGCGCTCAGCAGCCCGCCGAGGTAACGGATCGTCGTTTCGAAGATGTTGACCTTTGTCGCCGGCATAGTGGTAAAATGTATCTTTTTCAGTTCGTGAACTGCAAGTTCGAAGTCTTTCTCCAGGCCCATGATCCAGAGCGTGTCCAGGGAGTCTACCAGCGTGGCACCCCAACCTCCGAAGCCATTCTTGTGTTCTCCAGACATCGGAGTAACTTCATCCTGCATCCATGCGAATTGTTTGTAACCCTCCCACGAATATATAAAGGCTTCTTTCACCGCAGCCAGGCGCTGCTGCCTCTCCGTCTTATCCTTCTCCGACTCTTGCTCGAGCTCAAAAGCATGCTGTACTCTGGGTATGTCGGCAATGGGTCCAGAAGGCAGTGGGGTCAGATCGGTGACTGGGTGTCGAGTGGGAACATTCTTCCAGCTGAAGGCTGGTCTTAGGAAGTGAGGGCGCGTCAAGCGGTCTATGTCGGACTCTGGTGTGAGGCTGAACCTAAGGAATAAAGACAAAGAAGTAAAAACTACAACGCAAAGGAAGACCCAACGACGAGCGAAAGGAGAGAGCATGTCGTCGGTAGTATACAAGGATTTTTTAGTAAGAAGAATAGATTGACATTGCCATACCAATGTAGAAGTCTAGTATCAATCGAAAGGAGAATCAACAGCAACACTTACCTACAACCACAAGAGCGGCAGGGCAGTAAGGGTACTTTCAAGGATGCCATCATGATTTGCACAGACTGTAACAGAGGCTAGCGTGACCCGCAGTCATGCTTGGGGATGCTGGAGAAAGGAGGCGTTACGCGTACTGAAAGATCGGCACGCTGCGCGTTCGAATCCATGAAGATGTTCATATGAACTACTTCATCGAAGTGGCATCCAAATGTCCCTTTAGAGAGTGTTCAATAATGGTAGTGATAGAAAAGATATCCATCTCTTGCCGGCGCTAGAGCTCACGTCGAGTTTGACTTTGCCCTTCAAGCCATCGGCCCGCCAGCCGAGGGCGATCACCTCTCGAACGCGAAGTCACGGGGACACGTATAGACCACTCAATCGCATCAACACCTACTTTTATATTTGTGAGAACTTTCCGACAAAAACTTCCTGCGAGCGATGGTACGATGTCTGAGCAATACCCAACTATCCCGCAGTGCGCTGCAGTAGCTGCTGCTCTGAAAGTGCTACTCTGGCCATCATAGTAAGCACCCAACATCAGAGGAATCAGTCCAACTTATCTAACATGAGTTTAGCAAATCTACCGACTTCGAAGTGCACAGAAATTGGCTCGCAATCACCGACTCGCTGCCATTGAAGGAGTGGTATTACGAGGTATGCTTGGGCTCTGCAACGAAAACTGCTCATTTCGCTCACATGTTGCCCCCTAGAAAACCTCAGAATGGACACTCGACTACCCGCCCTTCTTTGCCTACTTCGAGTGGGCGTTGTCACGAGGAGCGCACTATGCGGACTCTGCGATGCTCCAGGTTGCCAATTTGGGCCACGACAGCTGGCAGACTGTCCATTTCCAACGCGCCACTGTTCTGATTACGGAGCTGGTCTTGGTATATGCCCTTCACCTGTATGTGAGCCAGTTGGAATGAACGCTCCAAATGATACTAACATTCTCTAGATACGTCAAGTCCTCACCTCTGGGATCAAAAAAGCAGTCACATGCCGCAGCTCTCTCGATTCTGCTTTCTCCTGGGCTACTCATCATCGACCATGTTCACTTCCAGTACAATGGCTTCCTCTACGGCATCCTCATCCTGTCAATTGTGCTTGCTAGACACAACTCCGGTCTCTTGGCTAGCGGCATCGTTTTCGCCGCCTTACTTTGCTTCAAGCACATCTACCTCTACCTGGCTCCGGCATACTTTGTCTACCTACTGCGCACGTATTGCCTTGGACCTCGTTCTATCTTCCATATCCAGTTCACCAACTGCATCAAGCTGGGTTTGAGCATTGGCGCAATTGCTGGCCTTGCATTTGGACCATTTGTGTACTACGAACAGGTGCCACAGGTCCTGGAGCGGCTGTTCCCGTTCTCAAGAGGCCTTTGCCACGCTTACTGGGCACCAAATGTCTGGGCCATGTACTCCTTCACGGATCGCGTGTTGATTTATGGTGATTCTTCCACTTGGTATAATTTTCAAGATTGATCTGACAAAGATTCCAGCTGCGCCCTACTTCAAGCTGCCAGTCGATTCATCTGCGGTGCAAAGCGTCACCCGCGGCCTGGTTGGCGACACTGCTTTCGCCGTCTTGCCAAACATCACACCACGTATGACATTCATCTTGACTCTCGTCGCTCAGATTGTAAGTCCTTCCCAGTTCAGACTAGTGCACACGACTAATGCTGACCACGATTCTCAGCCTGCACTCGTCAAACTTTTCCTGCGCCCGACATGGTCCAATTTCGTGGCAGCTACCACTCTCTGCGCCTACGCCTCTTTCCTCTTCGGCTGGCACGTCCACGAGAAAGCGATTCTGCTGGTCATTATTCCTTTCAGCCTGATCGCGCTTAACGACCGTCGCCACCTCGGCGCCTTTCGCCCACTGGCCGTGGCAGGCCACGTCAGTCTGTTCCCTTTGCTCTTCACAGCGTCCGAGTTCCCTGTCAAGGTTGCATACACAATCTTCTGGCTCATGGCCTTCCTACTCGCCTTCGACAGATTGGCACCAGCGTAAGACGATCCCGAGCTCATTTTTGCACATGGACATGCCGCAGTGTGCTTGACGTTTGATGCTAACAGTGCGGCTCCGCAGCTCTCCGAACCCCCGCTACTTCCTCTTCGACCGCTTCTCTCTCCTTTATGTCGCAATCGCCGTGCCACTCATCGCCTACTGTTCGCTTGGCCACGCGCTTATCTTCGGTGGGCGCTTCGAATTCCTGCCGCTCATGTTCATCAGCTCGTACTCGGCGATCGGCGTGGTGGCGAGCTGGGTCGGATTTTCTGTTGTGTTTTTCACGTCATGAGTGCTGAGTGAGAGGATCTGACCGCGGGAAAGACACGGATAATACCCTCGAATAGAGATATAGCGTAAGAATACTCAACCACTCTCCAACTTCATGATTCCATGGCTTGCAATGTACCATGAGCGCATATCTTATCTCGTTGATCATATTACAAGAACAAGCGGATATTGCTTGACCAGAAGCTGGACAAAGCGAAAGACAAGACTAGTATAGTCCGTATACATTACCTCGGTGTCTCGTTGGGAAATACAGTGGACTTCAGGGTCTATCATTGATGAACGCAGCGCAGTAACACCTTGTACAACAAACTGTCACGACTAGTTCTCGTTGGGAAGTACAATGTACTCCAGGGTCTATAGCTGATGAACGCAGCGTACTAAGACCTCGTACAACAAATTGTCACGAATAGTATTTCAGTAGACGGCACACTTGTTTCCGGTCTCTGTAGTCGATAGTAGTACCATAAAAATATTGGCAAGATCGCTGCTACACATCAATTGAGGTGAGGGCAGAAATCGAACAAGAAAGATTGACTTTCACAACTTAAATACGCAGTCTACACGCCAACAGAGAAATAGCCGCAATATTTACAACTAACAAAATGAAAACTGGCCTTTCCGTCACTAGCATTGTACATGATGCTCTACACAATCGCTTCTCATGTTTTTATTTCTTTTCGTTCTTGCAACTCTTACATGCCGGGGGAGACAAGCATGCCCTTCTTTCCGGCGTCGTGTTGCCAGCCACCGGCGAGCGCCTCGCCGCCAGACTTCTGTGCGTGGGCCTGGATTCTTGCCTCAAGCTCGGGCCTGAAGTGTCTGATCAGACCCTGGATGGGCCATGCGAAAGCCTCGCCGAGAGCGCAAATGGTGTGACCCTCGACCTGCTTGGTGAGCTCCTGCATCATGTCGATCTCACGTTGGCGGGCAGTACCCTTCTCGAAGCGCTGCATGATCTGCTCGGTCCACTTGGAGCCCTCACGACAAGGTGTGCACTGGCCGCAAGATTCGTGGTGGTAGAACTTGCTGAGACGGGAGATGGCGCGGACAACGTCAGTGGACTGGTCCATGACGATGACGGCAGCAGTACCGAGACCGGACTGCGAGTCCTTGAGTGCGTCGAAGTCCATGAGCTGGTCGTCGCAAATCTTCCTAGGGAGAATGGGAGTGGAGGAACCACCGGGAATGACAGCCTTGAGGTTATCCCAGCCGCCAATGACACCACCGCAGTGCTTGTCAATAAGCTCGCGGAGAGGGATAGACATCTCCTCCTCGACAGTGCAGGGATTGTTGACGTGGCCAGAGATACAGAAGAGCTTGGTACCCGCGTTGCGCTCGCGACCGAAAGAGTTGAACCAGTTGGCACCGCGGCGAATGATCGTAGGGGCGACAGCGATGGTCTCGACGTTGGCAACAGTAGAAGGGCAACCGAAGACACCGACGGCAGCAGGGAATGGGGGCTTCAGACGGGGCTTTCCGGGCTTGCCCTCAAGAGACTCAATGAGTGATGTCTCCTCACCGCAGACGTATGCGCCCATTCCACGGTGGAGGTAGATGTCGAAGTCGTAGCCAGAGCCACAAGCGTTCTTGCCGATAAGACCGGCCTGGTAAGCTTCCTGGATGGCGCGCTGAAGGACAGCGGCCTCGTGGTAGAACTCACCACGGATGTAGATGTATGCAGCAGTGCACTAAACAGTTGCCGTCAGTCGCGCTTCCTTTTTCGCGTCTTGCAATATTCCCCAACTTACGTTCATGGCGCGTCCAGCAACCAAACATCCCTCAAGAAGCTTGTGTGGGTCCTTCCTCATGATCTCACGATCCTTGCAAGTACCAGGCTCACCCTCATCGGCGTTGACAACCAGGTATCTGGGGGTGTTGCCCTGCTCCCAGCCCTTGGGGTTCATGAATGACCACTTCATTCCACTGGGGAAACCGGCACCACCACGTCCTCTAAGGCCCGAAGCCTTGATCTCAGAAATGATCCAATCGTGTCCCTTGGTGACAATCTCCTTGGTCTTGTGCCAGTCACCGTGCTTCATGGCGCTCTTGAGGTCGGCGCCGTGGTGGCCGTACAAGTTGGTGAAGATGCGGTCCTGGTCCTTCAGGCCGCGCTCGCGGTGGACAGGTGGCGCATCCTGGACGGTGGCCATGCCACGCTTCTGCTGGCCATCCTTAGTAGGAGTAACCTGCTGCGACGCAGCAGTGGAGAGCGCGCGGACCGCGCTCTTGTTGAGGGTGGTGCTGGCAGTGGCGGAGGAGCGGAGGGCGGTCTTTGCCGGGGCGGAAAGCATTGTGATGGCGGCCAATGCAGGTATGTTTCGGGATGGTATGTGCGGCTTCGTCGCCTTGGGAGGTCCCAGGTGAGGTGTTGGGTGGAGGGGTGGAGCGGAGAGGTGGTGTGGCGGCGGCGTAGACACGAGGTCGAGGTCAATGATGCCTCTTTCGCGGAGGCTTTGGAGTCTGGTGCACGGTCGCTGACTTACACATGCTTCTGATTGGCTTAGAGAGCTTTCTTACGCCCGGCTTGGCATGAGACGACCTCACTCTGCATTGTTGCTTATCGTTAAGGTTACGACTTCGATAAATTTTCGTTACTTAAATGATATGGCATTTTGAAGCTATTCTTATTGTCACAGTGCTCATCCAGAAATTGGACACAGACTGTGAGACGTGGCCGCCGATGGGGCATCCGAGATCCAGAACACAACTCAGATGTACAAGTCTACGTACAGCTGACCGCACAGGCTCCGTGGCAAGCACTATTGCAGCAGTGTTCGTGTCTACTCATAGCAGTGAGGTACAGAGCAGTATCGTCAGATTTTGAGAGGTATCAACTGTCTCCATTGTTCATATTGCTATCAACGCCTGATGATCTCAGCTAACCATAACATAAGCGTATGCAAATTCGTGATCATGACAATAGATTGCAGGCACTTGCAACATGCTGTTGATCTTCGGTGGACTACCTCATTGTGCCAAATGATCAGGGTGAGGATAATGCTGCTGTACAGCTTGCGCAACTGTGTTTGGTTGCTGTTGACTACCATCAGGCGTCCTTTTGGAAGTCGAAATCGTAACTTGCAGAGGTGTGATACTACGCAGCCGTGAGTCGCTCACGTGCCTATGATTCATGCACGTCGTCACATGCCAGTGATCTGCCTTTCACATGCTTAGTCACTCGAAAGCCCCTCGCTCGGCGTCACCACTATAAATGACGACCACCACGCTTGCCGGTTGTGCCTCACACACATGCCTCGATATTTGTGAGTAACTTGCGACTTTGCGATCCGACCACTGACCTCGAAACAGATCAACTTGAACCTCAGATCCTTTGACGATCAATATCATGGCTCGGGGCAAACGTGCATCGCAATTGCGAGAGGCCTCGCCTGCTGCGCTCGAGCAGGACCATACCACCGCTACAGGCGCAGGAACTCCCGATGAGCACGAGCAGATCCTAAATCCTTCCACCTCCGAGCGCCGCTACTGGCGTGATCCCTTGACTGGCGTACAAAGGGAGATCTGGCGTCCAGGTACGTTTTTGTCAAAGCGCATTATCTGAGCAGCTGCTGACCTGAAGACAGGAGATGGCGACGGTGATGTCGAGCACGATCACCATGAACGTCGTGGCCCTCTCGCTCCACTCGAGAAGAGGTGGCGCTTGTACCAGGTCAGTTTGTCCTTCCGAGAGTTTCTCCGTGTTCACTCCCAAAGAATCACACGACCAGAGCCTCTGATAGCTGCTGCATCTACTAACATCTCACCAGTCATCTCCAGACGGGCCCTTCAAGGCTCGCATCACTGAGCCTCCGAGCAACGTCATCCTAGACGATCGAGCCGTCTACGAGATCCTCCAATCCAACATCCCACGCGCACAGCTGCCGAAACGCTGGTCCTATGATTTCAGTGGTCAAGCTAGTGTTCGCCACCGTCGCACCCATAAGGGTCGCCCTGCCTACAAGGATGAGCACGCCACTTCTGACAACGACAAATACCATTCCTTCAAGCCCACCGCAAAGGCTGCAGCCCCGTATTTCTTCTCTGGGGAGAGCACTTACGAACCTGTCTTCTACCATGATCTCCCAGCCGCTCCTGCCGAGACACCCGAGCCCGACGACGAGGATGACACTCCCGCCAAGCCAAAGCAGCACAACCAGTACACTGCGCCGCATCTTCTCGTCCGTAACGGCGCCGAGTCCGCAAGCTTGACCAAGGGAAAGTATCGCCCGCGTGTCAACACTTTTCTGCGTCGTAGCCCCAGCCCTCCATGGGTGAAAGACCGCAAGAGATTGTTTGGTGGCGTCGGTATCGGCAGGTCAGGTGTGGGCGGTTCAGCAAACGCAGCGCCATCATCGACCTTTGACTTCAGCTTTGCCTCGGCCCCGGCTCCTACTGGCACACCTGCAGCCGGTGAGAGTATGTGGGTTGGGCAGGACGAGGATAGCGACACCAAGGAAGCGGAAGATGATGAGGAAGAGGAGATTCTCCCAAGCGTGTTCGACAAAGCAGCCTCCACTGAACCTACTGGCGCGGCGGACGGCAATGAAGGAACAACTCAGCCGCACAGTGCTCCAAACACTCCACTCAAGCGCCCGGCGCCATCCACTTTGACCAGTTCTCGCAAGAAAGTCCCAAAGCAGATGGGCTACATCGAGCGCCTTGCAGCCGGCATTCTCCGAGACGAGGAGGAAGAGGCAGCTGCGTCGCCGCTTGTCGCTACTGCTGCTGGAACTGCTGCGAGCAACGAAGACCGCATCGCACAGCTCGAGGAGGAGCTAGATGCCGCGAACGCTGCCCTTAGCGAGAAGGATGGAGAGCTTGGAGAGGTGAGGTTGGAACTGGAGGAGGTGCAGACCCAGCTGGCGTTGCAGAGGAGCGTTGACGACGATTGAGTAATCTGACTCCACTGGGAGCAGAAGTGTAGCAGACAAAGATCCTGTGAGTCAGAATGAACATCCCCTTTTTTTTTCAGTGAGGCTTTTAGCTCTTTGCTGCTTCTCATAATCTGCACGGCGTCATGTCACAAGAACCATCTCTACGGTCTACTGTAGCTTCAAAGTTGGTACTGGCTACTCTGCCGCTGAGGTGCTGTCTTAGCTCACTTGTCTTACAGTATTGGGTGCGCTGTTACCACCGACACACAGACAAGAACACGCACCAGTCCTTGCCGCTGAGACATTATCCAGATTGTGCACTTTGTCAACATTTAGTGTGTAACTATCATAATACGTAGAATGATGACACGCTCACTTCCGCCAGTGAGATGCCAGTACGGTCTCTGAGGCCAGATAGCGAGCCATCTGACCTTGAGCGCTATGGGACTTGCTGTGATTCTGCTGTAGATTGATTCTCAGGAGACTTGGTCTTGCGACCTTGTACCTTGATTCTTCAAAGTGTTCCGACCCAAGGCCAATCCCGGTCTCCCCAGCCAACCTCACCTACCTAACTCACCCGCCTTACAACAAAGTCCAGCACGCACGCTCCTTCTTCCATCCACGCCGAGTCTTCCGCTCTCCACGACATCTCCGTGAACGTCCGCAGCTACGACGAGCATTCCCACGTTGTATCAGTAGCGACACCAACCTCCTGCCACAACTTCTCGAAAGATATTTCGTTGTGTCGCCACAGTGGCAGTGGTATGGAATCCAGCACTATTGATTGAGCCGTCGGATTGCCAATCTGGTTGCCGACTATCAGAGAACCGGGTTTGGAGAGGCTGGTGAGTTTCTTGCATGCTTCGATTTGGCCATCCCAGTTCCATTGGTGGAGGACCTATGCGTAAACCATACTTGTTAGAGCTGCTACATTGTGGATGGGCCTAGTTCGGTAGACTTACCTGCGCGATATAGATGATGTCCAGCTTTCCCTTGAACTCCGCAAGCTTACTGTCAGTAGCCATGATGTCCGCTTGGACGAAATGAGCCTTGAACTTATCGCGATCTCGGAACATATCGAAGCCCAGATCCCAGAAATCGATAATGTCGAAGCCGTAAAGGTTTTTGGTGGGAGCACCATCGTTTACCAAGTGGCGCAGATCATGGCCGATGAAGCAGCCGATGTCTGCTAGAACCTGGCCTTGCACCACCCTTTGGATTATCTCTGGATAAGCAGGCAGTCGTCTGAGCTGAGGTACTAGGTAGACGCCTAGGCCGATGCATGGGTGCGCTCGGATCTTCCAGGCTTTCTCACGCTGTGGGTTATAAGCATGGCTTCGTAAGGTGAGGTATGCAACAGCACAGGATAACTCTGCCTGTCGATTGCTTACAATTTCTTCGATGTGCGCGGGTTGTGCATCGACTGGGATATGGCTATAGTTTTTGAGGAGTGCTCTAGTCTGCAATACCATCAGACGTTGCATCAAACCTGTGAGATCTTCGGGTCGACCTACCACAGGCACGATCATCTCGCTAACATCTGGTCGATAGAATTTATGCTTGAGATCGTTCTTCGACGTGACGAACGATGCTTCTGAGTATGTGGACGAAGTTTCTGTTTTGTTTGCCATGATGGAGAAAAGAGCAAGCGGGGTTCCAAGTCAAAAGATGTCGGCAAATATGTTCTAGACATGTAACGAGTGGTAATCTTTCAAAGCAGAGCATCTTGCGGTATTTAAATCGATTGTGTTGAAGCTGCAATGGCCAGACGCCAGGCAATCAAGCTTCAACGCGCATCACGAGGTAGTGTCAGACAAACTCCATCCTTCGATCCCACTATGCTTCTAGTGTTGTATCGTCTGCCGCACAATAGTTTGAAGTGCGTGAGGAGTCGGAAAGTCAATGTCTGAGCTTCCACCGAATGGCAGCCGCAGATGGACAGGTAAGATTGGGGACCTTTAAAGTTTAAACACGTTTGTCGTGCTGCAACTCCGAATGTTGCAGACGTAATATTTGTCAGCGCTTAGCAAACCATAACGTCCTTGTTGTGGCCGAAGTACTGTGTATATGTCTAGAATACATGTAACGTTACATGTACGTTTTAATGCACAAAAAAGATGCACATCGATGCATTATTAGGGTTAGGATATGGGGATCTACAGCACTTTGCGACTGCATGTGGACCAAGGAAGTCTCGCCACACTACCAACATCATGGCATACCAACACGATCCATCAAACACATTGCACGCCTGTAGATTCCGCAGCACTAGGCGCAATGCTACGATCTTGGGTTATCTCCTTCGATGGATGCGGCTCTGACGAGTTGGTGCTGGAAATGCGCAGTAAAACGTCACACGCGGATCATAATGGCATACAGACGCCTTAGAAGGACCAATCTCCAGACAATCCCGTCAACGTTGAGGATCCTGAGCCTCGAATATTGCTCATACCTATAAGCCAGAGGTAGCTTTCGTTGTTGCTTATTTACTAGAAAATTTGCAGAACTCCTTCAGGACCAGGACTTGAGTGCAGCACCTCTGAGCTAGGCTATATCTCAACGCGTTCGCTATATCTGGCCAAAACAATTATAGAAAGAAGACAAATCAAGACGAACCATCTACCCAAGACCGTGTGCCCTGGCCTCCAGACAAGACGAAATCAGCAAAAATGTCCCAATCCTCTCAAACAAACACCCACCCCAACCGATCCGGTCTGCGCAACAGACGAACGCACACCCAAAACACAAGCCAGAACCAAAGCCGCCCCCAAGAAATCTCCCCCCAGCAACAACCTGGCCATGACATGAACGACATCCGGCCCCGCCGCGAACGCACCCGCCAAGACGACTACCTCTACTACTCGCTCTCCGGACCCCCAGCACCGCCTCCACGCTACGACCAGCACCAGACGTACTACGATGAGGGATACCTGGATCTTAATCCTTGGATGCAGCAGGAAGACGATGGGCCGAATTTCACGCTCGCGAGGAATTTTCCTAGGATTGTGAGGTGGAAGGGTGATGATAGGAGTGTGGAGGCTGATGAGAAGGGCGAGAGAGAGATGGCGCCGCAGGTCGAGGCGGCGGAGGAGCTGAGGGATGCGGTTGAAAACGGGGATGAGGATTATGGTGGGTTGTTTTGAACTTGGTTTTATGTGGAAACTGTGCTAATGTTGCCGAAGACTCCATAGAAGAAGCCGGCACCGTGGAGGAAGAAGAGGACGTGAAGCACCGCCGGCGAGATCGCCAGCACGACGATCCTAGCATTGCTAGACACCATACTAACAAGTCTAGCAAATCTCAAGAGCAGCAGCAGCAAGGTCTAACAGACCAAGAACGCAATCCGCACAAACCCTTCAACCTGTGGGCTGTAGCTCGCCTCAAAGCCCAACGCCCTCTCGGCGAATGGCTAGGAATGACAATCTACACATTCATAGGTATTGGCAGCAACCTTGCCGCCGTCACATCGGCGAACGAAGCCGGCACCATGGAAACCCAATACTGGGCCTGGGGCTTCGCTACTATGATCGGTAAGCACTCCATCCACACCACTTCCATTGAGAGAAACATCCCATCTCACCGGCCATTTGCGAACCAGGTATCTACATCTCCGGCGGCAGCAGCGGCGCCTTCCTCAACCCAGCTCTAATAATCACCCTCACCATCTTCCGCGGCTTCCCCTGGCGGCGCGTGCCCCAATACATCCTCATCCAGATCCTTGGTGCCTTCTGCGGCGCCTTGCTCGCTTTCGCCGTCCACTACGACAGCATCATGTACCTCGACAACGGCGCTCTCGTCCCCGACTCCACCGGCGTAAGCATGTACACTCAGCCTCGCGACTGGATCAGCATCTCAACGGCGTTCTTCACCGAACTCCTCGGCAGCGCAGTCCTCACCTGCACGATAATGGCGCTGGGAGACAGCGGGAACTCGCCTCCGGGAGCCGGAATGCACGCTCTGATCATCGGCCTCGTAGTAACGGCAACCAGCATGGCGCTCTCCTACCCAACGCGCGGCTGTTTCAATCCCGCGCGGGATCTAGGTCCTCGTCTCGCCGCGCTGGCCGTGGGCTACCCTTCGTCGATTTTCAGCGCGTGGCACTCGTGGTGGATTTGGGGCGGGTGGGTGGCGCCGATTCTTGGGGCGATGGTCGGGGCGCTGGCGTATGATTTGTGTGTGTTTAAGGGAGGGGAGAGTCCGGTGAATTACAGCGTTTCGAGGTGGAGGACGAAGACGCTGAAGGGGGAGCGGAATTTTTTGAAGAAGGTGATTAGGTCGAGGAGGAGGCAGAGGGATGTTGAGAGGAGGCTTGAGAGCGGAGGTGTGGTTGCGAGGGAGGATAGGAGGTGATTTGATTGAAATGGCTTTTCGTTAGGCATGCTGTGAGAGAGTTTTGTCTTGCTCGGGGCGCGTGAGTGCTGCTTCCTGGAGGGCATCTTTGCTCTTTGGGATGGTTTCAGTAGTACGTGATCACAAAGTCAACCAAGTCATACAATTCCTTGCGCATGAGTCTACGAACAACTAGTTAGCTGCTTCCTTCGCCGCGTTTCAAGGACAGACCTCGCCTATTTCCAGATCCGAGTCCCGGCGTACCAGCACATCACTTACCTCCACGCCCAAAAGTCAAAGCAGTATCTCCGTAACAACCATCTCCATCTCTAAATCCGAGTACATCCCGTACCAGCAGACCAATCACCAAGATGCCATCGAGACTTGCGTGATATCCCAACAGTAACCATAGTCATCTTTCGACCCAGAATGTATTATATTGGGGGCATGATCGTTGAGATATGATTGAAGGTCAAGGAGCAATTTCTGTGGCGATTATAGCTGAGTTGAGGATCGGAGCTGATGATAATAATGTCTTGGGAGATACTCTGTGTGGGTGGGTGCAGTGGCTATTGGCTGTAATCAGAGGGAGAGATACATGTATGATGAGAAGAGTCGAAAAAGCGATATTTTGTACTTTTCCATTCTCTCGACTCACTTCTCAAGAAAGCTCCAAGCCTCCTCGATAAACTTGCCACTGTCATTGCCAGCTACCTCAGAAGTACCAATTGAATCAACCGCACGTATGCAGGATTGTTGTGAAAAAAAAAAAAAAGAATTTTGCGAACCAGCGCTCCTCTCCTCCCTACCTACTTTCCCTCTCAAAGCCTTCCCGTCCACTGCAGCCCGCTGCCGTTTCCCTAAAACTTGCCACACATCCAACGCTTCCACTTCTTGCTCTTCTTCTCCGCGCGCGTGACCTGCACGACCTGCTGCGGCTTCTTCGGAGCGCCGCTTTCACTAGTAGCATTCGAGCTCGCTCTCGTGCTTTGCACGTGCTGTTCGCTCGTTTCTCGTTGCACAGGCATGGGCACAGGCACGGGAGGATCCTCGACTTCTGATTCAGATTCTAGTTCGGGCTCCGGGTCGGGCAGGACGCTGGCTCGTCGGCTGGGGGTTCCAGTCGTGGTGCTTGCGTTGCGGCTTGGCTGGGGGCTTGGTTTGATGACTGCTTGTGCTGTGGGCGTGCCTTCGCGGCTGACTTCGCGGACTTCGCTCTGTTTGCCTGCGGAGAGGAGGTCTGGGCGCCAGGTTGCGGCGCGGGAGGTGTTGCTGCGGCGGTTGCTGGCGGCGCGGTGGACGAGGACGGTGGAGGTGGAGTCTGCGCGGGCGCGGCCTGTGGCTTTCGCGCTGGAGGAGCGTGGGGCGGCGAAGTCTTCGGTGGATTTGGTGTTAGGGTCGAGAGCGGAGAAGGTGGAGGTGCGGTTTGTGCGCAGGCTGCTTTTGCGGAAGAGGCTTGAGCTGACGGAGAGGATGGAGCTGCGTTTTTCGAGTACGGTTGGGTGTGGCGCTGGGGATGCTGGGGGAGTGGACACGGGTGTGTGGATGCTGTTGCGGCGAGATGAAGGTGCCTGTTCGTCGTACTTGAAGTGCGGCGACCAGCCTTCCTTGAACGCGACGTAGATGCTGGTCATGGTGATGATCGAACGGATAAAGTCGTCAGTCCTGCGAACTTCTTGCTTCGAAGCAGTGTTGTCATCCGAGTCTAGGCCGTCCTCGAGAGGTGTGGCGTGTTGTTTCGGAGTCGCAGTAGAGAGGTCGGGCATTTTGTAGGAGTCGTAGATGTCGAGCGAAGACTTGGAGAGGTTGGCAATGATAGGGTGACGGCGTGTGTTTGCCGAAATGGTCGAGAAATTGAATCGTCGATACTCAGACTTTGTTCCCTCCTTCTTGCTCTTCTTGGGCACCCATCGGACAGTCAAACCAAGGCCGTGCTCGTCGGCTGTGAAGAACTCGTACCCTCCATTGACGCTCGGGTATGCTTCCCACTCTCCTCCATCGACCATGCAGATCTTAGCTTTTCCAGAAGCGACACCATCCTCTTTCCGACCCTTGCAGATCAATGCGACGACATCGCGGGTTTCTTGGTCCTCCTCTGGCTCCTCGCTGTAGTAGTCCTCCGCTCGCAGCACAACAAGATCGTTAGGACAGAGGCTGTGTTTCGCTCGGAAGACTTTTGTTGTCGCTCGAGTCAGTCGGACGCTGAAGTTGGCGGATGGAATGATTTCGTATGCTGGTAATGGCCTGGAGTTGGGCACGACTTTGTGCAATTGTAGTAATGATCGTGGACGTCTGTGTAGTTTTTGCCTAGCGGACGACGCAGGTGGAGGGTGACATATGCTGTAGGTCGTCTTGGGCTTGTTGCTCTTTTTTGTGCGTCTCTTGCCGTCGATGCTACCCTCGCGCGATCCGCTTAAACTGGTGCCTTGCGACTCGGGCTCGGCGAACATGATCGATGCGGAACTCTTTGTTGGCGAAGGAGGTCCAGAGTTCAAGGCTATTATAGATAGAGCAGATCGCTGCTTATCGGCGTCTTGTTGCGCATCGTCGGCGGTATCCTTTGGTTTGTCGGCGGCAGCGAAGGGATTTAATGAAGCGATCAGGTTGGTGGGCAACGAGGGCACCCATTGACGCGCCTGCCCGAAGGAAGGTTGTTGTTGGTGTTGTTGCTGCATTGGGCTGGCAGCTGCAGCGGCGGCCATTGTGGTATGATCAGGCCTCTAACCTGGTGCGAAGGGATGTTGTGTACGAATGGGAGGATTGACGTCTTCAGACCAGCAGAGAGGCAATGTTGATGGTAAACATGAGAAAGGTTTGGGTGATGTAAGAGGCACACAAGCAGGCCCTGGGCTGACCAGCAGCGACGGCAGCAGCAGCAAGGCTGGGAGAGATGTTTTTGTCGTGCCGTCGTACAGCCTCCTCGTTCCCTTCCTCCTTGTAAGTAGTGCCTGGGCTGGCTGGCTGGTGGAGCTTTGGGTGGATTCTCGACTCGCGACCACGCTCTCCCCACTCCAGGCTGGCGATCGCGGTGGCTGATGAGACTGGAGCGTGTGAAAGCGGCAGGGCTGGGCTGGGCTGGGCGGCCGCGGGCCTTGAAGACTAAAGAGATTGATGATTGATTGACGGACGATTGATTAGTTGGTGAGTCGATTATAGACTGCCGCTTAGTAGTCTGAGAATATTGATTGATTGATTGTCGCTGTGCTGTGCGGTGCTTGCTTATGGCAAGGGGCGGAAAATAACAAAGCGAGCAGGAGGATGTGGTGGTGAGCAGATGAGTAGTAGTGGTACAGTACAGCGGTACGACCGTAAGACAGGGTGGGTGGAAAATCGAACCACTATTATTCTTGCACACCGGCTGCTGGTTATGCGCGTGTCTTCCATCCTTATGCCTGTTTGCGGTCGGGTGACATTGTTACCGCATCCCTCCACGGAGGCTTGTACGCTTGTACAGACAGCCCTTTGTTCCGCCATCCGGCCCAGCCGGCTCGCCCTTCGATTCACCTCGCTTGGCACAGATCATCGGCATCATCAACATAACATCATCATTGATCGTCTTGTCTTAACACGTGCAGGCGAACCTCGATCAACAATGCATCCTCTTCTATTTCATCACACCCTTCACAGCCCATCCATGACAACATCTCCGAGCAATGCGCCTTGTTGATGCCTGCAAGACGCAGCTTGTCTCTCTTGTGCGCCCGGTGCACAGCCACTCGCCTATCACTACACTGCATACCAGCTAGCAAACCCCTCGATGCATCGTCCCATCTCGCATCCCCTCGATCAAACAGCCTTCTAACGCGTCTCCTCTCCTCTCCTCTTCTCAGCCCTACACCCCCGCTCCCTCTTCCCTGGCTGCTGCTTGTCCTTGTCCTTGTCCGTCCGGTTCGCACTCCTTCGCTCCCGCATCGCTACCGAATGCGAGATGCTCGCTCGCATCGCTTTCCCAAACCTGCATCCTACATGATACCGTCCTTGATTTGTTTGGTCCGTCGCCTGCGCAACGCAAACGCCCCATGTCATCCTGCTGCAGGCCTCCGTGTTCAATACGCTAAGCTAAGCCTGCCTCTGCTTGTGGCTGCACTTGTCTTATGCAAAAGTATATTCCATACATCCTCCATGCGCACGCACGCAGCACAGCACTTTCCAATGCTGCAGCCTGCGCGAAATTTCAGTGGCATCTGCTCTGAAACCCCAAGGCGGTGTGTGCGCTCTGCTAGCATTGACACCGTCTTTCCTCCATGCCCTTGGCGCTCGCCTCTATACCGCTCCGCCAAGCTGTCTCCACCGAACCACTTACTTGTTTCTTTCGCTTTCTCCTGGTTGGTGCGCTCGTACGTAGGGCTGTCTCTTCTCGTCCGTATACTGTACGCCGTATGCTATCGTAACTAAAGCAAAGCAAAAACTTTCACTTCCTTCCGCTCGCAGCCGTCCGAATCCCCGGAACTATCATCTTTAGTCGACTACGAATCCTGCACAACTGCTCTGGTGTCGGGATCGCGGAGGCTTTCGATTCCCGACGCTGGTGTGTGCTGTCATCAGTGCGCGACTTACACTGCTGTGCTTAGTGCTTGTTCCACCTCGGCACGAGTCTGGCCTTGCAGACCTCAGGTCCAGCGCTATCGTCACCCTCATCATGTTCGACGTTCTGCAGACATACTTCAGCCCCTCCACGCGCATTGGCCGTCCAGCTATGAAGAAGCTCAAGGATGGCAGTGCCTCAAAGCCTTACCTCACTTGGCTTCTTGCTTTCTTCGCGGCGTGGAAGCTGCTCCTGCTCGGCGTAGCATGTGCGAGTCCTGGTCCGGGATATGATACATCTACCCGTGTCCTGTTTGACCAGTGTGATGTGCAAGCACATTCTTGGACCAGTCGAGTTGTCGAGCATCTCACGCTGAGGCTGACGAGATGGGATGCCCTCTACTTCTCCACCTCGTCCGCGCGAGGCCACCTATATGAGCAAGAATGGGCGTTCAGCTGGTTCATGTCTAGACTCACGGCCATCCTGGCTAATGGTGCGTTGTCGCATCTCGTGCTCGTAGTATCCATAGGCTAAGTATTACATTCAGTGTTTCCAACCTTTGTTCACCCATCACCCATCGTCAGACACGCTCTCAGTGGCATCCTCACCTCCCACGTCTCCCACCTTGGAGCAGTGATCACCCTTTACTCTCTCGTCCGCCGCATCATACCAGCTGAACAGGAGCGTAAGCGAGAAATAGCTTTCATTGCAGCATGTCTGCACACATTCTCGCCAGCTGGACTCTTCCTGTCCGCTCCCTACGGAGAGAGCACTTTCGCCTTCACAACGTTCTTGGGCATCCTATGCTACGTCCGCGCCCAAGAACAGCACCGTCTACCCGCTCAACAATCCCACCTCCCTAAGGCAGCCTGGATTCTCCTCTCCGGCTTCTCCTTCGCCCTCTCCACCCTATTCCGCAGCAACGGCCTCCTCCACGGCACGATTTTCCTCTTCGACGCCATCGCCTGTCTCCGCATCTTTTTCAAAGCGCCCAACGCAAGCAACCTAGGCCATCTAATCTCCATCATCCTCGCCGGATCTTTCATAGCGATCGGCTTTGCCCTCCCACAAGCAATCGCCTACTTCCAATACTGCACGCCCGAACCTACGCGCCCATGGTGCTCCCACCTCCCACCCAGCATCTACTCCTGGGTGCAAAAGCACTACTGGAATGTCGGCTTTCTGTCCTACTGGACGCCGAACAACATCCCGCTGTTCCTCCTTGCAGCGCCTATGTTAGCTGTGCTATCAACCACAGCTCTGGCCGTGCTCCTCGAGCCGCAGGTCTTACTCGCCGCCGTCGAAGAACCTTCCAAACCCAGCGCCGAAAGCTCGAAGAAATTGTTCACACACGTCGCCTTCCAGCTGGCCGTCCCGCAGGTCATCCTGGCGGCTATGGCGATTACGAGCTTCCACGTGCAAATTATCAATCGGATTAGTTCCGGGTGTTCGTTGTGGTACATTGTTCTGGCGGTTTTGGTGGCCGATCACCATAGTCGTGGCCCGCAGCAAGGTTTGTTGAGGTTATTGAGAGGAAGAAAAGAGGTGTTGGTGAGGGTTATGGTTGGGTATGCGGTTGTGCAGGGCGGGCTTTATGCGGCGTTTTTGCCGCCTGCTTGATGGTTTGAAGACGCTCGGAGGGGTGGATAGGACGTACGCATGAGTTCGAGTACTACTAAAGCACCAAACACATCTCTGTTGCTAGTGATGTTCCTATCAGCTACTATCCTCGGCAATGGTTACGTTCATGGAGAACGCGACCGCCGAGATACTGTGGGTAGCTCCTGTCAATCTTAGATGCCAGTATGCTCCTACGCTTGAAGTTGGTAACTGGATGACCTCACTCACCAGTGAAATATCTGCAACAGTACCCATCGGTTTGGGAAGCGAGTGTGCTCCGACGCTTGACGTCGTCAACTTGACAACTTCACTTCCCACCGAGAGTCTCGATTGTACATAAACATGAGTCTCGATGGCGTCGTCCAACATTCCTAGCTGGTACCCAAAGCCGCAAGAGAAGGAACATAAAGTCGCTGCGCATGAGTCTACATCTGACTTCTTCAATTGGTACTATGAACGGGTATACCTCTTATCCGCAGGCGTAGCCATCTTTCAGGCTAGGCCTACCATTGAGATTCAGACAGAGCTTGGTGCGTGTCTCATGGCCGTGTCCGCGAATGTAACGAGACCAAGATTCAAGAATCAAATACATCTGCTACTGGAAAATAGCCATTGTAACTGCCATGCAGAATCCACCCTCAAGAACCGCACATGCATGCTCTTATGCAAATAACCAACAGAACCACACACCCGCAAAACCCCCTCAAGAAGCACCAACACTCATGTCTATCAACACCTTAACATGCTTCTCCTTCTCCCCCTGCAACGCTCCATACCCTTCCTCCACCAGATTCTCCAGCCCGATCCTTGCCGTGATCATCTTCTCCGGCTTCAGCCTCCCATCCGCCAACGCCTGGATAACACCCTCATAGTCCTTCCTCTGATATCCCAGCACAGCCGAGTACCTCGCCTCCCTGAAGACCAGCCAATTCGGATCGAAAGGTACTTTGTTCTCCCAGATCGCCACGTTCACAATGCTTCCCCTCGCTCGCACAGCTTTGCACGCTGTTTCGAGACTCTGCGGCACGCCAGCGCAGTCGAACACTATATCCGGTCCTGCGCCATCGCACAACTGCTGGCTCGCGGCGATGATGTCGAACTGTCTTGGGTCCATCACGTTACTGGCGCCCAGCTGGCGAGCGAACGATTGCCGCTTCGCGGAGACTTCGGACATGATGACTTTGTTGGCGCCTCTTGCTTGCAGCACTTGACAGACCGCAAGCCCGATTGGCCCGCCGCCGAGAACCAGACAGTTAGCCCCCTTGGCTTTGCCCTCATACTCCGCAATCGGACTCGCGTCGACCGCATGCCACGCGACAGACAACGGCTCAACCAGAGCTCCAATATCAAGACCGATATTACTCGGCAGCGGATGGCACGCCTCAGCGGGCAGGACGACTTCATCGCTCATGCCACCGCCACCACCCGAGAGGCCGACGAATCCGCCTGAGGGGCAAGCGTTTTCGGCGCCGACGTGGCAAGCTGGGCAGGCGCCGCAGTAGATCGAGGGCTGGACGGCGACTTTCATGCCTGGGCGGAGGTGCTTGGGTGGTTTGGGGCCGAGGGAGATGATGGTGCCGCTGAATTCGTGGCCGATGGTTATGGGGAGGGTTTCTTTGGTTACGGGGTGGGGGGTCACGGGGGAGAAGCTGGGAAGTGGTGGTTAGTTGGTTGGGTTCCAGAAGCATGATTGGGATGTCAGATAGAGAGGAGCGTACTTGGGGCCAGCGAAGTACTCGTGTAGATCTGAGAGAATACTCTTAGTTGATCGATCAGACTATGTTTTGAGGTGATTGAGGCGAGACGAACCTGTTCCGCAAATGCCTACGAATGCAGGCTTGACTCTGACTTGTCCTTCGCCCAATTGCTGTGGCGGCGGTGCAACATCATGTTCGATCCTGATATCTTCCTTTCCGTAGTATCTTGCAGCGCGCATATCTTCTGTTCTGTCAATGGATCACGACAGAGTGTATAACCCAATGCCAACACTCGTCGTTCAAACAAGTAGTCTCTCGTAAATCAATATCTCAAGCACAGCACAAGCACAAACTTATAAGAGGAAGAAGGAAACCACGACGACGGAGCCGACCAAGGGAGACAAATAGCAGTAATCCAACAATCGCGGAACCGACTCCCCTCCCTCATTCGGAGTACACCTCCTCATACCTTGGCCCCAATCGCGTGTGATCCCATCCGCGGCCGGCATACCCAGAAGTAGCTCCTCGCGAACCTTCCTTCTTGCCCCTCACCTGTGTCCTCGCACCAGCGGCATCCGGCGAGCGGCGCACACACGTGCTCTCGGTTTCCTTTCGCTTCACGAGAGCTGCGAAGTTGCCTCGTCATCTGGAGAATCGTGCCGGGATGCGAGTGATCGGCCGGCATGTTCACAGGGAATAGTACCTGTGGTACAGCATGCTGTGGATGTAAGTGGTTGTCGTCACGTCGTGCGAGTGTTGTGAAGTGCGGGGTTCTGGAGGTGGAGCATGGGGAAGGTTTTTGATCACGTGATGCGCATCGAGCATCGCGTTGTATTGGGTGTTACTAAGTGGCAGTAGCGATTGATATATATCATCCGCGCATTGTTGTAGCAGAGATGGCCAATAATAGATGATCTACATGAACTGACCGTCGAACAAGAACACCTCAAAGGCCCGGACCTCAATATATACTTATACGTTTACAATCATACCTCAACAATACATCTCGCTACTCATGCGTTGATAAATTTGCCATCAAGTC
>Ga0265797_10004071_pt1 | contig 22730 bp, 23 predicted proteins | sample P2T30metagenome_FD_192433 | JGI IMG/M metagenome (GOLD analysis project Ga0265797, IMG submission 192433) | Plant litter microbial communities from East Loma Ridge, Irvine, California - P2 T30 | ecosystem: Environmental > Terrestrial > Plant litter > Unclassified | place: USA: California... | reverse complement strand
GGATCAAGCTGCCGCCGATTTCGGAAGCGCCTCTGTAGCCAGCTTGAAGGTCTCGCTCACCAACGGCTTCAAGAAGGTCGAGAAGGCTGGTGGTAAGGTCGAGGCTGGCGGCACTGCCGTTGCTGCTACACCCAAGAAGGCCGGTGGAAAGAAGCGCGTCGCCAGCCCGGGCGAAGACGACGAGGAGCCGACGCCCGCTCCCAAGAAAGGCCGCAAGAAGAAGCAGGCCAAGGAGGCTGCTGTCGACTGTACGTAGCGCCACGATATCCACACAAGATGCAGGTCACTGACTTTCGCATAGCCGCTGAGGAGGATGCCACCAAGGATGATGTTGCCGCCGTCACGAGTGAGGTGGAGAACTAAACCGACGACGAGAATGAAGCTTCAGCATTGTCGCAAGTCTGTATGCTCATGACAAGGAGCGAGCCACTTGTATGCAGAGAGAGAGAGAGAGATCGCTCAGGATATTGAGTTTGCGGCCAATCCATGAGAGATACAGCTTGTTGTCCGGTCCATTGAGCTTCTTGGGCTGGTAGATACCTGATACAAAACATGTTTGTCTCCTTCCATGCTCTCATAGCCTAGAGCTCACCATACCATGTCTTAACATTCACTTCCTCCACATGGAAGCCGGGGATAATGACCTTGCTGCCGCCTGAGCCACACCATGTGTCACAAGCAAACGCCGCACAAACGGTTTCGGACCTGTCATATTCACATGCCAGTGATCTTGACATGGACCCGCTTTGACCATTCCCTTCCCTTCCCTTCCACTACATAAGCCTTCCACCCACGCTCGCGACTTTTCCACTCACACCCAACACCCAACACCAACACTTCCAGACCAAATACACATCCACACCCGCCAAGATGACGACCACAAACCCAACCGCCGCCAAGGTGTCAGCCACCCTCTCCTACCCTCACGCCAAAGCCATCCTCAGCGAGACCGAGAAGGAGCGCATCGTGTGCACCTACCTCAACTCGACTGAGCCAAACGCCGTAAGTACCTGAAAGAAAACCCCCCTCCCCTTCCCAAGCAAAGCCTGGCAAGGCAAAGCAAACCCCCACTCCTCTCTCCCCTGCACCTGCACCTGCACAAAGCCCTAGTCACCACCTCTAACCCCCTCCTCCCCGACTGCAGGTCGACTGGGAGAAAGCCGCCACCGAGTACGGCGCCGCTTCAGTCGAGAGCTACAAGAAGATGGTGCAGAACGCCTCCAAGAAGATCAAGACTGCCATGAACAGCGGCGAGGTCCCTGCTGCCGCTATCGAGGGCACTCCGGCCAAGGCCAAGGGTGGCCGCAAGCGCAAGGAGAAGGCTGTCACCCCCGTTGTGGAGAGCGAGGGCGAGGGCGAGGAGGCTGTGATCGAGGAGGAGGCCCCGAAGAAGAAGAAGGCCAAGGGGAGGAAGACTAAGGCCCAGAAGGCTGCTGAGGCCGCCGAGGCCGCTGCTGCCGACGGGGGTCAGGAGGAAGGCGTCAAGGCGGAGGGCGAGGATGAGGAGTAGGGGTGTTTGAGCTGCGATCGACTGTGTGTCTGCCTCCGTTGGGTAGACTCATTGCAAGATCAAGCATAGTTAGGTGACGGCGGTTCTGGATGCTGGCTTGGAGAAATTGCGGTTCGTGTCTCTATCTGGGCTCATCAGCTGTTCCTTGCCTAGATTAGAGAGACACCAGGCGCCAACGAACTTTCCGGGATACAAACACATCTTCACACCGTATTCCACATTGTCGCAGCGTTCTTCTTCTTCTCAATCACCAAATCCGCCTATGAAGCAACACAGCGTTGGGACCGTCTTGCCGATGAGAGTGAAAAAGCGCCTTTCGATTCATCGTCAGCGCTGGGATATCTGTACATACGTATTTGCCTGGAGCGAGCCTCCTAAAAACCCATTCGCCAATGCCATGCACTTTTCTTCAAAACCATTCGGACTTATGACAGAGGTCCCATGCCTTTCCGTAGGCCCTTGTGTCGGATACCCGGTCCGGTTCTCGTATCGTACACATTCTTACAGCCTCCTTCTAATCTTCCATCATCTTTCCGTCATCTACAGCCGGGGGTATTCCATCTACTGGGCGAGGGGAGAGAACAATCTGTTTTTCTTCGTCAGCGGTCCGTTCCTTCTTATGCTGTTGCCATCCGTTCGCAGGAAACGTACCTGATGAGGCTGGGCCTAGGGTTGCTGCGGGTGTAGCCAAGGTAGATGATCAGGGGGAGGTAGCCGTAGTGGACGGCGACTTGGGAGAAACCAATGACGCGAGCGATGCGCTCCTGTTTAGATATCCTCGTCAGTGATCTAGTCCGGGTAGAAGAGGCCTGATGTTCGCTGTCCTGGTGTGCTAGGCGCAGGCGATCGCGTTGGGGCGTACCTTGGTCTCCTCGGAAAATTGCAACCAGGCCATTATGAAGGATATGTGCGGTGTGAGGTGTGGTTTGTGTTGGTGTGAATGGCGACTTTCGAATAGTTGGTGGAGAGTGATGTCGTCGGGGGTTTGGCTGTCGTTCTCGAAACGACCTTGAACTTTGTCGCCGCCGCAGCTCGCCTTTAGAAGCTTAGCCGACCGACACTTCTAATGCGACCTCGATCTCACACCCACCACTAAAGTCGCAACAAATCCAGTCGCTTCAAACGATACGAAAGTGTGGTCGCAAACATGTCGGGCGCCAGGCATTGGTGAGATATCTCCATTCTACCGCATCTCCGAATCACCAGGCGCAAGCAGCTAACACGCGCAATCGCAGGGAACAAGACAAGGACAGCACGCTATATGTCGGCAACCTCGCGGAACAAGCTACAGATGCGCAGGTCTGGGAGCTGATGCTACAAGCCGGACCCGTCGTCAATGTCCACCTCCCCAAAGACCGTGTCACGCAAACCCACCAAGGCTACGGCTTCGTCGAGTTCGGATCTGAGGAAGACGCCGACTATGCCGTCAAGATCATGAACCAAATCCGCCTATGGGGCAAGCCGATCCGAGTCAACAAGGCCAGCGCCGACAGGCGTAATGGAGGACCTGAAGGCGCGGGTGGTCTGGGAGGCAGCGCAGGCGTGGGAGCAGAGCTGTTCGTCGGCAACCTGGACGCCATGGTGGAAGAGAAGATGCTTTTCGAGACCTTCTCGCGCTTCGGCGCGCTGGTGGCTCCCCCCAAGATCGCTCGCGACGAGGCGAACCTCAGCAAGGGCTACGGCTTCATCTCATACTCGTCTTTCGACGCCTCCGACGATGCGATTGCAAACATGCACGGCCAGTTCTTGATGAACAAGGAGATCACGGTGCAGTACGCTTTCAAGAAGGACGGCAAGGGCGAGCGCCACGGAGACCAAGCAGAGCGCGCCCTCGCTGCCCAGGCAAAGAAGAATAACGTCGAAGTCGCCATCCCAGCCATGCCCGCCAGCCTGGTCATGCCAGGAAACGCCCCCACCGCCCCGGCAGCCATGAACACCGGCGGTGGCCGCCCACCACCCAACGCCCCGCAAACTCCCTACAACAACTACCCTCCCGGCGGAGGTTTCGCGCCACCGCCCTCAGCACCCTACGGATACCAAAACGGCGGCGGTCCTCCCCATCGTCCCAGCCCGCAAGGAGCAGTGGGAGGTTTCGGGCCGCCACCTATGGGTCAGCCTGGCATGCCCATGCCCGGTGGAATGCCTCACATGCCTCCTAGGCAGTACAACCAATCGCCACTGCACGCCCCTTCAACCGCCGGACTCCCTCCTCGACCGCCTCCGAGCAATGTACCCTACGCTGGGCCGCCGCCTGGTCCGCCAATGCCTTTCCCCGGCGGCATGCCTGGTATGCCTCCGCCTGGAGGTCCGCCTGGCATGGGAGCGCCGCCACCTGGTTTCCCGCCCGCCATGGCTTACCCGCCTCCTCATCAGCAAAGGTGACGGATGTGAGTCCGGTATCCTTGAAACGGGCACGTGCACCTTACATGTGCATATAAATGAATTTGTGAGAGGCTTCTTTTGGGTTGTTTGCATAGCGAGGCGTTTTTGTTACATTCACCAAAAAGGAACGGCATCGGAACGGCCGTTGGAGATAAACTGTAAGATCTGAAAAGCTGAGAAAGTGGCAATCGTAGAATAGCACTTGCGGTACTTCTTGCACACCGCAACAAGACCGCTTCAATTGTGAGAAAATCACAGAACATCACCACCATTTGCTTTGAACAGTTCAATGCCATGACATTTGGCGGTGCAGCAGCTTTTTTTCCTTTTTAATAAAATATTCAGCATGCTACATCATGCAAGACCGGCCCAGTGCATTCTATTGCGCCAAACCCCACAACACATCAGAACCGTCCCGTCCGATTCAACACATCATGAAGGCAACATCATCAAGGAGATAAAGAAACTCTCTACGAGCTCTCCTGGACGGCGGCCTTCTTGGCGGCGGCGCCACGGGGCTTGGAGGCAGCGCGCTCCTTCTTCTGCTGCTGGGAAAGCTTGACGGCGGAGGCGCGGGCGACGGCGGCGGCGCGGAGGTCGGCGCGGTAGCCACGCTTGGCGGTGGTGTTGACGACGCTCTTGTAGAGCTTGCGGCCGGGGGTGGTGGCGGAGAAGGAAGAGGTCTGCTGCGACTTGGCGGGCTTGTTGGCGCGCGAGGGGAGCTTGGTGGTCAGGCCGATGGTGTTGGGCGAGTCGGCGTTGATGCCAATGGCCTGGGTTGGATCGAGAGTTAGGATGCTGCTGTGGTTGGGTGCTTGGGTGTGCGCGGCGCTGGGATTAGAAGCGTACCTGCTCGTTGACGAAACCGGCCCACTTGCGAGAGTGGCGGTTGGTCAGGTTGAGAGGGTCGCGGGAGAGCTGGACATTGTTGCGCTTGACCAGGTAGGAGTTGTTGGTGCCTGTGGGTTGTAGAAAGATTGAATCAGCTTGTCGGTCCTTTCAAGCAGCACTATTACACCCTCGGATATCTGGTTCTTCTGTCCTCCAATAATTGCGCGACAATATGCCCGTCCCATAGCACAGCATTTAATTCTCCAAAGATTCCGCCTCTTTCAACCAGCATGTCCGATTCCCTCCTCCAGGTGATCTGTATTGTTCGCGTGGGAAACGTACGGCTAATCTGCCAGATGAGGTCAGAGCTCAGGTTCTCGTACTGGGCGGCCATTGTGAATGATGTGCGGGCGATAAGTCGTCTTGTCGGAGATTCGTCGTCGTCGCAAAGGCTCAGGCGGTTCGCTATCGTCTGCCAGATCTGAAATTCGGCGTGCATTGATTAATCTTGGCACTGCTGGAGAACCCTCGTTGCTGCCTGAGGCGTGTCGGCTTCGGCTTCTGATGAGCCCAACCCCAACCCTAACTCTGTCCTGACTCGCTGTGAGGTACCGAGACGCGGCTCTCAGCGGCCGGATCGGCGTGGAAGCTTGGAAGCTTGTCGCATCGCAGCATACTGAACATGGAGGTGTACTGCTGTACTCTTTGACCAAACCGCTGCCTGATGTGGTGTAAATCCTAGGAGGCACCGCAGCCCACCTTACCGCACTTGATAGTCGACACAGACACCACGCTCCTTCAACAACAATAACCTACTCCTCCAAGCCATCGCCAACCAGGCACCCTCCTACCGTCCGATTCATCAGCCAGACCAAAAGCACCACCAACCAAACCAATACCGCCAACCATGGCCTACCTCTTCTACACCCTTACCTTCTTCTTCCTTGTAACCGCCACAGGTATATCACGAACCCTCAGCCTCCTACCTCTCCTCCCCACCAGCTAACATCCCCCCTCCCAGCCCTCTACGCAACCCGCTCAGTCTGGAAACCCCTCGCCCCACCAATCCCCTACCTAACCGCGCCCGGCCACATCCCAGACTGGCTCTACAACATCCACGACTCTCTCAGCGACCGCTACGCCCGGATCCGCTACTCGCGTTTACCCACAACCTTTGCCGGCGACGCCGAAGCCGGTCTACACAGCTCGACCTTCAATCTTGCGGAAAACATCGAGGCGTCAGACTCGAGGGCTGGACTGGATGAGAATGCGAAGCGGGATGTGTATGTGATCATGAAGAGGAGGGGAGTTGGTTTCGACGAAGCGCGGAGGATTTACGTCGAGGGCGTGTTTGGGAGGGAGGGCATTGGGGCTGATGGACGGCCGTTGGATCGCAAGGCGGTGATGTTTTCTTAAGTTCTCTTTGGAGACTTTTTTTTTTGTTCTTTCTTTGAGTTCTGGGTGTTTTTTTCTTTGGGTCTGGGTTGGTGGGATACACATATATTGGCTGCTCTTGTCAGGGCGCCTGGCTGGCTGATTTTGATCAAGCATGGTGTTAGTGTTAGTAGGAGTGGGAATTCCTGTCCTTTCTGAGAGTGCCATAAGCGTACGATATGCAGTCCAAGGACGCTCGCGCTGGCAACTTTGCTTTTCTGTGCTTTCTGCATAGAGTATTATCATCTAATCATACTTCTGTCTGTGAACACTTCATCTCTCCTCGCCAACACAACACACCGACACCCTAACTCCGATCCCTTGAAGCGAACTTACCAAACTTGCCTCTCCAATCATCTGCAAAGCCCTTCCTCTCACCCACGACAGGACTCCCACCACTGTTCCCTCCCATGCCCGCAACCTGCGTGCTCAGACGGCCCAGAGTAGTGCTAGGTCTAGGGTCTTCACCCTCAGCCGGCGCAACCATGACCTTCTCAAGTAACTCGGCACCCTTGATCTTATCTACTTTGCCGAACTTGAGACCGCTCACGGAAGAGTCGAAGAACTGCTCGCCCATACCCTCGGCCGCCAGAGTCATCAGCGCCGTAGTCTGGCGCAGCTCGTCGAGCATCTGCAGCAGAGCGGCGGCCTTTGGCAGCGACTCGACGAAAGCGACCAGGTGGCCGACGTCGAGGCTGTACGCCGTCGAAGCCTGCGAAGAGATCTGGCGGACGTTGGAGTCTAGGGGTAGCGAGAGAATGGCGGCTGCGATGTGCCCAAGCGACTCGTGGTATATTTGGTCCTTGATCTTTTCGGGCAGGCCGATAAGCACCGAGGACATGATGTTGCTGAGGTAGCGCGTGAGCTCCTGCATATACGGCGATGCGATCTCGGGGACGTAGGTTGACAGCCAGTCGTACTCGGCTGTCTCGATGAGGTCGTCGATCTTGCTGTTGACCAGCTCGAAGATGCGCACTTCGGCCTTTTTCTTGCCGGCGCGGAATTCGGCGGTGGCGCTGAGAGAGATGGGGCCTGCGGCGGAGGAGGATGAGCGCGCTTCGACGAGGAGGGTTTCGAGCTCGGCGCAGGCTTGCTCGAGGTGCTCGAAGTTGGTGAGGATTTGCACGATTTGGCCGGGATATTGTGTTGAGAGACGCTCGACTAGGGTACGCGCGACGCGGTGGACGAGAAGGTCGTCAAGAGAAGACTTGAGCGTGGCGTCGATGTCGGTAGTCTGATTGAAGTGGTCGTCTGAGAAGAGATAGATCTGGTTGATGAAGTTGCGGATGTCGATGCAAACGAGCGGGTACATCTGGGAGAAGGGCAGGATGCATGGATAGGTGATGCTGTCGGGATCGTCTTGGCCGTCAGGCGGAGAGTACCAGGATACGGACATGACTCTGCTGTACTCGTCGGGGTTGTTGATAGGCATGGGCATGTAGTCGTCAGATTCGACAATCTCTTGAAAATCGTCGCTGAAGCGCTTCTTCAAGAGTGAGCTGTACTTGTCAAAGAGTGTCAGGAGGAGACTGTCGAGAGCTGAGACTGAATAGCCCCAGCTGTCCATGGTCTGTATGAATAGAGCGATGACGCCCTTGATCTTGAGCAGTTTCTCATCGTTGTCAACAGTGGGCAGCGCTGCGCTGATGAGCTTGATGGCGGATTGGCACATGTTGTCCCACAGCTCGTCAACATCGGCTTGCGTGCGGAAATTGTCCGGTGTCTTCAACATTGTAGCGCGCTCCACGATTGCAAAGCCGGCAATGCCCTCGAGGAGCGAGCTCAGACCAGCAGTCTCTTCATCCTCGAGTCTCAGCATGGTGGGTAGGAGGAGATCCTTCTGCTGCCGGCGAGTGGCTGCGTACTCGGTACGGAACTTGTCTGTTTGTCCGAGCGCTTCATGGATGTGGAGGCACTCGAACAAAGGGCTGAAGTCAACCTGCACCTCATCATTGTTCAACACGTCAAACTCCTCCTCCTCATCCGCGACAAGCTCTACGGCCGAGTTCAGCTCAAAGCTACCAAGGTAGGAGTCTTCCTCACCCCAGCGCTCTTTCGACCTCGTCCGCCGCATCTCCGTATGGTAAAACGCCACCTCTCCCAAGAACTGAGAGGTTTCTCTGATACGGTAAAGCCACGTGTTGAGGTCGGCCTTGACTGCCTCGGATATCAGACGCTGGGTGGCAGGTACGGAACGCTCGATCATCTCGGCGATCTTGTAGCGGGTCACTTCCCTGAGGTGCACGTTCTGCAGCTCGTCAAGCGCGCGCAGCGCCGCATAATGCGACTTCTTACTCAGCAAATCATGCACCTGGTTTGCAAGTCTGAGCACCTCCAGGCAGTCTTTCAGCGCCTGTGTTGTATCATCAATATTCTGACGGACACCTCGACTCTCCACAAGCGCCTTCTTCTGTTCAGCAAGCTTCTCAGTTGTCGCTTCGATGGACCGACTCAGCTCCATAATTTCGGATGTCAGACCCACAGTACCCTCACGGACATTCTGCAGCTGATTCACACTTGTGACGAACTCCTGGTGGTTTGTATTACAGATACGCTCGATCTCTGATTCGCGTTCGCTCGAAACCTGGTTGAGCGCTTGGATGAGAGGCTGGATCTGCGTCTGTGTTTGAGCATTTTTGAGCAGAGGAATAAGCTGGTCGAGATAGTCGGAGTCTGACGATGAGAGGATAATCTGTGGAGGATACCTTGGTCAGTCATGATCTGTGTGCGCCACGTCTTTGGCGACACGTTGCTTCGTGCCTTCTTTGCGATCATTTGAGCAGAACCACTGCACTCCAAACACTCGCCAGTCGGCTCCATCACAAGAGGATCGTTGAGATTGTCCAGAAACGAGGGTGCTGATGCCTCTGCGACTCTCGAAGAAAGGAAACAACGTGACAAAGGAAGGCGATCTTACCTGCTGCACCGCGCCGGTGAGATCATCGTAAGGCTCGACCAAGCCAGGCATGATGAGTGGGGAGTGAAACCCGCCTTAGGAGTGAAGTCAGGCGTCTTCACGTGCTTCTTCAGGCTTCTTCCGCCCGATCAACAGATAAAAGGCCTCTAACCGCACGCTAGACTCCACTTAGTCTCTTACCACCACTTTGCACTGCAGTACACAACAAGCCACCCCAACCCTGAATGGTCTTTGGCTGTGGCGACTATGCACACCCCTTAAGGAAGTGTCGCGGTGTTCTGTCCGGGTTCTGAACACCAAGCCCAACCTTGCGGCGCAGTACACAGCAGGCCACTCCAGCCCTGGATGGTCCTTTGCTGTGGCAAGTCTCCACACTCTTTCGATATGATGTTGCAGTGTTCTGGCACTCAATGCGCGCTGAGCTGCCGAGCAAACTCCCAGGGCTCGAGGTCGGAGGGGACCACTATAGTTCGAAGCCAAAGTTGCCTTTCTTCCTCTGGTCTACGCGGAGGGCAAGGTCGCTCAGCAGCGCGGTGTGCCAGAAAGCAAGGTGGCGTCGTCGGCTCCGGTCGAATGCCCGAGAGATCGCAAACCAGGAAATAGAGCCAGAACTGGATGTCGAACCCTTGTGGAAAAACGGCTTGACGAGAGACCGTAGCACTGATTGCTTTGGAGGCTATTACTTCGACAGCCTTTTGGTGTCGATCAAGGAATCTACAGCCATGTCAGCCCAGGCCAGGAGCAACGGTAGCGAGTTGGCCAAACACTCACCCGAAAGGACGCCCAAAAACTCGAGTGGTCCTTGTCCGGAATTCAATCGGTGTCAACTTGCAAGTCTGGAGAAGGAGATGTGCAATAAGCAATATTATTCACAATGTCGCTGTCGACCCAGCCAGCTCGCGTCCATGGAAATGGAGAGGCGACCTGGGCGTTGCGCCCGGGCGCGGCTTCCGCGCTGAAGTCCCCGCTGGGTGCTCCGAAGTGACAGATGAGCCGCAGGATTTAGACTTCCCGCTAGCGCCGTTTAGACTTTCTGGCGCGCCATGGGCTCTATCAAAGTGGTTCTACGCAGTATAGCAGGTCGGATGCTGTTGATGCCGTGGACGACGAGGATGATGATGATCGTTGCTTGGTGTATCATCAGGTTCCTGCACTGTCAGCAATCTCACCATTGTCTGCACGGAATCAACGTGCATCTGGCCAGCTTTTTGCCCATGTAAAATAATGGGCGGAGTCGGCAAGTCTTCATGGCCAGCAAGCCAGCTTCATCCAGGCGTCTGGTTCTCTCGTCAAGATGTCCGCACTGGTGTTGCTCGCGCCGCACTACCTCTATAAACACATACGCAATCGGGTATGGTCGATTGGATCGTGTAGATTCACTTCTGCAATCCTTGGCCATGTCCGCACCCTGCGAGGGCATCGTCTCGACGAGGCGAGCAAGCTCAGAGAGACGCAGCGGTATACAGCAACGCCCCACTGTTCAAGAGGGTTGCGACTAGCGTCCAGCTGCGCGACTTATCAGCTGCACTCCCGCCTTGCTGATGACTGCAACGCCTCAGTTCAGTCGACGTGCTTCGTCTCATTCTTCAACCACCCCGCCGCACACACAATTTCTTCATCCTACACCACACTTTCATTCCTTCAGAAAACACCTGCACCACGCATCCATCACCACATCCAGTACCACATCCATCACCACTTCATCCACCACGGCAACATCTCGCGTGTTGCCTTGGTCGCACTCCTTTGCACTCAAACACGTCCACACCACTCGTCTCAACACGCTCCAGACAGCTCACAGTAGCCACTCGCGCACTTGACTTTCGCCATGTCTGCAAACACCAACAACACCGCAGCTGCTGGCCCTACCGAAACTGCCAGCACCAACGCTGCCACTGGCAACACCCTCGCCAGGCCATTCACGCCGCCGCTGGCCATTGACGGCACGCAACCCGACAGCGAGGCCGTCCCCGACGCGCCTCGTCGTCGCAACGCCGGCCGGTAAGCTACTCACTCTTTGCCACCTACCTACACCTCGCATCATTGACTGACCTTCCCTCCAGTGTCGACGTGCACGGCAATGTGACCGTCGCAGTCTCTCTTGACGCCAATGGTTTCAGGAACGGCACGACAGAGACGCCCACCGCCACCCGATGTGGTCTCTTGTGGTCCGCGCTGTCACGGTGAGTTCCATCCTTATCCCAGCCACCTCACAACTCACTGACACTTGCACAGCGAACAATTCGAAGGCAGCACCGGGTGGGATGGCCCGACTCCTGTGAGCGGCCAACTCGTGGACAACGATGACCCATTCGTCATGAACGGCCTGGGCTTGTCTGCGGCTGCACCGGCCTTCAACCCCAACCCGAGCTGGCATCAGCCACCGCCGCCGCCTCCGGACATCGGCGGGTCGTCAGGTGCGAGCCCTGAAGGAGACTCCGCTCCCAGCTCCTCATCCCGGGACACCAGTGGCAACGGCCACCGTGCCAACGAAGGTCGCTCGAACGGCTCTTCCTCCCGTGAAGGTCAGTCTTCTGACGACAACGGGCCCGTCATCGTGAACGGCAGCACTCCCAGCAACAAGGGCAAGCAGCCTGTTGGCACTGACCCGATGGCCGGCGCCACGAGGTTCATATGCGTCCCGAACGTCCAGGCTGACGACTTTGACCCGAACATGCTCTTCGGCCGTGTTAAGGCACTGGTAAGTAAACCTCACTTCCTTGAATTGACAGCAGTGACTGACCAACACTGCACAGAAATGCTTCAAGGAAGATGTCCAGAAGAACGGTATCTTCGCCGTCAAGTCTGATGACCACGGGAACATGACCGTCTTCATGTACTGCGACGCGAAGTTGAGTGCTTCAACGCTCTACAACAAGTTGAAGACTGGTTTCCGTGAGACGCGCTTCATCTCTCAACAAGAATTCGAAGCCACCGAGGTCGAGATTCCTGAGGAGATCCAGCGTCTCTCCGCGACAGTCATGCTGTCTACCACAGTGAAGCCCGCTTCGAAGTCTAGGCTTTTCAACCTCGAGGATGTGACCGAGATGGCAAAGACCGCGGCTGCCAAATTCGGCAAGACCCTGTCTTTCAAGACCCGCTACCACAATGGTGGCCACGGACGCGCCTCCACCGTCGCCAGGTGGGAGGTCGAGTATGATAGTGTCAAGGATGCATGCGATATCATCCTCAACACTAATAACGTGTTTGGGTCCTACAACCCGCAAGCTCAGGCTGAGGTAAGTCTCCACCAAACCACATGCCCTTTTGCAGAACTCGACTGACAGCTTTCCAGCACATTGAGATCCTCGCGCAGGCCTTGACTCACGAGAACGTCAGGACCTGGGTGTCACGCCAAGGTGGCACCGGTCATGAGTTTAGCGGTACCGGTAGAACCGGTACCCGCGTCGGCTCCAAAGGCCAGTCCATGACCACCCGCGGCTACTCGAACGTGCCTGCCGTTCACCAACCCCAGCCCACGGGGTTCGGAGCTCCTCCAATTTACGAGGCTTACAACTCCGTCTCTGGAGGTGAGATGCAGAGCTTCGATGGTCGCCTCCACCAAGACATCTCCAGGCCTCAAGATGTCATTGATCACAAGATCGAGGACGGCAGCGACTGCCGTACCACCCTGATGATCAGGAACTTCCCCCCGGAGTTTACGAAGCGCGACCTGATCAACCTGCTCAACAGCATCTGTCCGGGCAAGTACGACTTCGCGTACAACCGTATCGATTTTCGTCAGAACCAGTCTGTCGGTTACGGGTTTGTCAACTTCATTTCCGCCACCTGGCTGCTCGTGTTCGTGAAGGCCTGCCGCGGCAGGCTCTTACACCACAACGTCCTCCGCCGTCATATGAAGCCTTGCGCTGTATCGTATGCCAACGTCCAAGGCTTCGAGTGCCTGGTGGCAAAATTCCGCAACTCCTCAATCCTCGAGGAGGCTGAGGGGTGCCGTCCCACCCTGTTCTGGTCCGAAGAGTCTGCTCCGTCCAGTGCCATGGTCGGAGAGCAGCGTGCGTGGCCTCACGTCGACAATGATTCCAAGAAGGCCAGGTCCATGGAGAACGCTCAGACCCTCGGGCTCTACACTCCTCGTCGCAACAACGGCGGTCGCGGTGGCCGCGGTGGCCGTTTCTCCCGCTACGACCGTGGTACCAGTGCTCAGCAGAACGATGAGCATTTCGGCAATTACAATGTCGCCGCTAACGCCACGATGGCGCCTTTCGGTCACGTTCCCCGTTACCAGCCCCAGATGCTGTTCGACCCCCGCACCCAGCAGTTCGTTCCTGCTGCCTATCAGAGCTACGGAGGTCCGCAGGCTGCTGGCTCCATGCTGCGGTCCCACACCAACGGCCAGCTCGGCTACACCCAGCCGGTGATGCCCGCTCAGCTTGCCCCAGTGACCTTCCCCGAGCAGGGTCAAGCTATCATCCAGGACGAATTCACTCCTCTGCTCTACCCCCAGAAGGGCCAAGTCCAGCAGTACTACCGTCGCGTTTGAATGCCGCTGGTTGGCCATGATGAGAGCCTCTGGAAACGACGAGTTTGGCTTTCCGGCGTTTGGTTTGGGTAACCGGACAATACCCCCGCATAGTAAAGTTAACGTGTGTTTGCTTTTGATAAAGGTACTAATACTTCGAGACTGTTTTGATCACTGCATGTAATACATACCCAATAAAATGAAGCTTTCAGCACCAACATCTTTCTGCCCATGCAGCTCTCTCAGCGTGATTCGTGTCGTAATAAGTCGATACTCTCGTCGGCAACATGTCGGTTTTGAACGCCGGGTGCTGATGGTATTACGGCAAGTGTTGGGGGTGACCGCTGAGATACAGCCAGCGTACGTCGACGCTCTCAGTGCCAGCATACCTCTGTTCGATGTCGGATGTTGATGGTACGGGCACTTAGTGCTAGGGCTGACCACTGAGTTACAGCCGGCGTACATCGACACTCTCGTTGGCAAGATGTCGACGTTCAGTGTTGAAAATTGATGGTATGAGCGCCTGATGCTGGGTGTGCCCAATGAGACCCAACCGGCGTGACTCGAAGCTCTCGTTGGCAGCATATCGGGTCCCAATGTCGTGTGTTGATGGTACGAGCACTCAGTGTCGAAGGAGGCCAATGCGATGGAATGGACTTGGATCGGCGTGAATCGAAGCAGCAGATTGGGGTACCATGTCGGATGTTGATGGCATGGACACTTGGTGCTGAGAGGGCCCGCTGGGAGTCACACGAGGTTCAATCGAATCACTGATTGGGAGCATTCCGGTGTCTCAATGTCGGGCGTTGTTGATATGGGTACTTAGCACTGAGCCTTCAATCATTCGATATGATTCGAAGCTCTCATTGGCAGTGTATCGGGCCCCATGGTGGGTAACGCTGATACTAGCACTTAGTGCTGGGGTTCCATCCGATCGGTGTATACTAAAACTCTGGTGAGCAGTACACTTGGTCTTAGTTGCGAATGTTGATGGTACGGGCACTTCGCACTGAGCACTTATTCGACCGTTGTGATTCGAAGCTCTCGTTCGCAGTACACCGAGTTTTACTTTCGAATGTTAATGGTATGAGTACTTGGTCCTGAGCCTCCAGTCAATCGGCGTGGACCGAAGCTCTCGTTGGCAGCTAATCGAGTCTTAATTGCGAATTTTCATGGGAAGTGCACTTAGTATAGGACCTTCATTCGACGAAAGTTATTCGAATCTCTCGCTGGGAGCAATGCCGGGTCTCAACTGCGGATTTCGATGGCATGAGTACTTGGTACTGGACTCTCTTTCCACTGGCGTAGATCGAGAGTTTCATTGGCAGCATGTTGATGTGTCAATGTCGAGTGTTTTTGGTATGAGCAACAACGGCAGGAGCTTCCATTGAGTCTTCTTGGTCCATTGTTGAGCACTCCAAGGGGCTGCGGACTTGGTGAAATTTGCCCGCTGATCGTCGCCCGCGTCCTCGGCCTGGTGCCCGGCCGCCGACTTGGAATCAACACCTTGATAGTTACATGGACGCCTGCCTTTCCCCGTTTACGACCAGCACAGACGAGATGGTTCGCTGACTGGAGATCATTGTATTGTTTGCGCTACCAACTGGACTACACCATGCCTCTTTCGAACCGCATTCGCCAGGCTAGCCTCACGCTCGCTAACCTCCTGCTCCCGATTGCGGTCCTGGTCTTCGCAACTGGATTCTTTCCCTACAAGCCTGTCTTACCTGGTCTTGCAAGTTGGGAAAATGATGGCGGCGAGCAGGAAGAGTCTGGCGCTGAAGCGCATGCGCCATTCGACAAGGTGGTCTTCATGGTTGTAGATGCGCTGAGGAGCGATTTCGTCTTTGGAGAGGAGAGCGCGATGGGTTACGTGCAGGGGTATGTCTGTCTAGCACGTCACGGCGAATGGATACTGACTTGGGAGCAGCTTGATCAGAGATGGCTCTGCTATCCCCTTTACCGCCCACGCAACTCCTCCAACAGTCACGATGCCTCGTGTCAAGGCTCTCACCACCGGCTCTGTACCATCCTTCCTCGATCTCATCCTCAACTTCGCCGAAAGCGACACCTCTTCCTCCCTCGCTACACAAGATACTTGGCTTGCCCAGCTCCGTCGCCGCGGAGAGGGTCGGGACGATGAAAAAGTAGTATTCTATGGCGACGATACGTGGCTGAAACTGTTCCCGGGCGACTTCTTCGGGCGCAGTGAAGGCACAAGTAGCTTCTTTGTTTCGGTCAGTAGGCACAATACACATGCGCACCGTCCGTCCAATCGCTGGCAGACAAGCTGCTGCTGGCGACACTGGCGTGGTGGCGCTCTGTAGAACACAATCAAGCTAAGTACCCTTCTTTCTTCTCTTGCAGGATTTTACTCAAGTCGACAACAACGTGACTCGCCACCTGCCTGCCGAGCTCCAGAAGTCGGACTGGAATGCCCTGATCATGCACTATCTCGGTCTTGACCACATTGGCCACAAGACTGGTCCACAGGGCCCGGCTATGCTACCCAAGCAGCGTGAAATGGACGGCATCGTACGCATGATCTTTGAAGCTGTGCAGACTGTGGATCACCTGAAGAATACGCTAGTGGTGCTTGTAGGTGACCATGGTATGAATGCCGGCGGCAATCACGGTGGAAGTGGACCTGGTGAGACGGAGCCAGCACTTGTATTTGCGAGTCCTAAGTTCACTGGTCTCACCTCGCGATCTTGCCCTACCCTTCCCAAGGACGGAACGGAATTCGAGTTCTACCGCAAGGTCCAGCAGAGCGATGTCGTGCCAACGATCGCAAGCTTGCTAGGCTTCCCGGTCCCCAAGAACAGTTTGGGAGTCGTACTCGAGGAGGTTGCCGGGAACCTACTTGGAGAGACAGCATGGGTGCGATTTTTAAGAAGGAATGCCAAGCAAGTCCTTGTCATTCTGGAGGCGAGCATGGGAAAAGAGAAATGGCTTGCCGCTGTGAACAGACATGTGCACAAGAAAGAGGACTGCCAGAGTTTGGCTGACGACGAAGTAGAGATGGCACGCCTGTGGGCGAATGCCGGCACTTCCAAAAGCGGACCAGAAGAGAAATATGCGCTTTCCAACTTCCTCTACAAGGCGCAGGATGCGCTTAGCAGTACTGCAAGCTCGTACGACGTTCCACGCATGGTCATTGGCATCGCCATCGCGGCCTCCAGTCTGCTGTTCGCTGTCACCTCGTTCCCTGTCCTTTGGCCGCCCAGTCTCTCCGGAAGTGCGATTACGATCACGACAATGTTTTACTGCATAATGATGTTCGCAACCTCGTACGTAGAAGAGGAGCAGCATTTCTGGTACTGGATCACACCGGCCTGGTTCGCCATCCTGGCCGCTCGATCGCTACAGCAGGGCCACAGACTGCCCTCTTCCAACGGCTGGAACCCTCCGAATGCACTGTTGGTCGTTCCCCTTCTTGCCTGCCACCGTCTCATGGTTCGCTGGAATCAGACTGGCCAAAAGCACGCTGGCGAGGCAGACATTGTGCACGCCTTCTTCCCTCCACACCATGTTATAATGTGGCTGCTCGTGCTGGCGACTTACGTTGTGGTGGGTATACAGTTGGCGAGGACTTCATTCAGTGGCAGCATCATTGGTGAGGGTGACTTGGCTTTGGCATTTGTTATGATCTTGCCCGCTGTCATCTTCAAGCTCAATTTCACGCAGGCAGACGCGCCGGAGTTGGTCCTCGGCTTGGGAGAGCAACTGAGAGGTGTGTCGGCCAACATCGATCTTGTCACTCAAGCGAGAGTGGTATTTGTGATGTTGACTTTGGCTTTGATCATCATTGGTATCGGATGGAAATGGAACGACAGGAAGAGTGACGCAAATGGTAAGTACTCGGGTTTCGGGTTCCTCAATGTAGCGGAAGCTGACATGGGCGCAGATTCTACGATCACTCTCGCCGACCGATTGCACGTACTTATTACCCTCTTCCTCATCACACAGACTCGAGCACCGAATATTCCGCTCTTCCTTTTCTTGGAAGTGCAACGCTGGTGTCTCTCTCACATGATCCCTGCCCCAGCGCCCACTTCCCGTAACAACCCTCTCACTCTTGCGGTTGCTTTCACCTCCCTCCTCCTCTCGCAAACAACCTACTTCGCTTTCGGCGGTTCGAATTCCATCTCCAGCATAGACCTCAGCAACGCATACAACGGTGTCGCGGATTACAACATTGTCGCTGTCGGTATTCTTCTCTTCGCCAGCAATTGGGCCGGCGCCGTCTGGTGGTGTAGTGCAGCGATCACATTACTCCTGCCCAGACCCCAGGCCGAAGTCCAAGCACCAGCAAAGACCCCGATCACAGCAACCACCAACTCCAACAAAAGCCGAGCCTGGGTCGAACTCGAGCGAGCAAAACTCCACGCCGAAGCACTCGCCGCCGCCGCTCCTCCTGCCGACATCGCTCAGCTTACCGACTCCAAAGCTGGTATGGCCAGTTCCCACGCACCCGATAGCTGGACCCTCTACACTACCGCAACAACTGCTTTCACCGCCGCTAGTCTGGTCGCTGTTATGGCTGCTTGCACTCTTCTGCGCACGCACTTGTTTATCTGGACTGTCTTCTCGCCCAAGTACTTGTATGCTATGGCCTGGGCGGTGGGGTGGCATTTGTTTGTTTCGATGGGGTTAGGGAGGGTGCTATGGTGGGCTGGTGGGGTTGTTTAGACTGGATTCTCGGGTAGGACATGGTTGAATGTGTTCTGGTGGATTGGTGGAATCTGTTGTAATTGGAATGTGGGTAGTATTGGTGGTGATAGACTCGTATTTCAATTTCCTGTTTGTTCGGAATGTTGGTCCATTTCTCGAAGTAAGCGACTTGAAGCATGCAATCTATTTCTTCGGTGTACTCATGATCGAGCTGTCCAGCGAAAAGTACGCAATTGAAAGCTACCTATCAATTCTGCAATCAATACCTGCAAATCGCCGAGTGTGGAAGATGTATTCGTAGCACGTGGAATCAAGAAAACATAAGCTTTCGACTCGGGGTTTTCACAATTCATCCAGATAACGAACGCTGATGCCAACCTCCGGGGACCTGTAGCACACGGCAGTCGCGACCCACACCCGCGGCTGCTCCACAATATCACCTACACGCATAGAGTGCAAGGGCAAGTGAGAGTCTGGCCTCGAGACAAAGCATGCGAGGATCGGATGTCTGCAGTCTTGACTCGAAGTGTCAAGTCGGCGCATAGGTGTAGGAAGTGCCGGTGTTTGAGTTTGCAGAAGAAGTAATTGTACACCTGTGGCACGGAATTTCTTCAGCTTGAACGTTGGTTCAATAAATGCAAATGTGACATGTGCCTCTGCGCGGACTCAGGACTGTGGAAATGCTGCTGGCACAATTTCCAAAGAGGAGCTTGCGTGAGAGGCAACGTAAATCATGGCTTCACGCCCGCAACAGCAGCCGAATAAACCAAACTTCGCTGCGTGTATGGTGGGATAACTCTCACATCTCCGCTGTTATAAGTCCCAAAGAATGAACGTTGCAGGAGGCAGTGTAGCATGGTCGATGCCCTGGCTTGAACGTGGTCGCAGTAAGAACAACGTCCTCCTGAACGTGCGATGCTTCGGCGGACTCGGGGACACGAGAACACGAGAGACGCTCGAGTGCGCTCCGAAGAGACATCTGCGCGACTGCCAAACCAGAGGACTTCTTCATGGGCGCAAGAGCGGGGTGTCGCCTCCTCTGGCGAGCATAGGAAACCTTCTACAACACTCCGTAAAGTGTGAAAATGAAATTGTGAGCTCAGAACGTTGCGAACGTGACATTTGCCATCATGCACTTTGTGGCAGACCACGAAAGTTGCCAAAACCTGTGAGGTGAGCTCGCGGCAAGCCGAAAGAGCCTCTGTCTGAGCACGCCCAACAGGGGCCTCGCTGTGGAATCGCAGCTGGAGACGACCGGGCAGAGCAGCGGGGAGATGAGCGCTGCCGGGGCACAAGGAGAATGCTCGTTACCAGCTGGCCCACAAGGCTGGCGCTTGTGCGGGACGGTGCACTAGCGCGTGAGCTTGAGTGAACGTCGTCTGTAGCTTTGGGATGCCGGTGGTGACGTTGTGTGGTGATGGGGGTCGAACTCGATCACCAACGATGCTGTTATTCTTTCGAGTAGGGGAGATTCTTGGGTTGATATCGGGCTTGCATAACCCTCACAGAGTTGTTGTGATTAGAGTTATGGTTGCATCGTTGTCGTCGTGTGAGGCTGCCGCCGGAGGTCAGCGAGCCGCCAAGCTCGATTTGGGGACTTGGTTCAAAGTCGGTCGCGCGTCGGGAGTGCAGGTGCCGCCCAGCCCAGCCCACGCCTTCCACCATCAGCAACACCACAACTACTTCAACCACAACGCCACAACGAGGCTGGCCAGCAACACGATATGGTTTGTCGACCGTGCTTGAAGCATGTGCTTTATGGTCCATGTATTGTCTGTGGGTAGGGTCTGGTCTGGACGATGTTTGGATTTGGTACTGCATCGTCGTGACTTGGTCGTGGACCGCATCGCCACGCTTCCGGCAGCCGACATGCATCGCAATAGCTTTCATTGACACGCTGCAGTCTTCGACAGTGGTACATTGGTGTGGTTCATTACCCTGGCGCAGAGTTTATCGCATGGCGAAGCAGCTGGCACGAAGGTCATGGTGTCCAGCGTCCGCAGAGGCACACCCGACAGGTAGGGACAGATACTGACATTCGGCGGAGGCCTGCACAAGCCTTCGACCTTGCATGACTATACTGATAGACGAGAGACCGCTCATGCGAGCCCTTGTCGGTCTCACAGCAGCGACTCGATCAAGCCGGCATTCAAAGCCGCCATGCGCCCTCCGACTGAATGCCGACACAGGAGCCCATCGCCAGAGTTATCACCACCACCGTCACGAATGTCGGCACTTCGCAGACACGCGCGATTCTGTTCTGGGACTCGCGAAGTTACTCGGTACTCGTCACTCGGTAGTACAGCCAAACTTCCCAAAGGCCTGGCACATGTTGCGCAACCAGAAGGCAACTCGTGGCAGGAGGAGGAACCCCATGACAAAGAGGCTGCATACCCTGGTTGAGCTGGGCACGAGTGTTGCGCACACTCTGGACTGCACCGCAGCACTGGTCTACACCTCAGCTACAGCACGCCCTGCCGACATATGTGAGGGCCGGTCTTGCAAACAGAGACTCCGGCTCGCAGACAGGAACCAGTTTCACCGCGCGCCAGGAATACCAAGACATACAACAAGTTGTCTGTTGCTTCCTAGTGCCACAAGGAAGCTCGAAGACAGACGAGGAACATCAGCGTGTAGATGCCTCCGCGAAATATCAACAAGTCGATTTGCCAAAACTTCCGCAAGCGATATTCAAGACAGGCACCTGTGATTGATGCTATCATGTCTCCCTGAACAGAGCAATGCCGCAGGACGAGATTTGGAGTTACCTCTTGGGAAAATTAGACGGCGGCCTGGCTTTCTATACCTTGGACAGTTCGAGGACTTCCAAAAGCGCCTCGCAGCCGCAGGAGACAGTACAATGTTCTGCAGTCGTGGTTCGAATTACCAGATCTCAGATCCCAGATTCTAAGAGGAAGGTCACGCACTGCCCTTTGTTCGAAGTGTCCGGTCGACGATACTTGGATCCAGTGTGCCTTCGAACGCGGCTGGGTTCTGAGGGCAAAAGGTCTAGAGCTGACAGCACGACGGCAATGGTCTGCATTGGCCTTGACGGGAAAAGGCATGCCATCCGGTGCCTTGTCGCCTTTCGATTTTTTTCAATTTTCAATTCTTCGGTTTTTCGATTCCCTTCTGCAGTAGAAGTACATTGTATCGAAACGCTCGACCCGCATCATCGGAGCTCTCAGATGCCCACGAATACGAGCCAGGCTTGTCGCTCTTCTGGTACATCGCTAGCATCTTGGCCGTGCTAGTGGATGCCATATTGGTTGACGTGGACGGCTGATTGTACCAAATGGAGTTCCGCATCATCACTTCTCCAGTTTTTTGGCAATGTCGAAATCAGAGCAGCTGCTTCGACTCACCAGGCGCCAGAGACGGCTTGTCCACATTTTTCAATTCTTCGCAGGATGAACTCGCATCTTCCAGCAATGCAAATTCGAGACGTTGTTTCTGCGGTCGACTAAGCCATGACTATCGAGTGCCTGCTGCCTCACATGGCGCTGAACCATGGCCGTCAGCAATGCAATTCGGTCGCTTGCGCCGGTGTGTTGTTTCCGAATGCCAGTCTCGTTTCTCTGCCTTCCACTTCGCGCATCTCAGACATGCAATACGTTGAGCGTGCCGAGTTTGGAAGCTACGAGGCTCCACGTTCGTTACCAGCGTACATTTGCCATTGTCCTCTCTCCTCTGAGCCACTCAGGTGATGCACCGCAGCCATGGGCCCGAAGGCGTCAAGACTTTGTTTTTTGCTGTGTCCATCAAGCTGTCTTCTTGTTCCATGGCGTCGATCTTGAGTCCTGCCTCGCCCCTTCTCGTGCTGAGCAAGTATTTGAGTTGTTCCACAACTGTTGTACGCCATGGTGTTTGACTGTGTCGGCGAAGCTGTGGTTCATTTTACTCCAGTCAATCCGCTACCCTCGCGCCAATGCTCGCTTCTCGCCACGGCTCCACCGCCTGAGTTGTAATGTCGATCGGAATGCTGGTCTCGTGGGTTCCGTCGTCTGTATCGCCACCTCAAATCGTGGACGGTATGTTCGCAAGGTGGTCTGCCGCCCGACGCTTTGCGGTCTGCAATCTGGACTCGTCAGTTCAATGTTCGTCGGTTTGGAGTATGTTCTCTTGCATCTCGCATTGATAATGCCTGCGACGAGTGCGCCCTACTCATTCTCACCAAGCGTGCGAGATGTCGACTGCTTTGGTGAGATTCAAAACCACAATGCCGGTCTGCGCGGTGGCGGACGGTTGCATTGCGCTCTGAGGGCATTGCACCTTGGTTAGCAACACGGTTGCCGATCTCTTCGTGATCATGGTCATAGTCGCCGTGCTGGTAACAGGTCCTGAGGGGGAACGAATCCTCCGTATTCGCGTTTACCTACATGTGGTACACTCGGCGCCTCTACATGAAGAACTGCTTCAACAAGTCCACCAAATGGATGAACTACAGCAGCTCCGCACCAATCTTCATCCAGATCTCGATTCGCATGTTTGTGGTCTTG
>Ga0265797_10004068_pt1 | contig 22737 bp, 20 predicted proteins | sample P2T30metagenome_FD_192433 | JGI IMG/M metagenome (GOLD analysis project Ga0265797, IMG submission 192433) | Plant litter microbial communities from East Loma Ridge, Irvine, California - P2 T30 | ecosystem: Environmental > Terrestrial > Plant litter > Unclassified | place: USA: California... | reverse complement strand
TGAAGAGCGGCCTCCGCCGAGCATGGCGTGCCAACGAGATGCCCGTCGCCGTGCAGGGTCGCAGCCAGGCCGCCGTCTACCGTGCCGTCGGCAAGCCGGGTGTCGTCCTGATCGCCGAGGGTGCCGCCGGTCAGACGAAGCGCCTCGTCGACGAGGAGCGTCGCAAGGTGGCGAGGGTCCTCCCGAACGTGCCGATCACGGTCCTGCACGTCGGCCCGGACAGCGATGCGATCCCGCTGCACAAGCTCGCCGGTCGCATGAACAAGCTCAAGAAGGCCATCAACCGCAACGAGGTGCTCGCCGTCGGCAACCGCCTCCAGTCACTGGGTCAGAACGGTCTCCCGATCCCCAAGGGCGTGGACCCGTTCAAGGTGCGCGCCGGTCGACCCCGCTGACCTGCGCATCCCGTTCGGGTCGCACCGCCGCTCTCCCCGGAGGCGGCGGTGTCGTCTCTCCCCCGGTCAGACCCGCACGAGGATCGTGCCCGCGATCCGATCGTGCAGGCCTCGCTGATCCAGATCGAAGACGACCGCGGGGATGACGAGCGCCACGAGAGCGGTGCGGACGATCGGACGCCAGACCCCGAGGTAGCCCCCGGCCATCCGGACGACGCGCATCCGCAGAATCAGATGTCCGATGGTGCCTCCGAGAGTCACCAGGAACACGATCTGCACGACGACGAAGACCAGCGTGATGGCGATCCCCTCGCCGCCGAAGAACGCGAAGGCGACGACGTAGGCCAGGGCCCAGTCGATGGCGATGGCGGCGACGCGACGGCCGAGTCGCGCCACGGACCGGGGTCCGTGCTCGGGGAGGCCGAGTCGACGACCGGGCCAGGCCTGCGGGCCCTGCCCCGCGCCTCCGGCCGGGTCGTGACCGTTCGACGGGGTGCGGGGCGTCTGGGGCATGCCCCGAGCCTACCGATCGGCGCAGCCGTAACATGCCGGAAACATTGAGGACACTACGTCGAAACGGCCCCTCAATAGCCTCGTCTGAGGCTGCAGCCGTGGCCTGTCCGTTCCAGCCAAGCCCATTGGAGAGACATCTCGTATGTTCACTGATTCTTCCGAGGTGCTGAAGTTCATCAAGGACACCGACGTCAAGTTCCTTGATATCCGCTTCACCGATCTTCCCGGTGTCCAGCAGCACTTCAACATCCCCGCCTCCACGGTCGACGAGGAGTTCTTCTCCGTCGGACAGCTCTTCGATGGATCGTCCATCCGTGGCTTCGCCTCGATCCACGAGTCGGACATGCAGCTCATCCCGGACGTCACCACCGGCTACGTCGACCCGTTCCGTGCCGAGCGCACGCTCATCCTCGTGTTCGACATCTTCAACCCGCGCAACGGCGAGCTCTACAGCCGCGACCCCCGACAGGTCGCCAAGAAGGCCGAGAAGTACCTCGCGTCGACCGGCATCGCCGACACCGCGTTCTTCGCCCCCGAAGCCGAGTTCTACATCTTCGACGACGTCCGCTACGAGGTGAAGCAGAACGCCAGCTTCTACAGCGTCGACAGCGAAGAGGGCGCCTGGAACACCGGCCGCGTCGAAGAGGGCGGCAACCTCGCCAACAAGACCGCGTACAAGGGCGGCTACTTCCCCGTCAGCCCGGTCGACAAGACTGCGGACCTCCGCGACGACATCAGCCTCAAGCTGATCGACGCGGGCCTCGAGCTCGAGCGCGCGCACCACGAGGTGGGCACCGGCGGTCAGCAGGAGATCAACTACAAGTTCGACACGATGGTCCACGCGGCGGACGACATCCTGAAGTTCAAGTACATCGTCAAGAACACCGCCGAGCTCTGGGGCAAGGTCGCGACCTTCATGCCGAAGCCGCTGTTCGGCGACAACGGCTCGGGCATGCACACGCACCAGTCGCTGTGGAGCGAGGGCAAGCCCCTCTTCTACGACGAGAACGGCTACGGCGGTCTCTCCGATCTCGCCCGCTGGTACATCGGCGGTCTGCTGAAGCACGCTCCCGCCGTCCTGGCCTTCACGAACCCGTCGATCAACTCGTACCACCGTCTGATCCCGGGCTTCGAGGCTCCCGTCAACCTCGTCTACTCGGCCGGCAACCGCTCGGCTGCGATCCGGATCCCGATCACGGGCACGAACCCGAAGGCCAAGCGCATCGAGTTCCGCGTACCGGACGCCGCCTCGAACCCGTACCTGGCGTTCGCCGCGCAGCTGATGGCCGGTCTCGACGGGATCCAGAACCGCATCGAGCCGCACGAGCCGGTCGACAAGGACCTCTACGAACTCCCCCCGGAGGAAGCCAAGAACATCCCCCAGGTCCCCGCGTCGCTCGACGGTGCGCTCGACGCACTCGAGGCCGACCACGAGTTCCTCACCAAGGGCAACGTCTTCACCGAGGACCTCATCGAGACCTGGATCGCGTACAAGCGCGAGAAGGAGATCCTCCCGATGGCCCAGCGCCCCCACCCGTTCGAGTTCGAGCTGTACTTCGGCGTCTGACCCGGACAGGTCTCACGAGGCCCGTGCCCCCCAGGGGGTGCGGGCCTCGTGGCGTTCCCCGCGCACGTTCTCGCCGGGCCCCCACGGTCGCGAGGTGCGCGCCGGGCGCCGTGCGCGAGCGAACCCGCCGTGCACGAGCGGACCCGATTCAGCCGGTGGGCTCGGGGGTCTCGTCGAGTCCGTAGAAGCCGCGCTCGAAGACCGCACGGGAGCGCCTCGTGGCGGCCAGGTAGTCCTCTTCGAGGCGCGTCGCCGACCCCGGCGGGTACTCCATCAGTCGAGCCACGCCCTCGAGGAGGCGCCGGTCCGTCGGCAGGACGTCGGACGTCCGGGATGTCCACAGCACGACGGCCGACCGAGCGCGTGACGCGATCGTCCAGGCGTCATGGAGCTTCTGCGCATCGTCGTCCGTCAGGAGACCGGCCTCCGCTGCCGCGGCGAGGGCGTCGAGGGTCGACGGCGTCCGCAGCCCCGGCACCTCGTGGGCGTGCTGGAGCTGGAGGAGCTGGACGTACCATTCGACGTCGCTGAGCGAACCGCGCCCGAGCTTGAGATGACGAGACGGCTCGGCGCCTTTCGGAAGTCGTTCCGCTTCGACCCGGGCCTTGATGCGCTTGACCTCGCGCACCTCCTGCTCGGAGATCGCGGTGGGGTACCGGACGTCGTCGGCCAACGCCATGAAGTCGGACGCCAGCGAGTCGTCGCCGGCGACCGCGCGGGCGCGGAGAAGCGACTGGGCCTCCCAGGTCAGCGACCAGCGGGCGTAGTAGGCGCGGTAGGAGGACAGCGATCGGGCGACGGTGCCGTTCTTGCCCTCCGGTCGCAGACCCGTGTCGAGGTCGAGGGGCACGAGGGCATCGGAGGTCAGCCGGTTCATCTCGCTCACCACGGCCAGGGCCCGGCGGTGCGCCGAGCCATCGTGGTCGTCGGGGGCACGGTAGACGAAGAGCACATCGGCATCGGACCCGAACCCGAGCTCCTCACCGCCGTATCGCCCCATCGCGATGACGGCGAACTCGAGATCGCCGGCGTCGCGCCGAGCGAGGGCCAGCGCGCCGGAGATCGCGGCGGTCGTCACCGCCGACAGCCCGCGGGCGAGCTCGTCGATGCTGAGCAGGCCGAGGATGCCGCCCATCGCCAGACGGAGGATCTCCCGTCGACGCGACTGGCGGAGGACGGCCGCGGCGGCGTCGACGCCCGAGTGGCGCGCGACGGTGGCCTCGGCCTCGGCGAGGAGCGTGCCGAGCGCTCGAGGTCGCAGCTCGTGGTCGTTCTCGAACCAGGCCGCGGCCTCGGGGATGCGGTCGAGGAGATCGGCCACGAACCGCGAGTTCGACAGGACGGTGGTCAGCCGATGAGCAGCCCCGGAGGAGTCCCGCAGCATGCGCAGGAACCAGTACGACTCGCCGAGTCCGTCGCTCAGGCGTCGGAACGCGAGCAGCCCCAGGTCGGGGTCGGTGCCGTCGGCGAACCACTGCAGCATGGCCGGCAGCAGGTGACGCTGGATGCTCGCGCGCCGGGAGACCCCCGCGGTCAGGGCGGCGATGTGCCCGAGGGCCCCGCGCGGGTCGACGAAGCCGATGACGGCGAGGCGCGCCGCGGCCTGGTCGCTGCTGAGCCCGAGCTCCTCCTCCGGTCTCGCGGCGACGGCCGACAGGAGGGGCCGGTAGAAGAGTCGCTCGTGGAGGGTCCTGACCCGCCGCCGGACGTCGTGCCACGTGCTCACGAGGTCGCCGGCCGTGGCGCCGAGGCGGGTCGATCTCGCCAGCACGCGCAGCTCGCCCTCGTCGACGGGCATGAGATGGGTCCGTCGCAGCTTCGAGAGCTGGATGCGGTGCTCGAGGAGACGGAGGAGGCGGTAGTCGCGATCGAACTCGGCCGCCTCGGCACGACCGACGTACCCGCGCCGGGCGAGCGCGCCCAGGGCGTCGAGGGTGGCCCTCTGGCGGACGTTCTCGTCGGCCTGACCGTGCACGAGCTGCAGGAGCTGGATCGTGAACTCGATGTCGCGCAGTCCGCCCGGGCCGAGCTTCAGCTGGCGGTCGACCTCGTCGGCCGGGATGAGATCGGTCACCCGTTCGCGCATGCGCTGCACGGACTCGACGAAGTTCTCGCGCGAGGCCGCCGCCCAGACGAACGGGGCGATCCGCTCGACGTAGCGGTCGCCGAGCTCGCGGTCGCCGGCGAGAGGACGGGCCTTGAGCAGGGCCTGGAACTCCCAGCCCTTGGCCCACCGCTCGTAGTAGGCGATGTGCGATTCGAGGGTCCGGACGAGGGCGCCGGCCTGCCCCTCGGGGCGGAGGTTCGCATCGACCTCCCACAGCTCGGTCTCGAGGGAGAGCTCGGAGACCGCTCGCACGGTGTGGACGGCGAGGCGGGTGGCGATCTCGACGGCGCGGCCGTTCTCGAGCCCGTCCGCCCCCTGCGCGACGTAGACGACGTCGACGTCGCTGAGGTAGTTCAGCTCTCTCGCACCGGCCTTGCCCATCCCGATGATCGCCAATCGCGTCCGTTCGACGTCCTCGGCGGGGAAGGCGACCTCCCGACGGGCGATGCCGAGCGCCGCCTCGAGGGCAGCGCCCGCGAGGTCGGCCAGCGCGGTGGCCACGAGGGGCATCACGGCGAGAGGGTCGGGTGCGTCCAGGTCGTACGACGCGAGCTGGAGCAGGTTCCGCCGGTATCGCACCCGCAGGGCGACCCGCGCCTCGTCACCCACCCGGTCGCCGACGGCCTCCTGCAGGTCGGCGACGTACTCCGCTTCGGACGGCGGCTGCGTCAGGGAGGTGCGGAGCGCCTCCGACTCGGCCGGTCGTCGGACGAGGAAGTCGGCGAGCCCCGAGGAGGCGCCCAGCACCACGACGAGGCGGGGACCGAAGCCGTCCGCCAGCAGGGACTCGACCGTCGGCCGATCGCGGTCGATCAGACGATCGAGGTGGAGCAGTGCCGCGTCGGGATCCGGGCATGCCGCGAACGAGGGCAGGAGCGCCTCGACGGCCGGTGTCGACACGGCGAGCTCGGCGAGGCGGTCGCGCGCCTCGCCGAGCCGGGAGAACCCGAGTCGAGCCAGCTCGGACAGAGCCGCGGCGGGACGGGGCATGGGTCGTGTGCTCAGAGCATCTCGAGGTTCGAGCGCAGCTCGAACGGCGTCACCTGAGCCCGGTAGGCCTTCCACTCCTGACGCTTGTTGAGCAGGACGTAGTTGAAGACCTGCTCCCCCAGCGTCTCGGCGACGAGCTCGCTGTCCTCCATGATGGACAGCGCGTGGTCGAGACTCGCCGGCAGCTGCCTGTACCCGAGGGCGCGACGCTCGGCGTCGCTCATGCCCCAGACGTTGTCCTCCGCCTCGGCGGGCAGCTCGTAGCCCTCCTCGATGCCCTTGAGGCCGGCGGCCAGCATGAGCGAGAAGGCGAGGTAGGGGTTCGCCGCCGAGTCGATGGCGCGGTACTCGACCCGGCTCGAGTTGCCCTTGTTCGGCTTGTAGAGAGGGACCCGGACGAGAGCCGACCGGTTGTTGTGGCCCCAGGTGACGAAGCTCGGGGCCTCGTCGCCGCCCCAGAGGCGCTTGTAGCTGTTGACGAACTGGTTGGTGACGGCCGTGATCTCGGGAGCGTGCTTCAACAGACCGGCGATGAACTGGCGCCCGATGGTCGAGAGCTGGTACTCGGCGCCGGCCTCGTAGAACGCGTTCGAGTCGCCCTCGAAGAGCGACATGTGGGTGTGCATGCCCGAACCGGGGTGCTGACTGAACGGTTTGGGCATGAACGTGGCGTAGACGCCCTGCTCGATGGCGACCTCTTTGATGACCGTCCGGAAGGTCATGATGTTGTCGGCGGTCGTCAGCGCGTCCGCGTAGCGCAGATCGATCTCGTTCTGCCCGGGGCCGGCCTCGTGGTGGCTGAACTCGACCGAGATGCCGAGGTCTTCCAGCATGCGGACCGAGCGGCGACGGAAGTCGTGCGCCGTGCCTCCGGGGACGTTGTCGAAGTACCCGGCGGAGTCCACCGGCTGAGGACCGTCATCGCCGACCTGCGCGCTCTTCAGGAGGTAGAACTCGACCTCGGGATGCGTGTAGAACGTGAAGCCCCGATCGCCGGCCCGGGCCAGGGTGCGCTTGAGGACGTTGCGCGGGTCCGCCACGGCGGGCTGGCCGTCGGGTGTCGTGATGTCGCAGAACATCCGGGCGGTGGGGTCGATCTCACCACGCCACGGCAGGATCTGGAACGTGGTGGGGTCGGGCTGCGCCAGCACGTCGGCCTCGTACGAGCGGGTGAGGCCCTCGATGGCGGATCCGTCGAAGCCGATGCCCTCGGCGAAGGCCCCCTCGACCTCGGCGGGCGCGATGGCCACCGACTTGAGGGTGCCGATCACGTCGGTGAACCAGAGGCGGATGAACTTGATGCCGCGCTCTTCGATCGTTCGAAGAACGAAGTCTCTCTGCTTGTCCATTCACGGCCTTTCTGCTCGCCGTCCAGGCTAGTGGACGCACCGGGTGTCGCGAGGGTCGCCGCTCCGGCGGGGATCAGTCGTCGGCGGCGTCCTCGGCATCGAGACGCGCGTTGCGGGCCTTGATGGTCTCGATGGCCTTCGCCGCCTCGTCGCGCGTGGCGTACGGGCCGGCACGGTCGACAGCGGGCGACACCTTGCCCTCTTCGACCTCGTGCGTCTTCGTGTTGAACCAGAACTCAGCCATGCGGGAAGGCTACCGCCCGCCGGCCGGAGCCGCCCGGAGACGCCGTCAGCGGCGCGGAGGCGCCACGGGCGCGGGCCGACGGCCCGGTGCTCGACGGGCGAGCAGCGACGAGACGAGCGGCGAGAGCAGCATCACGAGGATCCCGGCGATGATGACGAGCGAGCCCACGACCATGAGGGCGATGACGATGGCGACCATGTCGTCGATTCTCGCCTGTCGACGGGACCACGGCAAGCGGACGCGCCCGCCCGACGACGCGCCCCCTAAGCTGGTCGACATGCCTCGGGACCTCGACGGAACACTGACTCCGGGCCGGATCTCAGCGCAGCGTCCGGTCCCCGCGTCCATCCCCCGACCCGAGTACGTCGGCCGGAAGGCACCGAGCCCCTACACGGGCGGCGACGTGTACGACGCCGAGACCGTCGAGCTGATCAGGGCGAGCGGGCGCATCGCCTCGCAGGCCGTCGACGCGGTCGAGGCGGCGATCCGCCCCGGCGTCACGACCGACGAGCTCGATCGCGTGGCCCACGAGTTCGTCGTCTCGCACGACGCCTACCCGTCGACCCTCGGCTACCGGGGGTTCCCGAAGTCGATCTGCACCTCGGTGAACGAGGTGATCTGCCACGGCATCCCCGACGACACCGAGTTGGTCGACGGCGATCTGATCAACATCGACATCACCGCCTTCGCCCACGGCGTGCACGGCGACCTGAACCGCACCTTCGTCGTCGGCGAGGGCGCGCCGGCGACCGTCGATCTCGTGGATCGCACTCGCGAGGCCCTCCGCCGCGGCATCAAGGCGGTCGCGCCGGGCCGCGAGGTCAACGTGATCGGTCGGGCCATCGAGTCGTACGCGAAGCGCTTCGGCTACGGCGTCGTCCGCGACTACACCGGCCACGGCGTCGGTCGGGCCTTCCACTCGGGCCTGATCATCCCCCACTACGACGCGCCCCGGTACGACGACGTCATGGAGGTCGGGATGGTCTTCACGATCGAGCCCATGCTGACCCTCGGGGGCATCGACGCCGACATCTGGTCCGACGACTGGACGGTCACGACCCGCGACAAGAGCCTCACCGCGCAGTTCGAGCACACGCTCGTCGTCACCGAACGCGGTGCCGACATCCTCACCCTGAGCTGACGCTCACCCCTCCACCCCCGGAAAGGAACCACCCGTGTCACAGAAGGCAGTGGGCATCGACATCGGCGGCACCGGCATCAAGGGGGCCATCGTCGACCTCGAGTCCGGCGAGCTCCTCACCGACCGCATCAAGAAGCCCACCCCCGCCGGCGGTGAGCCCGACGACATCGTCGCCGTGGTCAAGCAGATCGTCGACGAGCTCGGGGTCGACGACGACGCCATGCCGGTGGGCGTGTGCTTCCCCGCGGCGATCATGGACGGCACCACCCTGTCGGCGGCCAACGTGTCGAAGAAGTGGATCGGCTTCGAGGCCGAGAAGCTCTTCGAGACCACCCTCGGCCGGGACATCCACTTCGTCAACGACGCCGACGCCGCCGGTTACGCCGAGACCCGTTTCGGCGCCGCCCGCGGAGTCAAGGGCCTCGTCATCATGACGACCCTCGGGACCGGCATCGGGACGGCGCTGATCAACGACGGCGTGCTGATCGTCAACGCCGAGCTCGGACACCTCGAGATCGGCGGCAAGGACTACGAGACGAAGGCCTCGTTCGCCGCCAAGGAGCGCGACGAGCTCACCTGGAAGCACTGGGCCAAGCGCCTCCAGAAGTACTACTCGCACCTCGAGGCCCTGCTCTACCCCCGACTGATCATCGTCGGCGGCGGCGTCTCGAAGCACCACGAGGAGTTCCTGCCGCTTCTCGACCTCCGGGCCGAGATCGTCCCGGCGACGCTGCGCAACAACGCCGGCATCATGGGAGCCGCGGCTCTGGCCGCCTCGTCGAACCCGGTCGGCTGACGATCGGGCGCACCGCCCACGACGCGAGAACACCCTGCTGCCGGAGGCGCGCCTCCTGCAGCAGGGTGTTCTCGCGTGAGGCGAACGGGCCGGCTGATACGCCGGGTTCTGTCTCGATGCTCACGCACCGTGGACGGCCATCTCTCTCGGAACTGCGTCGCCGCAGCTCTCCAGCGGTCTACCCGAGGACTCGGCGAGCAACCTCGACGCCCTCTGTCTGACCTTGCTCCGGGCGAGGTTTACCTAGCCGGTCGGTCACCCGAACCGCTGGTGGTCTCTTACACCACCGTTTCACCCTTACCCCGGTCGCACCTCGCGGTGACGACCGTGGCGGTCTGCTCTCTGTTGCACTGTCTCGCGGGTTGCCCCGGGTGGGTGTTACCCACCGCCCTGCTCTGTGGAGCCCGGACGTTCCTCGGCGGCACGGGCGGACCCGTGCCGACGCGACCGTCTTGCCGACCCGTTCGCCCCTTCAGCCTACCGGCCTCGGGCCGGGCGACGCGAGCGGCCGCGGAGGATGGTCAGATGCCGGACTCCTGCGTGCGGACGAGCACCGCGTTGCTGTCGGGGCAGAGCAGGACGTCGTAGGCGGAGGCCGATCGCACGGCGGCGAGATCGCTGCCGGTGAGGGTCACGCCGCTGGCGCTCGACACGCCTCCGCGCAGGAGGGACGCGCCGACGCCGTAGCGCTCGCGCTGACGTTCGTAGAGGGCCAGCAGATCGGCGGGGACCCGCGCCGCGAGGGTCTGCCGGTCGGCGGCCACCTGAGCGCGCTCGCGCTCGAGCCCGGCCAGCGACTCGTCGCGCGACGTGGTCGCGTCGGCGCGACGACCGTCGATCTGGTCGAGCTCGCTCTGGGTGAGACGGGCGACGGCGCCGAGGCTCTCGACGCGCTCCATCACGTCCATCTGGAGGTCCTCGAGGTCGGAGGTGCGCCGGGCGAGGGCGGCCAGCTCGCCCTCGAGCGCCTGCACGTCTTTCACGGACGACGTGGAGGCGAGACGCTGCGTGTCACGCGCGACCCGTGCCTCGACGACGGACACGTCGGACTCGATGCGCTTCAGCTCGACCTCGGCGTCTTCGAACGCGCCCTGCTCGGAGGCGAGACGGCTGCGGAGGCGGGCGGCGTCGCCGTCGATGGTCGCGAGGACGGCGATCTCGGGGAGGTTGCGGGCCTTGTGGGCGAGCTGCTGCAGGGTCGTGTCGAGCTTCTGGAGATCGAGCAGCAGGGCCTGATCGGCGGGGCTGGCGGTCAGCGGCATGCGTGGCCTTCTTCGTGTCGGTGCGGATGGTCGGAGGACGGGGTGCCGAGGAGGCGCGGCGTGGGCGGGCGGTCGGGCGTCACTGCACGACGGTGAAGTCCCAGGGGTCGGTGCGCAGGTCGCTGAGCGTCACCTCGACGTCGTCGAGGGCCTCGCGCAGCTGGGCCGCGGCGGTGTCGAGCCAGAGCCACTCGGCGGCCCAGTGGGATACGTCGATCAGCGCGGGCCCGCGACCGAGGAGCATGAGCTCGCGGGCGTCGGAGGCGGGGTGATGGCGGAGGTCGCTCGTGATGAAGACGTCGGCGGACCGGACGGCGGGATCGTCGAGGAGGGAGTCTCCGGCTCCGGCGCAGAGCGCCACCGTCTCGACGAGGCGTTCAGCGGACCCGGCGACCCGGATGCCGGAGGCGGTCGGCGGGAGCACGTCGCGGAGCATGGTCGCCAAGGCGACGAGCGGGACCGGCTCGGCGAGTCGCCCGACGATCCCGAGGCCGGTCGTCGGGGTGCTCCCCGCGGTGATCGGTCGCTGGTCGAGGAGGCCGAGCTGGTGCGCGAGCACCCGGGAGGTGCCGGTCTCGACGACGTCCGCGTTGGTGTGAGCCGCGACGAGCGCGCAGCCGCCCCTCACGAGACGGGCGATGACGGCCCCCTTGGTGGTGTCCTCGGACACCGTGCGGGCGCCGCGGAACAGGAGCGGGTGATGCACGAGGAGGAGGTCGGCATCCAGTCCGAGCGCCTCGTCGACGGTGTCGAGGACGGCGTCGACGGCGAGGTGGATGTGGGTCACGGGCCGCTCGGGATCGCCGACGGCGAGCCCCGGGGAGTCCCAGGACTCGGCACCGCTCAGCGGCCAGAGGCGTTCGACGACGGCGGAGACGGAGGCGAGGGTGGACACCCCGTCAGCCTAGTCGCGAGACGGGCGACGGACCCCGGTGAGCAGGACCGCGACGACCAGTGCGGAGACGGCCGCGACGAGGAGGGCGAGGGCCACCGCCGCGCCGGCCGCGGGGCCGGAGCCGCCGATGCCGGAGACGAGATAGCCCTGCCAGGCGAGTGCTGCCACGACGGGCGACAGCACGCCGAATCCGAGGACGGCGGCCACCACGACGGCGGCCACCACCGCGATCGGACGCCGACGCTCGACGACGGACGCGTCGTCGGCGCGCGCCGACACCGCCATCGTCGCGACGACCGCGGAGAGGGCGCCGATCACCGGGACGGCCAGCGTCGCCACGACGGCGGTGCCGAGGGACTCCCCCGCCGCCACGGCCAGGATCAGGGCGAGGAGCACGAGGACGCCTGCGCCGACGACGGCGATGCGGAGCGCTCGGCCCGTACCGGCGACGAGATCGCGGAGACCGGGGCCCTCGGAGACGGCGGGACGGGTCGGGGCCTCAGCCTCGGCCTCGGATCCGGAGACCACGGGGGTCTCCTTCGCCGGACCGGTGACGTCGGCGACCGGGGCGGTCGACGTCTCGCGGGGCGCTGCGGCGGGGGCCCCGGCGGCGGCTCCGACCTCGGCCTCCGGCTCGGCCACGGCGTCCGGCTCGGCCACGGCGTCCGGCTCGGCCACGGCCACCGGCTCGGCCACGACGTCGGCCTCGGCCTCGGCCTCGGGCAGTCGGGCCGCCTCGCGACGCGCGGCGAGGTCGGCCTCGGCCTCCTCGGGGGTGACGATGGGGATGAGGTTCGTGTCGCTGTCGTCGACGTCGCCTCCCGCCGGAGCAGGAGCGCCTGCTCCGATGATGTCGATCACGCCCGTGAACCGCAGGCGGGTGCGTTCGAGGACGAGCGCCGCCTCGTCCGTCCCGACGCGGCTGATCTCGCTCTCCCACCGGGCGAAGCGGGCCGCCTCGGCGCGGCGGGCGAGCAGCTGCGCCTGCACCACGGCCATGAGGTCGACCGTCGCGGTGTCCTCGAAGCGCCGGGTCACGAGCCGGGCGAGGACGTCGTCGTCGAGGGTCACGCGCTCCGGCGGCTGCGGCAGATCGGGGCCGACGGGGACGGCGAAGACCGGCAGGGTGATGGCGGACGTGTCGACCGAGTGGCGCGGCGCGCTGACCGGCCGGGGGTCCGGCATCGCCTCGGAGGACGCCTCGCGGTCGGCCCCGGAGCCGGGATCGGACGCTGTCGGGACCATGATCGGCTCGGGGGCGTCGGCGCGGTGACTGGGGACGGAGGCGGGGCGGGAGGCGATGCTGTCGCGCGCCTCCGGGGCGAGGGTCTGAGACACGGGGTGGAGCTCCTGCGGGGGCGGCGTCGTGGACGGCGCGGGGGTCGGGGTGGGCTCGACGAACGTCGAGCGGAACCGGTGGGCGTCGACCTCGGGAGGCGCGACGGCGTCCGTCCTCAGCAGGTCCGCGTTCTCGGTCATGCGTGGATGGTACGTCCGCGGGGGCTCCGGATCGGCGCGGCTCGCCGTGCCGACCGGGACTAATCCCGGTGAGCGCGGGTGCACGGCATGCCCTCGTCCGAGACGGGACCGTCCGCGCGGATCAGCGGTCGGCCAGCGCGGCGGCGAGGTAGGGGGCCGTGCGGCTGTGCGGGGAGGCCGCGACGAGCTCCGGCGTGCCGGACGCGACGACCCGCCCGCCTCCGTCACCGCCGGCCGGGCCCATGTCGATGACGTGATCCGCCGCCGCCACGACGCCCATGTGGTGCTCGACCACCACGACGGTGTCGCCCCCGTCGACGAGTCCCTGCAGCTGCGCGACGAGCAGCTCGACGTCGGCGGGATGCAGACCCGTGGTCGGCTCGTCGAGCAGGTAGAGGGTCCGCCCCGTGCGCACACGCTGGAGCTCGGTGGCCAGCTTGATGCGCTGAGCCTCGCCGCCGGACAGCTCCGTGGCCGGCTGACCCAGCCGCAGGTACCCGAGACCGACCTCGCGGAGGGTCTCGAGAGCCCGGGAGGCGGCGGGCACCTCTTTCAGGAACCCGGCGGCCTCGGCCACCGTCATCGCGAGCACGTCCGCGATGCTGCGGTCGTTCCACCGCACCTCGAGCGTCTCGGCGTTGTAGCGGGCCCCGTGGCACTCCGGGCAGGGGGCGTAGCTGCCCGGCAGGAACAGCAGCTCGACCGACACCGAGCCCTCGCCCTGACAGACGTCGCACCGGCCCCCGACCACGTTGAACGAGAACCGCCCGGCGGTGTAGCCGCGGGCGACCGCCTCGTCGGTCGAGGCGAAGACCGACCGGACCGCGTCGAACAGCCCCGTGTAGGTGGCGAGGTTCGATCGCGGCGTGCGCCCGATCGGGCGCTGGTCGACCTCGACCACGCGATCGATCCCGTCGAAGTCCGTCGCGGTGTCGGCCAGGACGCCTCCGACGAGGGTGGACTTGCCCGACCCCGAGACGCCCGTCACGGCGGTGAGGACCCCGCGCGGCACCTCGACGTCGACCTCGTGCAGGTTGTGCCGCGAGACCGATCGGAGCGCGAGCACGCCGTCGGGTCGACGCCGCTCGGAGGTCCGGACCGGGGCATCCGACCCGGGGACGAGGAACCGCCTCGTGACCGAGCGCTCGACCTCGGCGAGACCCGCGACCGGTCCGCTGTAGAGCACCGCGCCTCCTTCGCTCCCCGCCCCCGGTCCGACGTCGACGACCCAGTCGGCTCGCCGGACGATGCTCATGTCGTGCTCGACCACGAAGACCGAGTTGCCGCTCGCCCGGAGCTCCTCGAGCACGGCGACGAGGGGCTCGGCGTCGGCCGGGTGGAGCCCGGCGCTCGGCTCGTCCAGCACGTAGACCACGCCGAAGAGCCCCGAGCGCAGCTGCGTCGCGATGCGCAGACGCTGCATCTCGCCCGGGGACAGCGACGGCGTGGCGCGGCCGAGACTCAGATAGCCGAGCCCGAGGTCGTCGAGGACGGTCGTCCGCGCGAGGAGGTCGGAGGCGAGCGTGACGGCGACCTCGGTCACCTCGCCCGACGAGGCGTTCGAGACCGCGGCGGAGGCCGAGGTGAGCGAGGCGGTCGGACGGAGCACGTCTCCGAGCTCCGCCAGGGGAAGGGAGTTCAGCTCGGCGATCGTCCGACCCGCGAACGTGACGGCGAGGGCGGCCCGGGTGAGACCGCTGCCGCCGCAGAGCGAGCACGGACCGCTCTCGACGAAGCGCAGGACCTTCGCCCGCTGGGTCTCGCTCTGCGAATCGGCCAGGGTGTGGAGCACGAACGCCCGCGCGCTCCAGAAGCGGCCCTTGTAGGGCTTGGCGACGCGGTCCCGCTGCGGGACCACCTCGACCACGGGCTGCTCGTCGGTGAAGAGGAGCCAGTCGCGGTCGGCCTGCGGCAGCTCCCGCCAGGGCCGGTCGATGTCGTAGCCGAGCACCGCGGTGACGTCACGGAGGTTCTTGCCCTGCCAGGCGCCCGGCCAGGCCGTGATGGCCCCCTCGCGGATCGACGACGTGGGGTCGTGCACGGCCGACGCCTCGGTGACCTCGTGAGCCACGCCGAGGCCGTGGCATCTCGGGCACGCGCCCGCCGCCGTGTTCGGCGAGAACGAGTCGGACTCGAGGCGGGAGGCGCCCTCGGGGTAGGTGCCGGCACGGGAGAACAGCATCCGCATCGAGTTGGAGAGGGTCGTCACCGTGCCGACGGTCGACCGCGAGCTCGGGGCGCCCCGTCGCTGCTGCAGGGCGACCGCCGGCGGCAGACCCGATATCCCATCGACGTGCGGGGTGCCGCCCTGGGCGATCAACCGGCGCGCGTAGGGGGCGACGGACTCGAGGAAGCGACGCTGAGCCTCCGCGTAGATGGTCCCGAAGGCCAACGAGGACTTGCCCGAACCGGACACGCCGGTGAAGGCGACGATGCTGTCGCGCGGCACGTCGACGTCGACCGAGCGCAGGTTGTTCTCGCGGGCTCCCCGCACCCGCACGAAACCCCGGTCGTGGACGTCGGCGGCTCGGCGGGGGAGGTCGGGAGGGGCGGTGTCGGGCATCCGGTCGATGGTAGAGGAGTGCGGCGACACGGGGCCGGAGCGGTCGGGGCCCGGACGGCGGGGCGGTCGCCCGACGGCGATGTCGGTGGTCGCTCGTAGCCTGATGCCGTGCCCGAGCCGATCGACAGCTGGTGGGCGCGACGGCAGACGTCGCGCGGTCTCGCCGTGCCCTACCCCGTGGGTTCCTACCGTGAGGCATGGGCGTCGTTCCCGGTGCTCGTCCGGCAGTACCGCCCCGAGCACAACGGCGGCATCGTGCTCAGTCAGATCCCGCCCGCCGCCGACGTCTACCTCTGCTGGCTGTGCGACGCCGGGCACCTCTTCGTCGCCACCCCCGACGAGCAGCGCCACCGACCCGGCCGCGAACGGCGCCGGTCGTCGTGGTGCCCCGACTGCAGCGACCTCGCCCGACCGCGGCCCCTGCCGATGCGCACCGAGGCGGTCGCGCGTCGGGTCGCGGCGACTCCCGCCGTCCCCGCCGTCGATCCGGGTCGGATGACCCCCCAGGCGCCGTCCGCTCCCCCGCTCCCCTCGACGCCGCGGTCTCCCGAACGTGCGGCGAACCTGCGACCGCGAGGGTCGAAGCCGACACGGGCCACGAGGCCGGTGTGCGCCAAGACGCCGACGCTGCCGACCGGCACCGCCTTCACGAGCTCGTGCGCGCCGCCGCCCGCGTCGGCGGTCGAGGCCGAGCTGCGAGCCGGGCTGACGTCGCGACTCGAGTTCGCGGCCGGTCTCAACGCCGTGCGGGTGGCCCGACCGTTCTTCGATCACCTCGAGGTCTGGCCCGACATCGTGCTCTCCGACCTGCGGGTGGCGATCGAGTACGACTCGACGGGACGCCACGGACTCGAGCACGTCGGCAGGCGCGAGGTGGCCGACCGACGCAAGGACGCCGCCCTGCGGTCGGCGGGGTGGGAGGTCATCCGCCTGCGGACGGGACGGCTGCCGATGCTCGGTCCCCACGACCTGTCGCTCTCGGGGCTGACGCGTCAGACCGTCCCGCGGCTGCTGGACGAACTGCGCGCCATCCGGGGGCCGCTGTTCGTCGACGCCTATCTGCGCCCGTAGCCGGGTCGCATCGGCTGCGGGCGTCTACCCTCGGAGGGCCGTCGCCTCGCTCCGCCAGCGCGCATGGCGCCCCCAGGGGTCGTCGACGCCCGCCGCGAGCGTGGCGATGTGCGCGGCGAGCGGCTCGTTGACGGCGAACCACTCCGTCCGGGCGAACCGCCACGCGGCGAACTGATCATGACGACGACGCTCGACCGCCCGGTCGCCCCGTTCGAACGCCAGCACCTCGTGATGCCAGAGACGCCCGAGCCGCTGCCGCGGATTCGCCGTCGTGCCGATCTTGATGCGGTCGTCGAAGCGGATGTAGTAGACGACATCGACGCGCGGCGGCGCGAGGTCGCCGTCGGGCGAGTCGCCCTGCCGCCACTCGCAGACGGCGCACAGCCAGCCGGCAGGCCAGTGGACCCCGAGTCTCGAGCCGCAGGCCGCGCAGGGGGCGGGCAGCAGGTCGGTGGTCCCGTCGACCGTCTCGGAGCGCGCCGCGGCCCAGTCGGCGGCGAGGGCCAGGTGCTGTTCGCAGAGCGCCACGGGCGAACCGGGCAGCGCCCTGCCGTCGCAGGCGACGGGGTCGTCGTGGACCGCGCCTCCTCGGCAGGCGTCGGCGGGTCGGGGCGAGCGCGTGTCCATGCCGGCACGGTAGGCCCGACCACCGACAGACGGCGACGACCGGGGGTCAGTCGGGCTCGTGATCGATCCGGAGCCCCAGGGGGTGCGGCCCGAGCAGCAGCCAGACGGCGCCGGCGCCGATGGGGAACAGCACCACCGCGACGGTCCAGACGGTCCGCTCGATCGGGGTCGTGTCGGCCCTCCGGCGCACGGCGCGGACGATGCTCGCCACGATCGCCACGTACACGGCGAACGCGCCGACCGCGAGCACGACCGTGCCCCACTCGCCCCATCCGCTCATCCCCCCAGCCTACGGTGCCGCCCGCGCGGAGCCACCCGCCCGGCTTGAACCGCCCGCGCGGAGCCACCCGCCCGGCGCCGCCCGCTCGAGGCCGCTCGCTCAGTGCCGCCTGCTCAGTGCCGCCCGCTCAGCATCGCGAGCACGTCGTCGTAGCGCCCCTCCGCCTCGGCGTCGCGGAGGAACCGCACCCGCTCGACCAGGATCTCGTGGGCGTCCGGCTGCGCCTCCAGCAGGGCCATCGTCTCGTCGAGGTACTCGTCGAGCGGCATCGCCGACGGGTCGTCCTGCTGACCCAGCAGGGTCGTCCGCACCGCCGGGGGCACGAGCTCGATCACCTGGACCCCGGTCGGGGCGAGCTGCACCCGCACGCTCTCGCTGATCGAGTGGATGGCCGCCTTGGTCGCGTTGTACGTCGGCGTGGCGGGCAGGGGGACGCTCGCGAGACCGGACGACACCGTGACGAACGCCGCCCCCGGTCGCGACTGCAGGAACCCGGTCCAGGCGGCGAGCAGACGGATCGGTCCGAGCAGGTTGGTCGTGACCGTCGTCTCGGCCGTCTCGAGGAAGCCCGGCGTCCGGACGTCCTCGAAGCGCATGATGCCGGCCATCGCGATGACGACGTTCGTCTCGGGCCACCGGTGCTGCACCTCGCGCGAGACGGAGACGACGGCGGCGGGATCGGTCGTGTCGAGCAGGATCGACTCGATGCCGGGCTCGTCCCGGGCGATCTCGGCGAGCAGGTCGACCCGGCGCCCGGCCACGACGACCGTGTTGCCGGCGTCGCGGAGCCGCCGGGCGAGACCGAGGCCGATGCCGGACGTGCCGCCGGGGATGAAAACGGTGTTGCCGCTGATCTTCATGCGATGCTCCTCGTGATGTGGGTGTCGCGGCCAGCCTGGGCCGAGGAGGCACGGGTCGGCAGAGTCCGCTCGTCCAGGGATCGGCGGTCCCTGGTCGAGCGCGGGGGCTCCTGGCAGCATGGGCGGATGGACCGCGCCGAGCTCGCCGACTTCCTCCGCCACCGCCGGGAGTCGCTTCGGCCGTCGGACGTCGGTCTCCCCGAGGGCGTGCGGCGCCGGACCGCCGGACTCCGACGAGAGGAGGTCGCCGGGCTCGTCGGGATGTCCACCGACTACTACGCGCGGCTCGAGCAGCAGCGCGGCCCGCAACCCTCCGAGCAGATGGTGGTCGCCCTGACCCGCGGGCTCCGTCTCAGCCTCGACGAGCGGGATCACCTCTACCGTCTGACGGGTCACCACCCGCCCCGACGCGCCCGCGGGAGCGAGCACGTGAGCCCGGCGCTGCTGCGGGTGCTGGATCGGCTCGACGACACGCCGGCCCTCGTGTTGAGCGATCTGGCCGAGACGCTGGCGCAGAACCGTCTCGCCGTCGCCCTGCTCGGCGATCAGCGTCGCCACCGGGGCCTCGCCCGCAGCGCCTACTACCGCTGGTTCACCGACCCCGCCGAGCGGGAGCTCTATCCGACCGAGGATCACGGTCATCAGCTCGAGCTGCAGGCCTCGGGTCTCCGAGCGGCGCTGAGCATGGCGGGGGGCGGCGGGCGCCCGCGGGAGATCGTGGAGGCGCTGCTCGCGACGGGCGAGGAGTTCGACGCCGTCTGGAGCCGACACGCGGTCCACCAGCGCTTCGACGACCGCAAGACCCTCGTCCACCCCGAGCTGGGGCCCATCCAGGTGGACTGCCAGGCGCTCTTCACCGAGGACCAGTCGCAGACGCTCCTGGTGCTGACGCCGACGCCGGGATCGCCGGACGCGGAGAGCCTCCGCATGCTCGGCGTCGTCGGCACGCAGCGCTTCGCCGACTGACCGGGGTCGCTCGTCGGCCCGGCACGGCATGATGAGCGGACGACGATGTGACCCGAGGAGACCCCATGCCCGCCCCCGCCTTCCCCACCGCCGACAACGCCCCTCTGCGGGGAGGTCCGACGCTGCGCTGGGGAGTCATCGGACCGGGTGAGATCGCCGGCGACTTCACCGACGCCCTCCACCGGCACACGGACCAGCGCGTCGTGGCCGTCGCGTCGCGTCGCCGGGAGCGCGCCGAGGCCTTCGCCCGAGACCACGGCGTCGACCGTGCCTTCGACGACGCCGAGGCGATGGCCGCCTCCCCCGACGTCGACGTCGTGTACGTGGCCACACCGCATACGCGGCACCTGCCCGACGCCCTGACCGCGATCGCGGCCGGCAAGCACGTGCTCGTGGAGAAGCCCCTGGCCACGACGGTCGCCGACGCCGATCGCATCGCGGAGGCCGCGGCGGCGGCCGGCGTGCTCGCGATGGAGGCGCTCTGGACGCGCTATCTGCCGCACTCGACGGTCATCGCCCGGCTCCTGGCCGACGGGGCGATCGGCGACGTGCGCCTCGCGACGGCGGACGTCGCCTGGGCCAACGACCTGAGCGCTCCGGGGCGGATGAGCGATCCGGCCCTCGGCGGCGGGGCCCTGCTCGACATCGGCGTGTACGCGTTCTGGTTCACCCAGTTCGTCACGGGTCATCCCGTCGAGCGCTCCGCCACCGGCTCGACCCGAGCCGACGGCGTCGATCTCGACGCGGCCGTCGTGACGCGGACCGCGGAGGGCGTGCTCGCCACGGCCGTGACGAGTCTCCTCGCCACCTCGCCCGGCATCGGCACGGTGGCCGGCTCGGACGGCTCGCTCCGCACCCTCGACCACCTCGTGTTCCCGGCGTCCTTCGAGCTCACGACGGGTCGCGGCACCGCCGTCTGGAGCGACCCGGCCGTCCCGACCGGTCGCGAGGGACTGGCGTACCAGGCGGCTGCGCTCGCGTCGTTCGTCGACCGGGGGCTCCGCGACTCGCCCCTCCACGGGATGGCCGACTCGAGATCGATCCTGGCGACGATCGAGGCGGCCCGCGCCTCCCTGACCGTCGTCGCCGGGCGCCCGTCCGCCGCTCGCTAAGCTGACGCCATGACGCGAGCCCGAGTGATGATCCCGTTCCGGCTCGTCATCGCCCTGATCGGCCTCGTCGCCGTGGGGACCCAGTTCGGCGTGACGCTGGTCGAGGACTACAGCGTCGTCAACTTCTTCTCGTACTACACCAACCTCAGCAACCTGTTCGCCGTGGTGGTCTTCTCGGTCGGGGCCGTGCGCACCCTGCGCCGCCGACCGGGCAGCCGCGGGTGGGACGTCGTGCGCCTCGTGAACGTCGTCAACATGGTGTTCGTCGGACTCGTCTTCAACCTGCTGCTCGCCGGGGTGGGTGGCGGCGTCATCCCCTGGGTGAACGTGGTCGTGCACATGCTCGTGCCCGTGGCCGCCCTGATCGACTGGCTCGTCCTGCCGGCCGGTCGGCGCCTCCCCTGGGCCGCTGCGCTGGTCGGCCTCGTGACCCCCGTGGTCTACAGCGTCTACACGATCATCCGCGGCGCGGTCATCGGCTTCTACCCGTACCCGTTCTACGACCCCGCGGCGCAGGGCGGCGGCGGCGGCGTGGCGGTCTACGTCGGCGTGCTGCTGGTGGCCCTCACGGTGCTCTCGTTCGCTCTCGTCGGACTCGGACGCCTCTCCGGACGCTTCTGGAGGGCGCACCGGGGCTCCTGAGCCGACCCGCGCCTCCTCGCCGGACCCGCCTCTCGAGGCCGACCGTCGGCGACGGCGGTCAGGGGACGAGGAGCAGGCGCAGGCCGAGGACGGTCATCACGACGGCGATGATCGCGTCGAGCACCCGCCAGGCACCGGGCCGGGCGAAGACCGGACGCAGGAGGCGCGAGCCGAATCCGAGGGCCGTGAACCAGACGAGACTGCCCAGCACCGCGCCGACGGCGAACCACCAGCGCAGCTCCCCGGGCTGCTGGTTCGCCACGGAACCCAGGAACACGATCGTGTCGAGGTAGGTGTGCGGGTTCAGCCAGGTGAAGGCGAGGGCCGCCAGGACGGTGGTCGTCACCCGCACCGGAGCCGTCGTCGTGGCGGCCGCGGCGTCGCCGTCGGCGACCACGAGCGCACCGACGGGACGCACCGCCCGGACGGCCGCCAGCACCGCATAGACAAGCAGGAACGCCGCGCCGACGAACCGCACCACGACGACGACCCCGGGGTGCGCCGTGATGAGCGCGCCGATGCCGGCGACCCCGGCGCTGATCAGGACGGCGTCGCTGACCGCGCAGACGATCACGACCGGGAGGACCACGCGGGCGGTCCCCGTCAGTCCGACGCGCAGCACGAAGGCGTTCTGCGCCCCGATGGCGACGATGAGGGCGAGGCTGGTGCCGAAGCCGAGGAGGGCGGTCGGCAGGAGGCTGGTGAGGAGCACGCCGTCGACGCTACGACCCCGGCTCTCATCCATCCAGCTCATGTTCCTGATGCCGCATAAGCTGCTCTGATGCAGCGCTTCACCATCGATCAGCTCGACACGCTCCGCACGATCGTCGACGAGGGCACGTTCGAGGCGGCCGCGCAGCGCCTCCACATGACGCAGTCGGCCGTGTCGCAGCGCATCAAGCAGCTCGAGCGCATCGCGGGCGCGATCCTGCTGCAGCGCACGACCCCGGTGACGCCCACCGCGGCGGGCGACGTCGTGCTCCGCCATGCCCGTCAGATCGACCTCCTCACCGCCGACCTCGTGTCCGAGCTGGGCACGACCGAGGCGGGGGATGCGCCGACGACGCTGCCGATCGCGGTCAACGCCGACTCGTCCGCGACCTGGTTCCTCGACGCGCTCGCCGAGGTCGCGGATGCGCATCCCGTGGTCTTCGACCTCCGACGAGCGGACCAGGATCGCACCTCGGCGCTGCTGCGCTCGGGCGACGTGCTCGCCGCGGTCACCGCGACACGGGCACCCGTGCAGGGATGCACGGCGGAGCCCCTCGGAGTCATGCGCTACCGGGCCGTGGCCAGCCCGTCGTTCGTGGAGCGACGGCTGGGCGGCACAGCCGGCGTCGCCCTCCTCGACCGGGCCCCCATGGTCGTCTTCGACCGGACGGACACCCTGCAGCACGACTTCGTCCGCCGCGTGTCCGGGCGCGACCCGCGCGCTCCCCGGCACCACGTGCCGGCGTCCGCCGACTTCGCGCGGGCCACCGTGCTCGGGCTCGGCTGGGGCATGCTGCCCGAGGCGCAGGCCGTCGACGACATCGCGGCGGGGCGACTGGTCGAGCTCGCGCCCGACTCCCCCGTCGACGTGGCCCTCTTCTGGCAGCGGTGGACCCTCGACTCCCCCCTGCTCGACGCCCTCACCCGGGCGGTCCTGAAGACGGCCCGGCGCAGTCTCCACCGGGCTCGGCCCGAGTGAGCGCGCCGGGCCGCGGGACCTAGCCGGCGTCCGGCCGCCGCGGGGACCCTGCGTCCGGCGCGGCGTCGCCGTCCGGCGCGGCACCGGTCGGCGGCACCGCGGTCGCTCCGGAGGCGACCGCAGCGGCCGTGGCCGCCTCGCCAGCCGTCGACGTCGCCCGCCCGCGGCCGGCAGCCTCCAGCTTCTCC
>Ga0265797_10004067_pt1 | contig 22742 bp, 16 predicted proteins | sample P2T30metagenome_FD_192433 | JGI IMG/M metagenome (GOLD analysis project Ga0265797, IMG submission 192433) | Plant litter microbial communities from East Loma Ridge, Irvine, California - P2 T30 | ecosystem: Environmental > Terrestrial > Plant litter > Unclassified | place: USA: California... | reverse complement strand
TCGAGGTAGCCAGGGCGATGCTGGAAAGCCTGGACCTGCGCGTCGATTGCGTCGGCAACGGCGAGCAGGCGCTGGCCGCAGTGCGCGCGCGCCAGGAAGACACGCAGTACGACGCCGTGCTGATGGATTGCCAGATGCCGGTGATGGACGGGTTTGCCGCCACCGCCATGATCCGGCGCGAAGAACGCGAAGCCGGCCGCGGACGGGTCCTGCCCATCATCGCGATCACCGCCAACGCACTGCAGGGCGACCGCGAAGCCTGCCTGGCCGCCGGCATGGACGACTACCTGTCCAAGCCCTTCGCCCAGCAGGAACTGGCCGCCGTGATCGGGCGCTGGATCGCGCTGCCGCTGGCGGCCACCGTGCACCACGACGACGAGCCGCCGCGCCTGCCGCCCGCCTCGGTCGAAGTGATCCAGCGCGAGGTGATCAACCGCACGGCGCTGGACAAGATCCGCATGCTGTCGCGCGAACGCGGCGACGCGCTGGTGCAGAAAGTGATCGCGGCCTACGTCGACGACACGCCGCAGCAGCTGTCGACCCTGCGCCGCGCCATCGACGGCCTGGACGCCAATAATGTGCGCCGCATCGCCCACACGCTGAAGTCGGCCAGCGCCAACGTCGGCGCCGAATCCCTGGCCGCGCTGTGCAAGGAGATGGAACACCTCGGCCGCGCCGACACCACCGAAGGTGCCGGCGCGATTCTCAGCGTGATGGAAACGGAGTTCCAGGCCGTCCGCAGTTCGCTCACCGCCCTCCTCGAGAAGGAAACCTGACATGCCAGTCCCACATTCATCCAGGCGTGCGAATTCGCGCGGTGTCGTCTTGGTCGCCGACGACGATCCGGTCATGCGTTTGCTGATGCTCGAGATGCTCGACGGCGTCGGCCTCGACGCCATCGAAGCCAAGGACGGCGAACAGGCCGTGCGCCTCGCCGGCGAGCGCTCGCCCGACCTGATCCTGATGGACGTCGAGATGCCGCGCATGGACGGCTTCGCAGCCTGCCGCGCGATCCGCGATTCGGCCAACGGCGCCACCGTGCCGATCGTGATGGTCACCGGCGGCGACGACCTGGAAGCCGTCACCAACGCCTACGAAGCCGGCGCCACCGACTTCGTCTCGAAGCCGATCAACTGGCCGATCCTGGGGCATCGCGTGCTGTACGTGCTGCGCGCCAGCGACGCCATCGTGCGCCTGCGCATCGCCGATGCCCAGAACCGCGCGGTGCTGGCGGCCATTCCCGACACCTTCTTCCGCATGTCGCGCGAGGGCATCTACCTCGACTACGAGCCGGGCCGCGACCACCCGGGCCGTGCCCGCCGCGGCATGCAGGCGCAAGCCTACCCGGCCGACGACTGCGTCGGCAAGCACTTGGCCGAGGTGCTGCCGGCCGACATCGCCGAGCGCGTGCTGGAACAGGTCGAGCTGGCGCTGCGCGCGCAGCAGGTGCGCTCGGTGGAATACGAATTGATCCGCTTCGGCGAGGCCCAGCATTTCGAGGCGCGCCTGGTGGCGACCGGCTCTTCCGAAGTGCTGGGCCTGGTGCGCGACATCAGCGAGCGCAAGCGCGCCGAAGAGCAGATCCGGCGCCTGGCCTATTGCGACAGCCTGACCGGTATCCCGAACCGCCAGGCCTTCCTCGAGATGCTGGAACGCGAGCTGCAGCGCTCGAAGATCGGCAACAAGAAGTTCGCCGTGCTGTTCATGGACCTGGACGCCTTCAAGCGCATCAACGACACCCTCGGCCACAACGTCGGCGACCAGCTGCTGCAGCTGGTGTCGGAGCGCCTGCGCGAGACCATCCGCCCGAGCGATCTGCTGTCGCGCGGCGACACGCCGCCGCGCGCACCGGAGGAGACCAACCTGGCGCGCCTGGGCGGCGACGAATTCACGATCCTGATCCCGGACCTGGAGCGGGTCGAGCATGCGCTGAACGTAGCCCACCGCGTGAAGGATGCGATGCGCCGGCCCTTCTTCATCGAGGGCAACGAGATCTTCGTCACGGCCAGCATCGGCATCTCGCTGTTCCCGGAAGACGGCGACGATTGCACCTCGCTGCTGAAGTTCGCCGACACCGCGATGTACCACGCCAAGAACTGCGGCAAGAACAACGCCAAGCTGTACTCGTCCTCATTGACGATGCAGATCATGAGCCACGTGAAGCTCGAAGTCGGCCTGCGCAAGGCGCTGCAGAACGACGAGCTCTACCTGCTGTACCAGCCGCAGCTGGACGTGCGCTCCAACGAGATCGTCGGCGTGGAAGCGCTGGTGCGCTGGCGCCATGCGGAGCGTGGCATCGTCTCGCCCACCGAATTCATCCCGCTGGCCGAGGAGACCGGGCTGATCGTCCCGATCGGCGAATGGGTGCTGCGCACGGCCTGCGACCAGGCGCGCGCCTGGCAAAAGCTGTCGCGCCGTCCGGTGCGCATGGCGGTGAACCTGTCGGCCAAGCAGTTCAAGGACGAGAACCTGAGCCAGATCGTGATGTCCGCCCTGCAGGACACCGGGCTCGACCCGCGCCTGCTGGAGCTGGAGCTGACCGAGGGCACGCTGATGGACGACGCCAAGGCCACGCTGGCCACGCTGGAGCAGTTGCGCGGCATCGGCGTGTACCTGTCCATCGACGACTTCGGCACCGGCTACTCGTCGATGAATTACCTGAAGCGCTTCGACGTGCGCGCCTTGAAGATCGACCGCAGCTTCATCAGCGGCCTGCCGCAGGACTCCGAGAATGCCGCCATCACGCGCGCGATCATCGCGATGGCGCACGGGCTCAAGATGGTGGTGGTGGCCGAGGGCGTGGAGACCGGGGAGCAGCTGGTCATGCTGGAAGAGTACGGGTGCGACCTGGTGCAGGGCTTTTATCTCGGCCGCCCGGCGCCGGCGGAAGCGGTGACGGGGATGCTGCAGAAGTTGTGGGTGCCGATGGGGGTGAGATAGCCGGCAGCACGTCATTCCCGCGAAAGCTGGAATCCATGCTGAAACACCGAAGTCGCATCATCGATTTTTCGGCTCCGTAAAACTCAGTATGGATCCCCGCTTTCGCGGGGGCGACGCGTTAACTACTTCGAAAACACCAGCGTATATTTTGCCTCCCCCGGCAACAAGCGCCCCGCCTCCCCCTTCACCCAGGCCTCATGCCCGCGCAGGAAAAACGGCGACAGCGGATGCCCGCTCTGCCCGCCCGGCATGTCGAACAAGCCCTCCTCTTCCCGCCCCGGCGACACCGTCAGCCGCTCCGACTGCCCGAACTTGGGCCCCGCCACGCGCGGCATGTTGGCGTCGCCCGGCAGCGGGTCCGGCGGCGCGCCCAGCCAGCCTGACAGGATCGGCAGCGCCATTGCGATCGGATGCACGATGGCCGCCGTGTTGCGCTTGCCCCAGCTGGCCTGGTCCAGCGCGGTGCCGTCGCGCGTGACCTCAAGAATGGTGCGGTCGACCGCCGCCAGCTCGAGTTCGCGCCAGTCGCGGTAGCCGGCCGGCAGCCAGGCCGCCGGGCGCTCGTCCAGCAGGCGCGCGACGGCTTCGCTCCAGCGCGAGGTCGCGGCCAGCATGGTGGCCTTCGGGTCGAGCTTCTTCATCTCCAGGTTGGCGCCGGCGAACAGCAGGTCGTGCAGCGACCAGCGGTACTGCTGCGCCAGCCGGTAGCCGACCGAGCCGACGCTGGCGTGGCCATCCCAGCTCGATTGCAGCAGGCGCTTGAATTCGGCGCGCTGCGGGTGCCCGGCCAGCGCCGCATCGTCCAGGGCCTCGACCGCGCGGCGGCGCCACTCCGACACGTACAGCGCGCGGTCGTCGAGCGCGGCGCGGAACACGGCGGGCACGTCGACCTTGTCGCGCAGCGCGGCCACGTCGTCGCGCAGCTGGCGCGTCCTGGCGCCGAGATCGAAGCCGGCGTCGCCCAGCAGCTCGGCCGCGGGACCACCCAGCTGGCGGCTGTTGGCCGTGACCAGCTGGCCGGTCGGCGGGTTCAGCACGCGCGGATGCTCGTTCGGCGCCAGCACGCCGTCCCAGGTCGGCGGCGTGCCCGCCGCCGCGATCGGGAACGAGACCGCCGTGCCGCCCTGGCTGCGGCGCGGCAGCGCGCCGGCCACGGTCCAGCCGATGTTGCCGCGCGCATCGCCGATGACGATGTTCTGGGCCGGGATGCCGTCGCCGGCCGCGGCCGCCAGGGCTTCGTCCAGCGTGTTCGCGTTCTCCAGCTGCAAGTGATTCAGGTTCAGGGCTTCCGGCGCATGCGCGACCCAGTGCACTGCGTACAGCGTACCGCCGGCCTCGCGCACCGGTCCGAGGCTGGTCTCGCGAACGACCAGGCGCTCGGCCGGCTGGCCTTTTACCAGGATCGTTTCAGGGTGCTCGATCAAAGTCTCCCAGCCGGCCGGCGTGCGCACCTGGCCCGGGTGGGCGCCGTCGCGCTCGAGGCGCACCAGGTCGAGCGTATCGGCATAGCTGTTGGTGAAGGCCCAGGCCACGCGGCCGTTGCTGCCGACGATGACCAGCGGCGGCGCGCCCGGCAGGCTGACGCCCACCAGGCGCCGCTGCACGCCCTGCGCATCCGGGAAGCGCAGCGCCAGCCGGTACCAGGTGTTCGGCAATTGCAGGCCAAGGTGCATGTCGTCCGAGATGATCGCGGCCCCGCTCGCGGTGCGCGTGCCGGCCACGGCGTAGTTGTTGCTGCCGACCGAATCCGTGAAGCCGATGCCGGCCAGCTGGCGCGCCGGCACCGCCTCCTTGCGGCCCCACCAGGCGGGCGCCGCGGGCGGCAGCGGCGTCGCGGAAAATAGCACGCCGGGCGCGTCCAGCGGCGCGTCCCAGCGGCTCGATTCGGGCAGCAGGAAGGCGCGCTGGGAGGCATCGAGCTGGCCGGCCAGCCAGCCGCGTGCGAGTTCGCGCGCTTCCTGGTTGCCCTGCAGGTCGAGGTACATCGCCCACACAACCAGCAGCGAGTCGGCCGCCGTCCAGGGCCGCGGCGCGGCGCCCGTCAGCGCGTATTCGAAGGGACGCGCGCCGAGCGCATCCACGCCATCGTTGACGCCGGCCACGTAGCGGTCGATGAAGCGGCGCTCCTCCGGCGACATGCGTTGCAGCGCCAGCGCGGCACGCGCGCGGAAGCGATGCAGCCGGTGCGCGCGGTCGAGCGGCAAGGCCTTCGGCCCGAACAGTTCGGCCAGTTCGCCGGCGGCGCTGCGGCGCAGCAGGTCCATCTGGAAGAAGCGTTCCTGGCCGTGCACGAAGCCGGTCGCATAGGCGAGGTCGAGCCGGTTGGCGCCGCTGATCATCGGCACGCCGTCGGCGTCGCGCGCCACCGTGACCGGCGCCGACAGCAGCGGCGAGCGGCGCGTGCCGTCCAGCTGGGGCAGGCTGGCGCGCAGGTAGAACCAGATGCCAAGCAGGACCAGCGCCAGCACGGCCACGATCAACAGAAGGAAGCGCCGCCCCCAGGTCACCCATCCGCGCCGCTGTCCAGTGTGTGGCATGCATCCTCCGCCTGTTGAAAACATGCGCATCTTGCCAGAAAACCATCCAGGCGGGAATGTCATGTCGGTGTAGTCCGGCGCAGCGTCGAGGCCGCCACCGACTTGCGGTGAGCGCCGCGCTGGCATACGCTGAGAGCATACCGACAAGGAGGATGCCATGCGTTCGATGCTACGTTTCATCAGCCCGCTGGCCGTGCTGCCCGCACTGGTGCTGGCCGGTTGCGCCACACCGCAGGAGCAGGCCGCGCAGAAGCAGGCCGAGGCCGAGCGGATGATGGCGATCTATGGTCCCGCCTGCTCACGCCTGGGCTACGCCGCCGGGTCAGACCCGTGGCGCAATTGTGTCGTCAACCTCAGCACGAAGGACGATATCCAGCGCTATGGACCGAATAACTATCCGGGCTATGGTTTTGGGTATGGCCGCTGGCGTGGCGGCTGGTGGGGCTGGTAAGCCCGGCCGGCGGCTCGCTGGCGGCGCCGAGGCGATGCGCGCAGGTGATCTTGGTGACCGCCTCGCGCTGCGCGAGCAGGCGCTCGAGCACCTGCTGGATGTGGCGCACCAGTTCCGGATAGCGCGCATCCGGCGGATGCAGGCTGAAACGCACCAGCGGGCGGCGCGCCAGCATGTGCGCGGTGGCATCGGCCACGCGCGGCGACAGGATCCTGCCGCTGCGATTGCGCGCCGCATACACCATCGACGGCGACAGCACGGCCTTGCCGCGCTTTGGATCACTGTCGAGGCAATGGAAGTGGCTGAAGGTCGTCACGTACTTGAAGCTGGTCGCGCGCAGCGCGCGCCACGACCCCTCTCCCAGCAGCCAGGCCGGCGGCACGAAGCCTTCGGGCGTCCAGCCACGCTCGGCAAACCAGGCCATCCCCAGTTCCAGGCGCCGCCGCGCCTCGGCTTCCTCCAGCGCGGCAAACTCCCCTTCGCGCCGCGTGTACACATTGCGCAGGAAACGGCCACGCAAGCCGCCGCCATTCGCCTCGGTGTCCAGGTGGCTGTAGCCGTGCAGGCAGAGTTCGTCGCCGCGCGCACGCGCGACGTCGAGGCAGGCTTCCATCTGCGGCGAGCGTTCGGGCCGGAAGTGGTAATGCGGCACCACCAGCCAGGTCAGCGGGATATCGGCCACCGCGCGGATCGCCTGCACCAGGCGCAGGCAATCGGGCCAGGTGGCGGGCGCCACGTCGTGGATCGACACGCACAGCAATTGTTCAGTCTGTGACACAGAAGCCCTCCGCCGTCAGCCGCGCACGCGGGTAGCCGGCCAGCAAGCCGTCATAACGGCCCAGCACCTGCGGCAGGATCTCGTTCCAATCATACTGCTGTTCGGCCTTGCGCCGCGCCGCCTGGCCCATGCGCGCCATGTCACGCTGATAGATCGCCTCGATGGCGTTGGCCAGGCTGTCCACGCTGTTGGGCGTGGCCAGGATGCCGGTCTCGCTGTCGACCAGTTCGGCCACGCCGCCGCCGTCGGCCCCCACCACCGGCAGCCCGCACGCCATCGCTTCGAGCACGATCAGGCCGAAGGTCTCGCAATCGCCGGGGTGGACCAGCACGTCGCAGCTGGCCAGCAGGCGCGCCAGTTGGCGCTGGTCGCGCTTGAACGGGAGCTGGGTGATGCGCGGGTCGTAGTCGATGGTTTCGGGACCGCCGCCGACCAGGATCAGGTGGTAGGGGTCGCCGAGCTTGCGCACCGCCTCGACCAGCACGCGGAGCTTCTTCTCGGGCGTGAAACGGCCGGCGTAGACCAGCAGCCGGCAGTCCGGGTCGAGCCCGAGGTGCGCGCGCAGCGTGTCGTCGCGCCGCTGCGGGCGGAACACGCTGCTGTCGATGCCGAGCGGCTGGTGCACCGCACCCTGCACGCCGATGGCGTCCAGCTGCTCGACCATGACGCGGCTGGGCGCCAGCACCAGGTCGAACTGGCGGTACAGGTTGGCCAGGTAGCGGCAGGTGCCGCGCGCGATCCAGCGCCCGAGGCGCGGCTGCACCAGGCGCGGCAGGTCGGAGTGGTAAAAGGCGACGGCCGGGATGTCGTGCTGCTTGCGCATGCGCAGCGCGGCCCAGGCGCAGTGGCCGGCGTCCCCGGCTTCGACCAGGTCGGGCTGCGCCGAGGCCAGCAGGCGCGCCGGCGCGGCCACCGACAGCGGCATGCGGTAGCCGTGGAAGCCGGGCAGCCCGGCGGCGGGAATCCTGACCAGCGCGGGCACCGCGTTATCGCAGGTTTCCACGTTGGGGCTCATGATCGTGTGCTGGAGGATCGTGCCGTGAAGCAGGCTGCGACGCGCAAGCCAGTGTGCCTTGGCGTTCAGGTAAGTGCTGACGCCGCCACCTTCGGCGGCATAGAACATCGTGATATCGACAAGGTGCATGCTGAGCCTGGGTTACGATCAAGGGATAACCCAAGATAGCAACCGACCCAACGCGCAGTTTGCGCTTGCTCAAGTACGTCAGCCACCCTCATGGGTGGGACAATTATGCACTGCGCCTGTCCAGCATGGCGCGCGCGATGGTGCCGGCGTCGACGTACTCGAGCTCGCCGCCCACGGGCACGCCGCGCGCCAGCCGGCTGACCTTCAGCCCGCGCGCCTTCAGCATCTCGCTGATATAGTGGGCGGTCGCCTCGCCCTCGTTGGTGAAATTGGTGGCCAGCACCACTTCCCTGACCAGGCCATCGGTGGCGCGCCCGACCAGCTTTTCCAGGTGCAGGTCCTTGGGCCCGATGCCGTCCAGCGGCGACAGCCGTCCCATCAGCACGAAGTACAGGCCCTTCCAGGTCAGGGTCTGCTCGATCATGACCTGGTCGGCCGGGGTCTCGACCACGCACAGCAGCGCGCGGTCGCGCGATTCGTCCGAGCAGAGTTCGCAGACTTCGGTCTCGGAGAAGGTATTGCACATGGCACAGTGGTGGACCGAATCCACCGCCTCGTACAGCGCGCGCGACAGCATGGCCGCGCCTTCGCGGTCATGCTGCAGCAGGTGGAAGGCCATGCGCTGCGCCGACTTCGGTCCGACGCCCGGCAGGCGGCGCAGGGCCTCGGTCAGGAAGTCGAGCGATCTGGACATGGGTCACAGGCCTTAGAACGGCATCTTGAAGCCGGGAGGAATCGGCAGGCCGGCGGTCAGGCCGCTCATCTTTTCCTGGGTCGTGGCCTCGGCCTTGCGGATCGCGTCGTTGAAGGCGGCGGCGACCAGGTCTTCCAGCATGTCGCGGTCATCGCCCAGCAGCGAGGGGTCGATGGTGACGCGCTTGACGTCGTTCTTGCAGGTCATGACGACCTTCACCAGGCCAGCGCCCGACTGGCCTTCGACTTCGATGAGGGCCAGCTGCTCTTGCGCCTTCTTCATGTTGTCCTGCATGGACTGGACTTGCTTCATCATGCCTGCGAGCTGGTTCTTCATCATGGTTGTGTTCTCCAAAAAGTCGGATGGGTAAGGAATGGATGCAAGGTGGGGGCGGAATGGCCGGGCTCAAGTCGCGATCGGACGCACCGAGCCGGGCACCACGAAAGCGTCGAAGGTGCGCGCCATCGCTTGCACGAAAGGATCCTGGTCGACGGTCGCCTCGGCCTCTTGCTGCAGCTGCTCGCGGCGGGCCTTGGCCTCGGCGCTGGCGGTGTACCAGACCGGGCCGATCTCGGTGTCCAGGTTCACGCGCACGGCCGGGAAGCATTCCTGCAGGGCCGCGCACAGTTTTTCGCTGTTGCCGCTGGCGCGCAGGGTGTCGACCGGCACGCGCAGGCGGAAGGTGACGGCGCCGGCACTGGGCACGCATTCGACCAGTTCGGTCTGCAGCGCCAGCTGCTGGGACACGCCGCGCAGCGGCAGGCCGGCGGCCAGGGCCGGCCAGTTGCCGTCCCAGTCGATGTCCGGCACCGGCGTGATGACGTAGGCGTGCGGCGCCCGGGCCGGCACGGCCTGGCGCACCGGGGCGCTGACTGGCGCCTGGGCTTCGGCAGGCGCGGCGGCGGCGATGGCGCTGTCGTCGGAAAATTCGGTGACCCAGGCCGGCGGTTCGTCGTCGGCCACCGCCTGCTCGGCGGCGCGCTGGTAGCCCGGCGCGGCCATCTGCGGCTGGGCGGGACGGCCTTCCGCCTGTGCCGGGGCCTGCGGACGGCCCATCGCTTGCGGCTGCGCACGGGCGCCGGCGTTCGGCGCGCCATCCCAGGGCGCCGATGCCGCCGGGGCGGCCGGACGCGCGGCGGGTGCGGGTGCCGGCTGCGGTGCCAGTGCGGCCGGCTGGGCTGCGGCCGGCGCCGGGGCCGCGGAAGCGGCCGGCGTGCCGGACGGCGGCGGGCCGGCCGGCGTGCGCTTGGGTCCGCCCGGCGAGCGCGCGGCCGCACGCGCCGCTTCCAGCGCGGCATTGATCGCGGCGCGGGCCGCGGTCATCGGCGCGGCGCTGGGCGCCGCATTGGACACCCCTGCGGCTGCCTGCGCCGGCTGGGCTGGCGCAGAAGCGGCTGGATGCGCTGCGGACGCGGCGGCCGGCGGCGCGGCAGGACGCGCCGGCGCGGCGGCGGCGGCTGCCGCGGCACGGTTGGCCGGTGCGCCTGCCGGCAGCGGACGGGCGATGGCGGCCGGGCTTGGGGCGGCCACCTGTTCGGCCCCGCCCTGCCCCGGACGGAAGGCCAGCATGCGCAGCAGGGTCATGGTGAAACCGGCGTACTCGTCCGGCGCCAGGCCGATCTCGTTACGGCCGATCACGGCGATCTGGTAGTAGAGCTGCACTTCCTGCGGATCGAAGGCCACGGCCAGGCGCTGGATGTCGGCCAGCTCCGGCAGGTCGTCCGGCAGTGCGGTCGGCACGGTCTGCGCCAGCGCGATCCGGTGCAGCAGCGTACCCAGGTCCTGCAGCGCGCCGTTGTAGGACAGGCTGCGGCTGGCCATCTCGTCGGCCACCGCCATCAGGTCGGCGCCGTCCTGGTTGGCCAGCGCGTCGAGCAGGCGGATCAAGTAGGTCTGGTCGAGCGCGCCCAGCATGCCCTGCACCGCGTCCAGCGTGACGGCGCCGGCGGCGTAGGCGATCGCCTGGTCGGTCAGCGACAGCGCGTCGCGCATCGAGCCGTGCGCGCCCTGCGCCAGCAGGCGCAGCGCCGGCTGTTCGAAGCTCACGCCCTCCTGGCCGAGGATGTTCTCGAGGTGGCCCACGATGTGGCCCGGCGGCATCTGCTTGAGGTTGAACTGCAGGCAGCGCGACAGCACGGTGACCGGGATCTTTTGCGGATCGGTGGTCGCCAGGATGAATTTCACGTGTTCGGGCGGTTCTTCCAGCGTCTTCAGCATGGCGTTGAAGGCGTGGTTGGTCAGCATGTGCACCTCGTCGATCATGTAGACCTTGAAGCGCGCATTGCTCGGCGCATACACCGCCTGCTCCAGCAGCTGGGCCATCTCGTCGACGCCGCGGTTCGAGGCCGCGTCCATCTCGACGTAGTCGACGAAGCGGCCGGCATCGATCGCGCGGCAGGGTTCGCACTGGCCGCAGGGTTCCGCGGTGATACCGCCCTGCCCGTCCGGGCCGACGCAGTTGAGCGACTTGGCGAGAATACGCGACAGCGTGGTCTTGCCGACCCCGCGCGTGCCGGTGAACAGGTAGGCGTGGTGCAGCCGCCCGGTACGCAGCGCGTGGGTCAGGGCACGGACGACGTGCTCCTGGCCAACCAGCGTTTCGAAGTTCCGGGGACGGTATTTGCGGGCGAGGACTTGATAGGACATGGCTGGGATTTTACCGCAGTTGGCTTGCCGCGAACACTCGGTCGTCGCCGCCCCGCCCCGGCGCCGCCTTGACGGTCAGCGCAGGAGGGGCCTGGCGCCGGCATGCGCCGGGCCGGCCGGCGCGGCCTCGACCCGGAAGATGCCGACCATCCGCGACAGCTCGACTGCCTGTTCTTTTAATGCAACAGACGCATCGGCCGCTTCGTCGATGCGGGTGGCGCTGTCGCGGATCGCCGCATCCATGGCCGCCATGGCGTCCCCGATGGCCGCGATCTCCCGGGCCTGCTCGCTGCTGGCCCCGTTGATCTCCGCGATGATGGCCGACACCCTGCGTACGCTGTCGACCACTTCCTCCATGGTGCTGCCGGCCTCGCGTGCCAGGATGCTGCCGGCATCGACGCGTGCCACCGTGTCTTCGATCAGGGCCTTGATCTCCCTGGCCGCCGCGGCTGCGCGCTGGGCCAGGCCGCGCACCTCGCCGGCCACGACGGCAAAACCGCGGCCCTGCTCGCCGGCACGCGCCGCCTCCACCGCCGCATTCAAGGCCAGGATATTGGTCTGGAAAGCGATGCCGTCGATCACGCTGGTGATGTCGACGATCCTGCGCGAGGCCGCGTCGATGGCGCCCATGGTATCGACCACCTGGCCGACCACCGCGCCGCCGCGTGCCGCCACGCCGGCGGCGCCGCCGGCCAGCGCGTCGGCCTGGCGCGCGTGCTCGGCATTCCTCTGGACGGTGGCGGTCAGTTCGGACATCGAATGTACCGTGCTGCGGATCGACTCGCCCTGGCGCTGCGCATGCAGCAGCAGCTCGGCATTGCCCTGCGCGATCCGGGCCGATGCGCCGGCCGTCAGCGTCACGCTGTCCTTCACGCCGGCCATGGCCTGCCGCAGGGTGGCCATGGCGGCACCGAGGGCACGCGAGCTTGCGCCCGCGCGCGGCAAGGCATCGGCACGCAAGTCGATGGCGCCCGGCTCGGCCGTCATGGCCTGCACCACCACGTGCAGTTCGGCCGCCTGCACCGCCTCGCGCTCGAGCACGCGCGCCAGGTAGCACAGCACCCCGGTCTCGGCCACGACGTAGGCGGCATGCACGAGCACGGTACCGATACCCGGATGGGTCAGGCAATAAGTCGGGAAGCCCAGTTCCTGCAAATAATTAAAGGCAAGGTGATGCACGGCCACCACGGCGGCCGCAACCAGGATCACCAGCCAGTCGCGGTAGCACAGCAGGAAAGCCAGCAGCGCAAAAATCCCGAAGTGGGCTTCGGTGCGCCCTGCCGCCTGGTGGATGTGCAGCGCGCAAAACACCATGAAGGCCACGCCGACCGCGACGCGAGCGATGCGCCCGCCGCCAAACGCCAGCAGCGCGCTGGGAATGGCGGCCGCCGGCAAGCCGATCGCCAGTGCCCAGCCCAGCGTGCCATGCAGCCCGGACAGGCCCAGCGCCACCACGAACAGACCCCACAGGATGGCCACCATGAGGCGGTCGGCCTGTCGACAAGTCACATCCAGCACTGCTTTTACGGCAGAGTTCTCCATATTCTCTCCAGTCTCGGACAGTTCTTATTCAATCTCTTTTATTGCGTCACGTAAATACTGTGAAATCCAGAACGTCAAGGAAAACAACAATTTTATCGATTGGTTGCAAGAAATCATGTATTTTTCCTAGGAAAAATGCAAGTCCGCAAAGAAATTTCGACAATATCGACGGTAAGAAATGAACACTGTGGATGGGAGGCCACATTGGCGACGCAGGATGCATGGGCGCGCGAAAACGATGCCGATGTCGATGCGGCCGGCGCAAATGCGCGTCGAGTGCTGGGAAAATGGGAGATTTGAAACAGGAGTAAGTAGGCGAGCCTGATCTGCGGCACTTGCGGTGAACGGCTTTGGCTGCTTCGTTCCCGACCTGACCAGGTAAACCATGCCGCAATGCGCAGGGGCCCGCCAGCGCTCATTATAACCGACCTGGCGCCCCGCGGCAAATAAGGCTTTCCAGCGATCAAATGCCGTGCAAGGAAACTGCGCTGGGCCATTTGCCCAGCGCATATACACTATATAGAGAGGAGTCCCGACAAGGATGCGCGCGGCCGCCTCAGAGGCCGAGTTGCTGCCAGATGCCGTCGACCTTCGCCTTGACTTCCGGCGTCATCGCGATCGGCGTGCCCCACTCGCGGTTGGTCTCGCCCGGCCACTTATTGGTGGCGTCGATGCCCATCTTGCTGCCCAGGCCGCTGATCGGCGAGGCGAAGTCGAGGTAATCGATCGGGGTGTTGTCGACCAGCACCGTGTCGCGGGTCGGGTCGACCCGGGTGGTGATGGCCCAGATCACTTCCTTCCAGTCGCGCACGTCGACATCCTCGTCCACCACCACGATGAACTTGGTGTACATGAACTGGCGCAGGAAGCTCCACACACCCATCATCACGCGCTTGGCGTGGCCGGCGTACTGCTTCTTCATCTGCACCACGGCCATGCGGTAGCTGCAGCCTTCTGGCGGCAGGTAGAAGTCCGTGATCTCGGTGAACTGTTTCTGCAGCAGGGGGATGAACACCTCGTTCAGGGCCACGCCCAGCACGGCCGGCTCGTCGGGCGGCTTGCCGGTGTAGGTCGAGTGGTAGATCGGGTCGCGCCGCATGGTGATGCGGTCGACGGTGAACACCGGGAACCAGTCCTGCTCGTTATAGTAGCCGGTATGGTCGCCGTACGGCCCTTCGAGAGCGTGCTCGTAGCCGGACGGGTGGTTGGCGTCCGGATAGATATGACCCTCCAGCACGATCTCGGCCGCGGCCGGCACCCGCAATTCGCTGCCGATGGCCTTGGTAAGCACCGTGCGCTGGCCGCGCAGCAATCCTGCGAATTGGTATTCCGACAGGGTGTCCGGCACCGGCGTCACCGCGCCCAGGATGGTGGCCGGATCGGCACCCAGCGCCACCGCCACCGGATACGGCTTGCCTGGATTGGCGATGCAATGCTCGCGGAAATCCAGAGCGCCGCCGCGGTGCGCCAGCCAGCGCATGATCAGCTTGTTCGGCCCCAGCACCTGCTGGCGGTAGATGCCCAGGTTCTGGCGCTTCTTGTTCGGGCCCTTGGTGATCACCAGGCCCCAGGTGATCAGGGGCGCGATGTCGCCCGGCCAGCAATGCTGGATCGGCAGGCGGCCGAGGTCGACGTCCTGGCCTTCCCACACGATGTCCTGGCAGGCCGCGCCCTTCACTTCCTTCGGCGCCATGTCCCACACGGCCTTGACGAGCGAGCCCAGGTCCATGATGTCCCTGAAACCCTTGGGCGGCTCCGGCTCCTTCAGGCGCGCCAGCACGTGGCCGATCTTGCGCAGCTCCTTGACGTCGTCGGCGCCCATGCCCATGGCCACCCGGTGCGACGTGCCGAACAGGTTGGCGAGCACCGGGATGTTGTGCCGAACGCCGCCAGGGCCCGTCGGGTGCTCGAACAGCAAGGCCGGACCACCGGCGCGCAGGGTGCGGTCGCATACCTCGGTCATCTCCAGATTCGTCGAGACCGGCATGGAAATGCGCTTTAATTCGCCAATTCCTTGCAACTTGGCAATAAAATCACGTAAATCTGTATAGTTCATCAAGTTTTTAATTCTTTTTTACATCTTTTGAGATCATTCAACAAACATCGCCAAGTTGTTGATTTGCCAGTGAATTGATGAGCTCAAAAGCATTCTATAGATTTAAAAGTCATAACGCACGATAGTGCTAGTATTGACTTGATATAAACGAGCTTCTACAATCCGCCGTACCAAGTGAGGCAGGCCCGTCCAGGACGTGATTTTAGCCTGTCTCATTCTTTCACGGGGTCGGGGCCCCAGCGACATTTTAAGGAGTGTTTTCAAGGGCGTCTGCCCACCCGGTTCTTGCCCTTGGCGGCATGGACTTCCCCGAGACAGTTGTTAGCCACTGGGCGCCTCCATCGCAGCGCGGCCCAGCTGAAGCAAGCAATGACGGCGTTCCTCGACCGCAATGAGCGGCGACGGACGGTTTTCTGATGCACGGCATTAGGTTCCCGAAAAAAGCAGCGCCTTGTAGCGCCGCGTGGGGAACGCTTTTTCCGCGACAAAGGAGAGACGATGATTCATCGCTTCACCGGTGCGAGCGCAAGGCTCGCCCAACTCATGGCCAGCCAGCCAGTCACGTGGTCGACATCCGTGATCAAAGCGGCACGCGGTATTCTGACCACCGCACAACATACCTTGACCGTATTCGGTCTATCTGCAGTCGCAATGCTTGCCCTGCTGTACTTCCGCCCCGAGTTCGCGCAACGGGTGTCGAGCTTCCTGAGCCCGCAACAGGCCGCGCCGGCCCAGCTGGCCCAGGCCGCGCCTGCTGCCAGGGCGCAGCTGGCCGGCGCCCACGGCGCGGATGCCGTCGAGATCGCCAACAGCGACGCGGCGCATCGTCCGACGCGCCAGCAGAAGTACGTGACGAACTGGCTGTCGCGCCGCTACCGCGTGGCCGGCGACGCCGCCAACATGCTGGTCTCCACCGCCTATACCACGGCGCACGAGATCAAGCTGGACCCGCTCCTGATCCTGGCCGTGATGGCCATCGAATCCGGCCTGAATCCGTTCGCGGAAAGCCCGATGGGCGCCCAGGGCCTGATGCAGGTGATGTCCAAGGTCCACAGCGACAAGTTCGAGGAAGTCGGCGGCGCCCAGGCCGCCCTGAATCCGGTCGCCAACATCCGTGTCGGCGCCCTGATCCTGAAGGATTACGTAAAGCGCACCGGCTCGGTCGAAGGCGCTCTCAAGAGCTACGTGGGCGCCGCCGCGGCGGACGACGATTCGGGCTATGGCTCGAAGGTCCTGGCGGAATTCCACCGCCTGAAGCAGGTTGCCGCCGGCAAGAACGTACCGATTTACACCTCGCCGTCCGCGGCCCCTGCCCTGGCCCAGAAATCGGCCCCGGCCGCGCCGAAGGCGGACAGCAGCGCCGGCGCAGAGACCGCGCACGGCGCCACCGAGAGCGGCGAGACCGTCGCCGGGCTGTAATACCCTTCCCTGGTCGAAAGCCACCGTTGGCGGGAGCCGCGGTGGCTTTCTTTTTGTACCGTGCCTCAGTATGGGTTCCCGCTTTCGCGGGAACGACGATGCATCAGCCAACAAAAAAGGCCGCTCCGGTTTCCCGAAGCGGCCTCTACTAATATATAGCGTGGACAGCGAACTTAACGCTTCGCGTCCGCCGCAGCCACCTCATCCATGCGCAGCTTGCCGGCCAGGCGGTCCAGCACGCCATTCACGTACTTGTGGCCGTCGATACCGCCGAAGGACTTGGCCAGCTCCACCGCTTCGTTGATCACGACGCGGTACGGAATCTCGATCTTGTTCTTCAGTTCCCAGGCGCCCATCAGCAGCACCGCGTGCTCGATCGGCGACAGTTCGGCCACCGGGCGGTCCACGGTCGGAGCCAGGACTTCGCGCAGCTCGACCGACTGGGCGATCGCACCGTGCAGCAGCTCGGTGAAGTACTCGCTGTCGGCCTTGTCGAAGCCGTGCGCGCTGCGGATGTTGGCCACGACCGTCGAGGCCGGCTCATTGTTCAGCAGCCATTGATACAACCCCTGCAGCGCGAACTCGCGCGCGCGGTGGCGCGGGGTGCGGTTCTTGTTGGGGTTGGCGTGCGCAGTTTTCTCAGTCATGTTATTACCCTGCCGCTTACTCTTCTTCCGCCTGCAGCTCGTCGAGCGCGAGCAGCAGGTTGGCCATCTCGACCGCGACGCGGGCGGCGTCCGTGCCCTTCTCGGCCATGCGGACTTCGGCCTGCTCGTCGTTCTCGGTGGTCAGCACGGCGTTGGCGATCGGCATGCCGTAGTCCAGGCCGATGCGGGTGATGCCGGCGCCGGATTCGTTCGAGACCAGCTCGAAGTGGTAGGTTTCGCCGCGGATCACCGCGCCCAGCGCGATCAGGGCGTCGAACTGCTGGGTCTCGGCCATCTTCTGCAGCGCCAGCGGGATTTCCAGGGCGCCCGGCACGGTCACGTGCAGGATGTCCTCGTCGGCCACGCCCAGGTGTTTCAGCTCCGCCAGGCAGGCCGACAGCAGGCCGTGGCCGACGTCCGCGTTGAAGCGGGCCTGTACGATCCCGATGCGCAGGCCCTCGCCCACCAGATTGCTTTCAAAAGTTCCTACGGTCATGGCTATGCCTCTTGTTCTCTTCGTTACGTTGATAATGTTTGTATGGTACCGCGACGCGGGGGCAGCTTCCGGCTTGATCAAGCTTCGGGCTTGGCCAGGTAGCCCGTCACTTCCAGGTCGAAACCGGTCATCGACGGCATCTTGCGCGGATTGGCCAGCAGTTTCATCTTGCTCACGCCAACCAGCTTCAGGATCTGGGCGCCGATACCATAGGTGCGCAGGTCCAGCGCCGCGCGGCCGGCCGGCTTCGGCTGCCCCTTGTCCTGGAATTGGGAGAACAGCTGCTCGGCGGTCTCGCTGCAGTTGAGCAGGACGATGACGCCGGACTGGGCCGCCTTGATCGCCTGCATCGCCGTCGGCAGGTTCCACGAGTGCGTGGTCGCGCGGTTGTCGAGCAGGTCGATCAGCGACACCGGCTGGTGCACCCGGACCAGCGCTTCGCTGTCATCCGCTGGATTGCCGTGCACCAGCGCCAGGTGGGCGCAGCCGCTCGGTTTGTCGCGGAAGGCGATCAGGCGGAAGTCGCCGTGCGCGGTCGACAGCTGGCGCTCGGCCACGCGTTCGACCAGGCTTTCGGTCTGGCTGCGGTAGTGGATCAGGTCGGCGATGGTGCCGATCTTGATGTTGTGCTCCTTGCCGAACTCGATCAGGTCCGGCAGGCGCGCCATCGTGCCGTCTTCCTTGATGATCTCGCAGATCACCGAGGCCGGGGTCAGGCCCGCCATTTCCGTCAGGTCGCAGCCGGCTTCGGTGTGGCCGGCACGCATCAGCACGCCGCCCTTGACCGCGCGCAGCGGGAAGATATGGCCCGGCTGCACCAGGTCTTCCGGCTTGGCATTCTTTGCCACCGCGGCCTGCACGGTGCGGGCGCGGTCGGCCGCCGAGATGCCGGTGGACACGCCTTCGGCCGCTTCGATCGACACCGTGAAGTTGGTGCCGAAGGAGGTGCCGTTGCGGGTCGTCATCATCGGCAGTTCGAGGCGGTCACAGATCTCCTCGGCCAGGGTCAGGCAGACCAGGCCGCGCGCGTGGCGGATCATGAAATTGATCGCCTCGGGCGTGACGAAATCGGCGGCGAGCACCAGGTCGCCTTCGTTTTCGCGGTCTTCCTCGTCAACGAGGATGACCATGCGTCCGGCGCGCAGTTCGTCGACGATTTCCTGGGTGGTGGAGATGGGCATGCTGTTTCCTTGATACGGTGGCACTGCGCTGGGCGGCAAACCGCTATTTTATAGGATTTGCCAGTCATCGGCGGCATCCTGCCGGCTACGGCAGAAGGCCAGCGACGTCCAGGGATGTTCCCGCCGCGTTATCGTTGCAAACAGGCAACGAAGAGCGCACCACTGTTGTGCAAATAATCATGCCACTTCACAACAGTGCGGGCCGGACGGCAAGGTAGAATGGTCTTTTACCCTGTGCCAAGGACAGCGCCGCATGCTTCTCCGTATCGCCCGCACCATCTTGATCGCCGCTTTCCTGCCGATGTCCTTCCTTGCACCGGCCTCGGGCGCGGAGGCGCCTTCGACGCTCGACACGCCGCTGCCGATCAGCGCCCAGGTCAAGGTCGGCAAGCTGGCCAACGGCCTGAGCTATTACATCCACCAGAACCGCAAGCCGGAACACAAGCTGGAACTACGCCTGGTGGTCAAGGCGGGCTCGATCCTCGAAGACGAGGATCAGCTGGGCCTGGCCCATTTTACGGAACACATGGCCTTCAACGGCTCCCGGCACTTCCGCAAGCATGAGCTGGTCTCCTACCTGCAATCGATCGGCGTCAAGTTCGGCGCCGACCTGAACGCCTACACCTCCTTTGACGAAACCGTCTACGTGCTGCCGCTGTCCGCGGAGCGCAGCGAAGACCTGGACAAGGCATTCCTGGTGCTGCAGGACTGGGCGCAGGGCCTGACGCTGAACGACGCCGACATCGACAAGGAACGCGACATCATCCTGGAGGAACTGCGCCTCGGCAAGGGCGCGGGCGACCGCATGCAAAAGGTCTTGATGCCGAAGATCTACAACGGCTCGCGCTATGCCGAACGCCTGCCGATCGGCCAGGAAGACACGCTGCGCCGCTTCAAGCCGGACGCCCTGCGCCGCTTTTATCGCGACTGGTACCGGCCCGACCTGATGGCGGTCGTGGTGGTCGGCGACATCGCCCCGGCCAAAGCCGAGCAATTGATCAAGCGCCACTTCGACGGCATGAAGAACCCGGCCCGGGAACGTCCGCGCACCTATGCCGCGATCCCGCCGCGGCTTGACTCCGAAGCGCTGGTCGTGACCGACAAGGAAGCCGGCCCGGCGGGCATCCTGATTCGCTACCCGGTGCAGGCCTTCCAGGACCGCCAGACCATCGGCGGCTATCGCGAACAATTGGTCGAAACCCTGTTCAGCGGCATGCTGAACGGGCGCCTGCAGGAATTGTCGCAGCTGCCGGCGCCGCCCTTCATGGGCGCCAGCAGCGCGCTCGGCCGCCTGACGCCGCGCTACCGCTCCTGGAACGTGTCGGCCTCGCTGAGCACCCGTGGCGCGACCGCCGCGATCGACGCGGTGGTGCAGGAAAACGAACGCGCGCGCCGCTTCGGCTTCACCTCAGCCGAACTGGAGCGCGTCAAGAAGACCCTGCTGCGCACCTACGAGCGCGCCTGGAACGAGCGCGACAAGACCGATTCGGCGGTCTACGCGTCCGAATACATGCGCCACTTCCTGGAAGGCGAATCGGTGCCCGGCATCGAGGCCGAATACCGCTACGTGACCGAGATGCTGCCCGGCATCGGCCTGGACGAGATCAACGCCTACGCGCGCCGCACCATTCCGGAGGATTCCGGCAAGCTGGTGGTATATACCGGCCCGACCCAGGCCGACAGCCCGCTGCCGAGCGGCGACCAGTTGCTGGCGGCGGTGACGGCTGCCGAACGGCGCGAGGTGCGCGCCCACGCCGAAAAGGCGGTGGCGGCCGCGCTGATGGACAAGCCGCCGGCGCCGGGCCGCGTGCTGGCGGAATCGCATGACGCTCGCCTGGGCCTCACGCGCCTGACCCTGTCCAACGGCGTGAAGGTGATCCTGAAACCCACCACCTTCCGCAACGACCAGGTCTTGATGAGCGCCGCGCGCTTCGGCGGCCAGAGCCTGTTCGACGACAAGGACATGTTCAGCGCGCGCTATGCCGACACCATCGTCGCCGCCATGGGCCTGAAAGACTTTTCGCCGCTCGACCTGCGCAAGGTCCTGGCCGGCAAGGCGGCCGCCGTCAGCGCCGGCCTGGGCAACAACACCGACGTCGTGGCCGGCACTGCCGGCGCCGCCGACGTCGAGACCATGCTGCAGATGGTGTGGCTGAGGTTCGCCGGCGTGCGCCGCGACGAAGGCCTGTACCAGTCGTATATCGGCAAGCAGATGGAACTGGCACGCAACCGCCAGTCGCAACCGGGCGCGCTGTTCGGCGACACCATGCTCGCCACGCTGTACGGCAACAACCCGCGGGCGCCGCGCGCGCTGCGCCCGGAAGACATCCCGCGCATCGACCTCGACCGCGCGATCGACATCTACCGCCAGCGCTTCTCGAGCGCCAAGGACCTGACCTTCATTTTTGTGGGCAGCTTCGACGTGGCCGCCATCAAGCCGCTGCTGGCCACCTACCTCGGCAGCCTGCCCACGCCCGACATCCCGACCGCCTACCGCGACCTGGGCGTGCGTCCGGTCAAGGGCGTGGTCAAGCGCGAGGTGAAAAGCGGGTCGGAGGACAAGAGTACGGTGGCGCTGACCTTCACCGGCCCGGCCGACGTCACCGAGATGGAAGAATTGCGCCTGTCGGCCATGACCGAGGTGATGAACATCCGCATCATTGACGTGCTGCGCGAAAAGCTCGGCCTGATCTACGGCGGCGGCATGGAAGGCTCGATGACGCGCGTGCCCTACGCCCACTACACGGTCGGCGTCACGCTGCCGACCGGACCGGAAAACGTCGACAAGGTCTTGCAGGCCACCTTTGCCGAAATCGAGCGCATGCGCATCCACGGGCCGGACCAGGCCGACCTGGACAAGGTCAAGACCAACTGGCTGCAGACCTACCGCAAGTCGCTGCAGGAAAACAGCTACTGGTTGGCGGTGCTGCAGACCTCGCTGACCGAGGGGACGGATCCGGGGACCATCCTCAGCTTCGACAGCGAGGTGCAGTCGATCGGCGTGGCGGAGGTGAAGCGGGCGGCGCAGCGCTACCTGAACACGGAGAATTACGTGCAGGTGGTGTTGAATCCCGAAGCCGCGGTGCCACGCTGAGCCTGGCCGGCGTGGCCCGTCCCGTTCAGGCCGGCTGGCGCCGGCGCCTGGACAGTACCAGGGCGCCCATGCCGAGCCCGGCGAGCGCCAGCGATGCCGGTTCCGGCACCTCGGCCGCCGGCAATGCGGCCGCGCCCACACCGCTGTACCCATGGCTGCCGAAATCGCCGGCCGCGCCGGCAGGCGCATAGGCCGTACAGTCATTCGATACCTGGTTGCCGCCCAGCGTCACCGACGCATTCAAGGCCAGCGCGCGTCCACAACCGATGCTGGACGATGCCGCCAGGGTGATGCTTTGCCCGGCCAGGATATTCCCGGCGAACATGGCGCCCTCGCCCAGGGTCGCCGAACTGGCAACCTGAAAATAGATGCCGTTGCTGGAAGTGCCGTTGATGACCTTCACGGCCGCGTCCGAGGCGACGGTCAAGGCGTTGCCGATCTGGAAGACGAAGACAGCGGTCGGATCGTTGGCGAAATCGAGCGTCAGAATGCCGTCCAGCGCCGCCGACGCCGAGAAACGATAGACCCCTGCCGTCAAGGCGCCGACGCTGCCGAGATCCTGGCCGCTGAGATCGATGCCGCCAGTCATGGCGGCAAGCCGGTCATACGCCAGCCGCGCATCGGCTTGCGCTTGCCGGGTGACTGCATCGTTGCGGTGGACCTCACCGCCCGCGGCAAAGCCAAGCTGGTCCATGCCGGTCAGGGCGAAGCCGGGCGCGGTGCCCAGGTCGCCGTGCAGCGTGAACGCATCCGTATTTGTCACCGAACGGGCGCCGAGGACGGCAAAATCCTGTGCCGCGCCGAGGAAGGGCAACACCTCGGCATGCGCGGCGCCGCCGAACAGTGCCAACAGGGACAGCATGGGCGCCAGGGCCAGCCTATTTGTTTTCATGCGTACCTTTTCGTTAAATTAATTCACTAAATACATCAATAAAAGTGAAATAATACTAACATCAAGGTGTATGCACGCCTGTTCCGTTACAGGCAGGCCCGGGCACGCATTACTTGAGGTAGCGGTCGAACCAGGCCAGCGTACGCGTCCGCTGGTCCACCTGGTGCTCGGGCTTGCGGATCGCATGCCCCTCATCCTCGTAGATCACCAGCGCGGTCGGCACAC
>Ga0265797_10004066_pt1 | contig 22744 bp, 26 predicted proteins | sample P2T30metagenome_FD_192433 | JGI IMG/M metagenome (GOLD analysis project Ga0265797, IMG submission 192433) | Plant litter microbial communities from East Loma Ridge, Irvine, California - P2 T30 | ecosystem: Environmental > Terrestrial > Plant litter > Unclassified | place: USA: California... | reverse complement strand
CATGGGCAGAATTTCCACGGCTTGCAACCTGTGCAAATGTCAAAGTTCGTGTAGCAGAGCATGCGAAACTTTGTGGCCCTTTGTCCTTTGTGACCGTTCGTGCAACCAGAAATAGTTCCGACACGCTTGAGCAATGTGTATGCCAAAGCAGGAATGCTGGTTACCACGGTCTCGAATTCTGCTTTGTGCTTCAGTGTATCGAAGTGGTCGTGGATGACATCGACGACGATGTTGCGGAGCTGTGGAACGTTGTCGGCCGTCGAGTTGTAGATGATGGAGATAGCGTGAGCGAAGTCGTCGTGGTTCCAGGAGGCTTTCACAGACTGCTCAAACTTCGCAGTGGCGAGGTCGCGGAGGCCGTCGACTTGGTACTTCACTGCCATAGCGAAGACTTTGGCATGCTCGATGATGTGCACCGACAGTGGAGATGCGACAGAGGCTGAGGCCGTCTCGAGAGTGGGAGCCTGTGGAGCGATCGGGGTGAGCGATTCTTCAACCGGAGAATTAGCCCGGGTTGCACGGAACCTTTTCTTTGGCACCCTCCTCCTCGCAGTTGGGCCAGTCTCAAAACACTGTATCTCGGTTTCGGAGTCGGACAGCGTTGCAGTGGCGTCATCCTCCGCCTCCGGCAACGGACATTCGCCGTTTGGGAAGTAGTCGAGATGGTAGAAGAATTCGACCATGCGTTTTACAATCTCCGGGTCATCGCAGGAATCGTCAGCTTCCTCGGAAGCTTCAGAGCTGCTCTGAATTGCCTTCAGCTTGATGGTACCGGTTTCGCCTTCCTACTCTTTGTTAACATGACGTGAGTCTCTGAACCACTAGTAGCGCGTGTATACCTTGAAAGTGCCCTTCTTGAACGCATTGCGGAAGTACCCAGACTGAAGCATTAGAACAATCTTGTGAAGTTTGAACTCATGCGGTCCGCAGATCAGTTTGCAGTCGGAGTGCTCTTCGCAGACGAAGGCCCTGTAGAACAATGTCAGCTTCGAGATGAAATTTGTGTTTGATGGTCGCTGGACCTTACTCAGCCAAGCCTTCCTTGAAGATCTTGAAGCCCTCCGGGTTGCGGACATAAATCTGATTCAGGGAACTCATCTTGACCGCTGTCGGTGTCAACTTGAGGTCTCGAGTTGGCGTATGAAAGAAGTAAAAGGATGGAGGAGATGAATCGGGTCATATCAATGTTGAGAGATGGGAAAATCGTATGTGCCACAGCTCTAGTTGTACAACGTCTGCAGGGTCCCGCGAGGAGACAGACTCTTCAGTGCAAACGCAACCTCACCGTCTGTTGTCGACCATCGGTGAGTCTGAGCTTGCCGCTTAGGCATGATAATGTACGCAGTCGTCCGCTGGTGGCGTTTGAGCAAACAAGGATGGAAGCTATACGAACGGGATCTCGTAACGGGCCTCACCATCCATCAGCCTTTGCGAGCCACGACCATTCTGCACCAGCCCGATCGATTGCCGCTTGCATCTCTCCTTCAATGGCGTCACAAATTGCAGTCGCAGCTCGAATTTCTGCTTTTGTATTGCCAAGATTATGCGAACCGTACATGTGGCTCTTGGCTTGCAGGGTTGTGGTACCTCCGGTGGCATAGCAGGCCAGAAACTCCAGTAAGCTGGTCTGCATGGCGTCAAACCGACTTGTCTCTGCCATCAGGTCGCCGTAAACCGCATTGATGGCAAACTCTGCCAGGTCACCACCTGAAGCGACGGAGAGATTGTGCAAGACTTTCTCAGTATGCTGGCCGTAAATTTTGCTAAAAAAATCTTTGCCGCGGGCATCTTTCTCATCTCGTTGTAGAGGCTGTCGGAGAGAGTAGTCTTCGGCAAGCTTCTCCTCGACCGATGGCGCGGAATCTTTAATATGCTGGCGAAGCGTTGTTAAAGCATTGATGCCCTGCCACGAGTCAGCGTCTTGTGAATTGACATACGGCTCATGACTGGTACCTTGGGGAAGCCGACTAACACGCTCGCTTTCAAGAGCGCCTCCCGGATCTGGCGTGCTATCCTGAGCTGATCTTCTTCGTCTTTGGTATGCTCCAGAACAAATCTCCAGGTCTGCCCGATGAGTTCCATCTTATCGTGAACCTGGAAGACTACGGCAGCGTAGCCATACCATGGGAACTCTGGGATCTGACCTTGGTAGATGCCAGCCAGCTTGTTGAAGAATTGTTGATCGATAGCCATGATGAATGCCCTTTGTAGCACCTGTTGTATCGATGTCACTGATAAGCGTGATGATCAAAGTGAGAAACGCTAGATAGATAGCAACACGTGGTACGTTCGGAAGACACAAGTTGTGATCACCGATGTTTCGATAAAGAATTCGCTTGGGTCCCATGAAACCTGATGCGATTTCGTTTCAGCCATCAAACACCGGGAGACTTGAGCAAGTCATCAGCATCAATGATGCCCTCTCCGGTAGACGATGACGTCACGTGAACGCGCGGAGGAGGTTGGCCTTCGTCGGACCGCGACACCAAATGCCCTTTTGACAACCCGTCTGTTGCCCTGCAACATACGCTGCATCTGATTCTTGAATATCTTGCAGCTTTGACTTGCGTAGGCATTCTTTGCGAAAGGATTCCACCACATTTCCCGGAACTCCGCAAGCAGCATCGGGGGCACCACTGACACGACCAACCATTGAAGAGAGAGTGTCCGGCGTGCTGGCGTCGGTCGGATGTAAATCGAGAGAAAGCCAAGATCATTCAGTTGTATCAGTATGAAGTGTAGAAGGGCGGCGGGTATGTTGATCCAGACGGCAACGCTAGCGATCTTGGTCTGAAGTTGTCGGACGTGCAGACAGTATTCTGCGGAACTGGAAGCCATATTGAAGCATGGACTTGAAAGCGGAGCAGCAACTGTCACTCGCATCGAAGGTTCGTTGGCTGCACAGAGGAGTAATTCGAGTGAACGGAGGTCTCAGATGGCCATTCATGGCTCTTGAGGTTGGAGTTCGGGGAAGCCTACCGACCTCTCCGAGCCCTTGGCGCATCCTTCGATCGCCGACAACTGTATTGTAGAATTTTCATCGTGTCTCTTCGTCTAACATCCAATGTTGCTTGGACTCTTGTAAAGGCAAAAGTATACATCCGGTTAAAAAGTGGCCCAGGTTGACTAGTGTAGATCGCATGACAGTATACCAAAAGTCGCGAGTCTAATGTACAGACGAAGACATACAAGTCTGAAGACTACTGAGCAGGTGCGAAGTTTTCTTAGGGACGGTTCATTATTCATTGAGCTCAAAAAACACACGCCGTATCTGTCATACAAACTGTAGCTCAACACTGCTCGACGTCTTCCCAAAGAACATCTAGACCTTGACATTGATCGTAGAAGTATCCCCCAATGTCGCCACACTGATGTGCGGCCAAGTCAGCGTGTTGAAATTGAGGCTGACATTCTGCGAGTACTGGACCTGTGTCCAAGTAACTTTCTTGTCGGTGCGTGCTGACAACTTGGCGGACTCAGCCGCAGAGACAACGAACGTAGGGCCGAGGACACCAGCGGCGCTGGCCTTCGTGGGGAACACCTGGTCTTGGGAGGCCTTGGGTTCGATTGAGATCGTTCTGCTGAGCGTTTCGATCCAGTATGTCACTTTCATCGTTGCTGCGTGAGCATTACCCACGGCATTTTCATCACGGCCTGTTCCGGCCAGTTCGACTTGATCGGTTCCCTGGAGAAAGCCAATATTCGAAGTCCCTCCGCCCACGATCTTACTGCCTGGTGCTGACTTAGTCGTGATCTCGAACTTTGCAAAAGATTCGATGTTTTGATCAGCGATCGCATTGCGCAAGACCTGATTGGGATCTGTGAAGACTTCCTTGGTGATGGACTCTGCGAGGTCATTAGCATTGTGCACCAGAAAACGTGAACAGTGGGGTCTTGCGTACTTTTGAAGTCAGTGAGAGGGTTGGGCAAGCGGTTCTCTTGAGCCTTGCCATCGAAGTTCAGATGGGGGAAATTGATCAAAGATGTCGGATCACCTATGTTGAATGGAACGATCGACTCGATGTCTTTAGCCAAATCCGGCTTCCCAGCTTGTTGAGTGGAGCTGGGAGCTACGCCCTGAGCATTGATGGAGGTGCCATGAGGAATAGAAGCCATGCGATTGATCGTCGCAGGTTGTCCCTTTGGCCTTTTGTCAGACTTCGGCACGAACATGAACAACCCCGGCTCGAAATGGATGCCGACAGGATTTGGAGAATCATTGGAACCAGTATCAGGGTTCTCGAAAGCGCCGACTCTCTGGACGTAAGAGATGCCTTTCAGCATCAGATCCTTTTGATCTTTGATCCCCCGGTTGGGGACATCGCCGAGAGATTTTGAGAATGCCATGGTTTCCGCAGTGAGATTTAGTTCGAGAACGTCGGAATGAGATCCGGCGACAATTGGTTTAATTGGGTCGCCACTCCGCGGCCGCCAGATGGTGTTGTAGCCGGTACCGGCGAAGGTTTTGTTTTCGAGCAAATTCAGCGGGAATTCGGCATTGGTAAGAGCTGGCGCTGCATTCGAATCGGCTCCGCTGAGGAATTGTTGTGCAATCGACTTTGGTTCAGCTTTGATTCCGTTGGCTCCATTGGCTCCGTTTGCGACAGGTGGCCCAGCTTCTCGCCGGAACACTCTGTCCACGGGCTGTATGGCGAAATTTCCCAGATCGATCTTGGGGAGGTCGTTAGTCTTGACCTCGTGAATGAGTCTTTCAGTCGCCATGTTGATGGAAAGAGAAGTGTAAGATGTCAAGGTCAGGTCAAAAGGGTGCCACGAATTTGATTGACTGAGTCTGGTAGGTTGTGGAAGCGGAGAAGAAGCGACAATTTATACGCAACCAAAGACCGCATCACGGGAGACTATGCTGGATTCCAGAAGGGGGAGAGTGGCAATGTCCAATAGCAAGAGTTGAGCTTTGCGGTCGTTAAGCTCTGTGGTTGTTGCTTACGGTACCGGCGACGCCATGCTTGGTCCAGATCGACCAAGGCATCTCGTGGCTAGCTGAACATGTTCGTGGAGGCATACTTGTGATAGCTGGGGCCCCTGGGTATCATGCTGACATTACAGCTTTCTTCCACAATCTGAGGCGCAGAGTTCCGCCATCTGAGGGCTTCTTCAAATCGCACGCTTCTGGGGAGGGGGATTCTTGGTCGTCAATCTTGCCATCGCATGCGCAATATGCACGAGCAAGGTATGTAGGGTCTAGATGGGTGGGAGCCTGGCAGGTCATTGCGTGTTTGGGGACATGCAGCTGGATGTGACCTGATGTGATGGAGGGATATGCTTTGTTCAGCTCGCGCCAAGGGTGAGGTTGTTGTCCTTTTGCCTCAGGCATCAAACTCACGCTCACTAAGCGGCATTCACAATTGGTCGGAGCTGTTCGCCATGAACTCTCTCCTCGCACCTCCATATGCAGCCATGATGCCACGCTCGCATCGCTCGTTCTGGCCTTGCCGGCTTACTCCATTTCACCAGCCACTTCAAACCACAAGTCAACAAGCCACCACCTGAAACGGCGATGCCTCATGGCAGCATTTGTGCCACGTGGGAGAAGACCTCGAGACAAGGTTCAGGTGATACCGGTGGAGCATGTAAGGCTGGGCGGAGCTCTCCGATGTTTCTGTGTAGATTTGAATGTGGCTGGCTGTTGATGTAACGGCGGTGCTTGAGATGATATTTCATCTCGCTAAACAGCCTCCAAAGTGGCAAGAGCTTTCCTTCATCGAGATCGATGCTCAACGCACGACTTTGGCTCCAATGCTAGGGGCTCGACTGCAGACATGGGTCGGCGTTGAACACAGATATACGGCTTTCCGACCCTTCTAGAAACCACACCGGGCTCACAGCGAAGAAATGGCGGTACAGACTACATAGGGCCTCGGACTCCAGCACGTGGCAGTTCGGGTGCACAAGGCCCCCGAGATTCAGGCAGTAGCATCAGCCTCTTGTGCTGGAATCTCGTAGTTGTCGAGATTGTCGGCAGAGTTGATCTCCTGGTCTCGGGGATTGAGCGTCGACTGGCATGAGGATGATGAGCAAGACTTCGGTGCTGGCCACTTGGAATGAAGCATGTGAAGAGTCGCGATGTGACTGTTTATTCCTATCGTACCCGTGGCAGCTGTGAGTAGACACGTACTCTGGCTCGCTGACTCCGATGAATGTACCCCCTCGCGACCGTGACACAACTAGCAACGCAATCATCCCATCTATCAAGGTTCAATCTCACAACGCTATTCTCCTCACTCTGAACAAACTCCAACAACGATGTTTCCGGCGATGGTGGTGAACCCGAGTATCTCAACGACCACTTCACAGCCATAGTGACAACGACTTGTTTCTGCAAGGCTAGCAGGATTTACCAGTGTCTGGTATGGGGAAGCGCGGTCTTGCACCCTTCGCAGATCTTCAGCACCGCAGGTAAACCGTCTTGTTTCGACTGGTGACAGACCGCGCACTGGAACTTGGTCTCTTTTATGTATGGACGGCCTTCGCACTTCCGCTTCAACATGGCGAAAGCGAGGCCCGGGGTACTGTTGACAGCCTCCTCAATGTCGAGCTTGTCTTTGAGGGTATCGAACTCGTCATGAATCTTGTCGAGGACCATGTCGCGAAGGTCAGTAGCATCATCGGGAGTTGAAGTGAAGACGATGGTAACAGCCTCCGCGAATGCGTCACTGTTCCACTCTGTGGGAAGGGCGCCTCTGAAGCCCCGCCGAGCCACTATGCGAAGCCCGCTGACTTGATACTTGATTGCGAGGGCGAACATTTTGGCATGGGTGATAATCTCCGATTGGGAGGTCGAGGGCGTTGAGTTGTCGGATTTGTCCGAGTTGCTCGAGGGAGGCGAGTACCCGAGTTGGTAGAAAAAGTCGATCATGAGCTTGACCATCTCAGGGTCATCGCATGTCTCGTCCACATCGCTCTGATCTTCACTGGCGTTTGGGAGAGCCTTGAGCTCGACGACTCCGGTCTTCCCTTCCTATCATTTTTCAGTCAGCGTACTGCTCACAAGTTTTCTTTTTAAGTCCAGGATCAACGCACTTTGAACTTGGCTGGATTCAGGGCTGTCCTGAACCACTTGGATTGCAACATGAGGATGATCCTGTGGACCTTGAATGTGTATGGCCCACATATGATTTCGCAGTCGGTAACCTCTTGATAGTCGAGGCCCTCGGTGGATGCGCTGTGAAATTTTAGCTCGAGTTTGGGTGCAAGAATTACAGACGAGAAAGCTTACTCGCTAAGGCTCCAGATCAGTTCTTGGCCAGGATGTGTCATGTCTGCGGTAGATCGAGTTGTTGTCGAAGTTGAGTACTGGGTGAATGCCTGAACCTGTATGTGGTGTTCTTCTTGCAGAAGTGCTTATCAAATTAGTGCTGTACGGCGGTAAGAGCGTTGATCGAGTCTGTAATGTGTTCCCGTGATAGTGCCAATCCAGTCTTTGTTTTGTTACAGAAGGTCTGATCGAGTCTGTGATGTGTTGTTGTAGGACGGCGGATCGAGTCGGTGGTGTGGTGTTCGTGGTGTTGGTGCAGGTTTTGGTGTTGCAGGAGCGCGTAGCAAAAGATTATATACACAACAGAGGCAGCAAACAATGAGATCATCTGCCGGCGGCAACGCGCTACGACCACTTGGACCCGTCACTTACGTCCGGTGTAGCGCCAATCAACGTCTCCGCCTGAGCAGATTTCACTGGCGTCTTGCCGGACGCAAGCCGATTCGTTGAACGATTGGACGGCGGGCGCCATGTAACGGATGAGCATTACTTCCTCAGGCACATATGTGTAAACCTTGAGAGAGAAACGTACTTCACTGAAGAGACCATATGAGATATCAGTGACTCGGAGGAGAGACCAATGCGCCCGTCCGTCTCTACCGCCAGAGCGAAGCGTCGGAAGTGTCGGAGTGATTCAAGAACCAGATCTGATTGCAAAGCGTGCCGACTGATTGGTTGAGTCTTGCGAAGATCTTGAAAACAATCCTGGATGATGCCCATGTTCCACGAGCAGCTTTGAAGCACGATCTTTCACAACATTCCGGACTGGCGAGTTTCCAAAGTAGTACAGCTTGGTCGATCCCGATTCTTTGATCTCGACTAGCATCTTGACCCCCTAGGACAAGGAACATGAGAGGCTCTGAAATGCTCTTCGATGACCTCGAGGTCTTGAAGTCATAGGTTGACGCTGCACCGACATTTCATGCAAAGTCCAGCGTGACTATGCATGTGATCAGGCGACGATTCGTTTTCTCTTCTGTTGACCACATATCAAAATAGGAGTAGTGTACTTAGCTACTTACAACGGGCGGCCAGGCCGCTTTCGCATAATTTAAGGCGGTGGATATATGTCCGCAGTCTTGCACGCCAGAACCAGCGCCTCAACCCTCCGAGCAACTGAAAGTCAACCTCCAACTACGCGGCCGCACATACCGCTCACGCATCTCACTTCGACCTCCCATTTCCTGGCGCCAAATTTAAAAATTCTCTGAGCCTTGAAGCCAGCGGTGCTATGGTAGGGATGATGAGAGGAAGAGTGCGGTATTGCGTCACAATGTTTTCGGGCCGAAGAATTGGCGTGAAGAATGGCGAGGACCGCATTATTACATGCTGATCGCCTAATGAGGAGCTTGTAGCTGATGACTCGTGAGGAGGTGGAGGAGTAGTGGGTAGTCGTGAGGGCTGAGTATACTCCTTGTCGGTTATTGCGAATTGCGAGTTGAGGAGGAACAACGTAACGTTACTGTGGCTGGATGGGAAGGATGTGCTTCGTAGCGCAGTACACTGAGGGTGCAAATTGATGTGGCTTTGAGTTCCATAATGAATTGGTTTTGACAAGGCGTATCGTATGGTATCGGCAAATTTGCTCGAAACGGACTCGTGGAAGCAAATGATTGGTAATATTGCAACACGAAAAAAGCGCAGTACAAAGCAAAAAAGGTCTTGCACAAAATCCACCTGTTCTTGAACACCATAATATCGTTTTCATCGCCAATTGCAGATGCCCGTGGCGTGACATGTCATCGTAAATTTTTGTCCATAGAGAGAAGTCGTGAAATCATACAGTGGGAGCCGGGTCTGTGGGAGCAGTCCCTGGAGCGTTGAGGAGAGCAGGACTTGGACACCTGCTACCACTTGGTGTCGGCGTCCCCCCTATCGAAGAAGCGTACGTGCCTGACGTGGAAGGTGTGCGCAGCAGTGGCTGTGTCGAAGGCGTTTGTGCGATGGGAGGGCGGGTCGGCGCAGGTGGTGTGGCAGGTGGCTTCTCAGTGCTGTTGTCCGCTGGGTGCAGCTCCCTTTTGATGTTCTTATAATCCTCCCACCACGCCTTGTTCTCTTCGTACGGGAGCAGATTCCAGCGCTTCATCAATGTCTCTTGCATCTCGGTGGGTTTGATGCGGGCCCATGCGACACCGCGGCGGTCCCACTTAATGCCTTCCTCGTCGTTGGGGTCAGATGACTTCTTCTTCTTGGGGTGATCAGTTTTCTCGACTTCCCATTTCTCGTTGAAAGGTATGACAGTCTTTTTCTCGGTGAACTCGTCTGTCTTCTTTGGCGAGAGCAGTTTGCGTCCGATGTCGAAGTCGAAGTCGGAGCACAGAGCCCATGTGCTCAAGACCAGGAGTATGACTGTGTAAATCTGCGTGAACAGCGTACACATGCCCAGAATACACATGTGCACTCCCAGAGCCAGCCAGCCGAGCCTGCGGGCCATCTTGTACCACTTCTTGTGCTTCACCTCGCAGTCCATTGTGAAAGTCATGAGAACAGGCGCTGGCGCTCTGCAAGTCACCATCTTACCATCCGAGCGGATGATGCAAAGATCTTTTAAGCTCGCTTGGTTCTTCGGGTTATTGGCAGTCTTGTCCCGTGCATGACGCAGCTGCCAAAGGAGAAAGACTCTGGTGAAAATAGATATGATGATGGCGCCAGCGTTTCCGACACCGTACCAGTCCCCGATGAGGATCGTACAAATTAGCAGCGGTGCAACCAGAAAGAAAGCGAGGACCGGAGCGATCAAGCTTGTCGCTCGTGTGTGATGCTTCCGTTCCTTCCACGTGAGGACTGTGGTTGCGTTATTCACAGTCTGGCTCATGAGCCATCTTGTGAACCAGCCTTTGAGCTCCGTCGACGTGATGCCGTCCGTGAGATTGTAGATCACAAAGCCTGGTTGCTCAGCAGTGAAGCGGTTGCCTGCTATGACAAAAGCGGCGAGCAGAGGTAGGTACTCTGTATATCGGCGTCGCTGCAAGTGGCCCACAGACTGGTTCACCTCTTCGGCTCCCAGTAAAGTGACCAGTCCCAGTGCATCTATGCTGAAAGTCGACTTGTCGCTCCATGCCTTGATATCTTGGAGTGGCGTTGCGCGTGTTGTGAGCTGCTGGACTCGGGACGTAATGGCGTCCATACTGTGCGGGAGAGGCGGCATCAGTGGGGCCCTGTAGATAAGCGTTGCGAAGACGTTGGAAAGCACGGAAGACTCACATGGCTAGCGAGACAACGGCTAGATGTATATGGCAGTCGGATCAGGCTGAGGATGTGATGTGCGATGGAGCTGAAGCCCTTGCCTGGGGGGCTGCAGCAGTGCCTCCGCTAAGGCAGAAAGGTGGCGTGTCTGATTGGGTCTGGTGGTGAGCTTGTAACAAGGTGGCGGAGGATGCTGCCTCGCGTATCGAGTATTCGACTTTTTCGTGGCTATGGCATTGTCGGCGCGAGGAGATATACTCTCTCAAGGCCTACCAAGACACATTTGCACCGTGACAATGCCACATGGTTGGCATCGCTCGGAGGGCGCGTGATGGGACTCGAAAGAGGGCTGAGCAATGATTCAACGCAGCCGCAGACTAGTCTTGTTGTATCCATCTGCTCAGGCCATCATGCATGCACGACGGCAAGGCCGCAGGGGTGTGCAGAAGTGGTGCGGGACTTGAAGCCACTGGCTTGCCGCCGAGACCGAATCCAGCCTTGCACGCAGCGATCATCTTTTGTTCTTTTTTGCTGCGCCCAACACCTCCTTCGAGGCCCATATATCGAATACTGGGCTATGTCAACCGGTCAACGTGAGGAGTTGTAGCAGATCTCCACCAAGACACTGCTGATCCTTTGCCACAACTTCGCCCGCTCACCGCCGCCAAACAAACGAGAATCCCTCAAGGCACCTCCGAGGCCTCATCCTCGAAGCACCGCCCATCTTGCCACCTCAATCGCAATGGCAATTGTGAAATCGCGCAACATGTGTAGCGCCTCTCTCAATACAGGATGCGCCCCGACGAGTACGCCTGACTGGCCATGTCACGCGCAAAGCGTCGCAGTCCGTGTCTGATCTGCATCCGCTCAACAACACGCAATCACGTTTGCCATACAACATTTGAGGCAAGACTTGTCATTCTGGTACCACGCCGTCTTTACACTTCGGCGAAGTTAGGCCGTCTTAAGTTTATCGCCGCAACTACGCAGGTTCACCGCGCCGGCACCTCCAGGTTTCGCGCTGCACTGGCAAGCGCGCCACGGAGCTTTCCAGACACGCTGCAAAGGCCTCCTCATCAGACCAGTATCGAAGCAGACCGTGGTAGCCAAAGCTTCATAGCGCGTTGTGTATATTCCGCTATATCCACGACAAACAAATTTGGCTGTCAGATTGGCACCATTTCCAAGACGCAAGGATGGACACCACCTTGCACGCATCGACGGAAGTTTGGCTCTTCGCTCGATTGAAAGTACAAGATCTCATCGTGGAGAACATTCTTTACTTGTGGCCCTTCTTTCCAAGCAAAGTAGCATCTTCCGATACCAGGTACAGCTGATGCTCCGGGCTACTCGTGCATAGAGCATGTCTCACACTCTCGGTCACATGTCGATCTGCGACATGCACCACCGTCAAGCTGCACATATCCTTGTGATCAAGTCTTTTGTCCACCAGAATATATCGTGCGTGCACAGCCTTGTTATTGCGTGCTTCCCTTCCAAGGCTTGGGGCCGATGGGAAGCCAGACTTCAGGACGGGCTGCGCTTCTTGACTGGTACCCGTACCACTTCTGAAGCCTGGATACTGTCCCTTGTGCTGCTGGTATTACCGTCGCGAGTAGCAGGCAATACAGAGCTTCTTCGACTGGTGTTGCTACCAACGGCTCGGAAGATTTGTGCTTCTGCCATCTGGATATCTGGACTGGACTATACGGCGAATTTGATGCTCAGGACCCACACAGCGGTGCAATGCTGGCCAAAAATCTCTTGAAAGCTTACTTGTCCTGTGGATTGCAGACATTCGGGGAACCTTGTGACGCCTTGAGCTACACCATGCCCACGCCTTCACATGAGATCTTCAGGTTCGACGGCTTGACATCTCGTTTTACTCCCAGCAAGGACCTTTTGCCACGGCTTCATGCCACTCTGCTACTTTGAAATGCTTGTGGCACTGTGCTCCCTCGCTATCTGCCTCCGTGTTTGCAGTATTCATGCATGCCCATAGCATACTGCTGCACTGGGCCGGCCATGTCTGCTAAGCGCTATTTAATGCATGATGGCAGCTTCCTGTGATGCTGAATGCCGTTGCCCCCGGGGCAAAGAAGGCTGCATCACGGCGATCTCCCGGCATGTTGAGTCGAACACAGCCATCTTGCAAAAGTGTTTGTGTGGTCGTCTTGACGCTATCTTCGACAAGTGCACCTGCTGAGCGGACTTGCGCGTGTATCAAAGTACGTCCAGGCGCTGAGTGCGAGAAGATGTATGACCGCTTTCCGTTCAAGGCTGAGCCATACGCGCAAGCTCTAGTGGCTTCGTGTGATGTTCTGTGGGAGCTTTGCGTGGCCGGGATGTGGTTTCCGTCGTCGCCTCCAATGGCGCAGCTGTCCGCAGCTCACGCCACACAAAAATTACCGAGTGTCGGTAGTATCACATTCTTGAATAGCGACTGCTCCTCAAATTACTCTTGACTTGCGATTCTGCTTGCAAGACTTCTTTGCCGGTGTGGTTGAAGAAGCTTGTATTGGGACGATGCAGCTCCTGCCGCTGCTGCTGGCCCAGCAGCATAGCAAAACGGATTCCATCTCCGCCCTCGTCTCTTCTGTCTTGCCCGGCCCACGAGTTTTGTGTACGACATGTTGTGCAGGGTGGTCGTCTGGTTGAGATCAGGCAACGCCACCGGCTCTGCAACGCCCTCTCGGCTTTGCCGCCCTGGAGCTTTTGTGCTATGCTGCCATGCCTGACTCGGTGCTGCTGTATCAAGGCATGCGTTGACGTGTGCTGGAGTGTGCGTGCTCAGTCTTCGGAGTAGCCGCTTGAGGCCTGCAATGCAAGATTCGCCGCATGCTGCTGCTGTACGAGGATGTGCGTTGCTGTCTTTGTATTTGGTGTGCGGTATACAATGGCTGTGTGCGCGTCAGTGTGTCGGAGTACGTGGCGTATCGATGCCATGTGAAGACCTCAGTCACCGTTCGCAGATTTGCATGGCCATGATGTGGTTCTGTCCTGCTCGGTTGTTTGCCACGAGCAAGCCGTTTCGGGCATCCTGGTCAAATAAAGCATCAGCGGACGCTCGACGGCAGTTGGGCTGTCACCGTGGTGCTACCATCGGGTGTATTCCTCCTGCCTTATGAAAGGCACAGATTATGAAGCGTGATCCCGATCTGTGGTTGCTTCTCCATCTATACACATCCGAGAAGCCTCACGGGGGTGTCTGGCCACTCCGTGCACGCTGTCGCCTGTGCAGCTGTGCTGTCGCTTTAGGTTATGGATTTCGAGAAGAACATTGAAGAGCTGGCGTGCGTGCCGACGACGACAACTCGCTGTGGCATCATGCACACCAATGAGAGACTCTCATATTCATCGAAGTATCTCACTTCTCACTGTGGTAATGGCGCATGGCGTAGTCCTCATCATCGAGGAACGTGCACCACTGAGCTACCCTGGTGTCCATCAAAGTGCCTCAACTACTGCCGTGAGAACACCATAGTGTATAGTCCTAAAACCTGACGATTGCACCATTGAGAGACTCTCACGTCCCTTGGAGTACCTCAATCGTCGCTGTGAACATATCACAGTACATCGCTTTAGCCCTTGACGACTTCGCCAATGAGAAGCTTTGGGTCAAGCGCAAGACTTATGGTATCCACACTACACGTATCGGTATCTCTGATCTTGTCTACAGCCAAACATACCGGTGAGAGGTATGCTTAAGCTCAGGGGTACCATGTTCGCCCTAGAGCATGTATCGACATCACCGCTCCCATCTCTAATCACTTGTCCCGATGAGAGTTTCGCTTGAGCTCAAGAGCATCATTTCCGCCAGTGAGCACATCGCACTATGCCTATTTTCAAGGTCTTGAGCTTACGCCAGGGAGAGATGCTTGCTAAGATCTGAGCATTCAGTATTCGCTATGCAAGTCTCAGCGATCATCTCCTTATCGTAGAACGCATGTACCAGTGAGAGTCTTGCTCGGATTCAGGGATACCACAGCCGCCAGTGAGCGCATTGCGCTGTCGTTGTCCTCAAGATCTCGCCATTGTCCCATTGAGAACTACCGCCTCAACTCTATGTGCCTCAGCTTTCGCAATGCACGTCTCAGCGATCGTTTCCTGATTGCAGAGCACCTACTCCACCGAGAGACTCCTGTCCGCTCAGAGTACGTCACTGGCCTTGGTGCACGTCTCGTCATCCTCCGTCCAATCATCCTGAGATGCTTCCATCGAGAGCTTGTTGACATGTGCCCTGAGCTTCGCCACCTAGATCTTGCTCATCTTGGCAGCAAGCTTTCACACAAGCTACAGCGCCCACAAATCCTAAACAATTTCCCTACTCAATCCCCTCGCCTTCACCTACGCTGTGTTCCTCGTAGCCTCGCTCTTGGTCTCCTCGCCTTCCATCTATCATTCTCGCCGTCTTAGCCCTCACGATGCAGAACGGCCAAGCAGCCAACGCGACTGGGGGAGCATTCAACTTCCTCGGCCTCCCTCGCTTGGTGAGAGACATGGTGTACAAGGAGGTTTTTGGCACGCGAGAGGAGCAAGGATTCTTTTGCTCATTCCCGAACATCTTGACCGACAGAGTCCTGGCCATCGACACCCTCGACTGCGAAAAGGGCGATTCCGGGTCTTTCCCAGCGCAAAAGAACAAGAACCCAGCAATTCTCGCTACAAACCACCAAGTGCGTGATGAGGCCGGCGCGATCTACTACAGCAAGCAGGATCTCTATCTCGACTTCGAGTACTCCGACGTTCTACTGGAAATCCTCTCGTGGGCGAATCTGATCGTGCGCGATCTCGCCATTTACTTCCGCGACGTGCGTGTGCACATCTGTGCCCTCGGGACTTCGCACCAACAGGACGTGCAGTTCCAGAACACCATCCACCTCAAGTTCTCTCCCGGCCGTGGTTTAACTGTCGAAGGGTGGAAAGGCACATATCTCTGGGAGCACGAGCTGGAGGATCAATACCAGTGGGTCATGGACATGAATTACCTGGCACGCCACGCCGCTGCCATCGAGGCAGCGAGTGCACCCGGTCGCCAAGGTGGAATGATCATCGACTTCTTCTCCCGCAACCACAACCTCCTCCGCGATGCTTGTTTCGGCCCTCCGTTCAAATACCAAAGATTTTTCGACTTGGAAGGTCGACTCTCGTGGGTACAGGTGCCTTGTCATCCTTACGATCCAGACATCTTCGTCACCAGGAAACGTTTCTGGTGAACATTATCCCCAAAGGTATGAAGCACCATTTACAAGATCACATTCGTTGGCCGCAGAGATACTAACACAACATGCCAGGACCTACAAGCCTTTCGGCGGCCAAGATGCCCTGTCACAGCTCGAGAACGAAGATTGCATGAAAGTAGGGGATGGGGAATTAGCGTTATTGTTGGGAGATTGCGAGGTGATCAAGTCAAATGTTTTTGTTTCTTGTTAGGTCTCTGCACTCAGTGTACTCGTATCAGCATACCTGGTCTTATCCCAACTCAATCATCCCACCAAGAGGGAGTTGTCACTGCGCGGTCACATCATCGTCTGCGCTGCGTGTACTTTCTACTTCATTCTTAAGTCCAAACCATACCTGCCACCGAGGAATCCACTGGAAGCCGTGGCAGCTTACTGGACATTGTGCATGTATCAACAACAGTGGCCTTACAATGTAATATCCTATGCCAGTGAGATTGATGCAGCACAGGGTAGGTACGTTGATGTGGTTCATACACGTACCATCCATCACAATGGACTTTGAGGTCATGTGCACTATCGAGAGGCCTCCATGCTTATGTGAAGTTCTCACATGTCCTTACGGAGACACCACCTTAGACGCTACTGTCCACAACTACCACACCGTTGAGAAAGCATCACGATCCTTCGATCATGGAGGCAGTGGTAAGTGATGCATTCTGCTGGCATACAACTGAAGCAGTATACTATCCTGCGTGGAAGTTTACTTCGTCTCAACATACGTTCCATATTCGATCGAGGTATTGTAATATATGGTGTGTCTGCTGCCAACTACACATGTGGTGGAGATGTTCAAAGGCCGATCGCGCGCGGCGTGCAGTCGCCGAAGAAAATCCGCCTGACATCATTCCCATTGGAGTTGACACGAACATGAACATGCGGCAAGGACCAAACAACCTCACGCAGACAAGAACAGAGATACACACAGCCATGTCAGAATCAAGCGACCATGTCATACAGCACGCGATGCAGACCATTGCAGAGTTCGAAGAGACCTACAAGCACCTACACCGCACGCCTGAGCTGTCTTGGCAAGAGCATGGAACAGCCGCTTTTGTCACGGAGCAATTGCGAAAGATGAATACCCGCGGCGGTGATGAGGACTTCAAAATCACAACAGGAATTGGCGGGACTGGCGTAGTTGGCATCCTACACAATGGTCCTGGCAAGAAAGTCCTGCTGCGTGCGGAGCTCGATGCACTGCCGTTGAAAGAGGAGACTGGCTTGCCATACAGTAGTCAGAGCTCGGGAAAAGACGAACACACTGGATCTGCGATACCTGCGATGCATGCTTGTGGGCACGACATGCACATGACATCTCTACTTTGTGCTGCACGCGCTCTGTCGGCTCGTAGGGATCTTTGGTCTGGCACGCTCATTGTGTTGTTCCAACCGAGCGAAGAGAATGGAGCAGGCGCACAAGCAATGGTAGATGACGGTCTGTACGATGCGCAACGCTTTGCTGTACCAATCCCAGATGCTGTTCTTGCTGGGCACACGATGCCCATGCGAGCTGGCAAAGTCGCAAGTCGAATCGGCGTAGTCAACAGTGCTGTGCAAAGTGTGCAAGCCACTATCTTCGGTCGAGGTGGACATGGTGCCCGACCGCAGAACGCGATTGACCCTGTCGTTATCATGAGCAGTATTGTTATGAAGCTTCAGACCATTGTGAGCCGCGAGATCGCACCCCAGGAGTCTGCGGTAGTCACCGTCGGCAGCGTCCATGCGGGAACCGCTGAAAACATCATCAGCGACAGAGCCGTCATGAAAATCAACATCCGAGCTCTCAGCACCGATGCATTACGTCGCGCCCACGAAGCCGTGGTTCGCATTATCGAGGGCGAATGTTCTACCTTCCGCTGTCCGCAGCCACCTGAGATTAAGTCCATCGGCTCATTCCCTCTACTCGAGAACCACGAGACGATCACACGATCTGTGGTCGATGCGTTTGGCCGTCACTTCAAGGACAACTACTACAACGAACCCTATGCGTCACTTGGCGCCGAAGACTTGTCGAATCTCGCAGTCGAAGGGTCTCAATGCTGTTTCTGGAACATTGGCTGTGTAGACCACGACATCTGGGACGCAGCTGAGAAGGAAAATCGCTTGGAAACAGTCGCAGGTATGCCAACAGTAGCTCCACCAAACAGACGAGTCGAGCCATGCTGATTTCGCTTCTCTCCTCAGGCAACCACAGCTCGAAATTCGCACCTGTGATTCAGCCGACACTGCGTGTTGCTACTGAGGCCTTGGTTGTGGCCTCGCTTAACACTTTTGCAAACTCATAGAACAGCGGACCGTCTCAGGAAAGAGAATGATGCCAATGACGACAGACCGTGTTGCTGAATTCATTTATCCGATAAAAACGTGTCCTCGCTAACTTGCATGCCCTTGACAACTTGACAACTGAGTCACCGATGCCAACTTCACACACAGTGTCTCGTTGCGAACATCGCGCAGCTGTCCAGGACCTTTCCTAATACGAATCTACCTGAATCCAATATTCACTACTGTAGTGCATGCCATGCAGTAACGTCGCAAACGCGGTAAATGCTCTCTGCAATCCCCGCGATAGGCTGACCCGGAACAGGCAGTTTGAGCTGTTTACAGCTGATACGATCGTCGTGCTTCGAATCGATCATACAGTATCGAAGGATTTTTGAGACCTTACGGCATGAATCCTAGCTCGCTACTAGATCATGTAGAAAAGTGTGCTTGAACCGCATGTGATCTGTGCCCTTGCGTAAACGAACGACTGGTGCTGGACATGGGCTTCATTAAATCGCCGGCCTAATGCAAAGCGGCACAGCATGGCGCAATACACAGACGAAGGATAGTCACCAATCTCGTCAATGGCCACGTGTGATGAAAACTCAGGACCGGGACCATGACCTCTTTTCCACATCCGTTTCAACAGGTGCGGTTTTTTGGAGAAGTACTGGCTGCGCTTTGGCCGCGAAACGCAGCCGGAGGCAACAGTAGTGTGGTTAATATGATTGACAAGTTGATCTAGACGAATGACGATTTATATGAGTGCTTCAGACGATCAAAGGATGCAGCTAACCCTTGTATTTATCATTTTACTCCACTGCAGGTCTAAGTCAATCCGCACCAATGAGCATCGTAATGGTTGTGACGTCGGTCGATTCGGCTCCCTACAATACTGGAGCTGATTTACCAGCGATCCTCAACTCCTCCCTTTTGCATACACTTCCCGCAAACTTTTTCCAGGTCCAAAGCCTACCAGCCGTTACCGCAAATATGCTGGCAAAAGCCGCCACTAGAGCTCTACAAATCGCGCCCATACAGGCAGTGGACCAGCCAGCATGGACGTCACTCTTTCGAGCATACGTTGACTTCTACGGGGCATCACTTCCCGAAACGCAGTATCAAAGCACTTTCGATCGCTTGATCGATCCCAAGAAAGACTTACACTGCCTGGTACTCCGGACTCCCGATGATCGGTAGAAGAGCGCAAGCTCTTCGGGATAGCGCATCTCTATCCCCATCAAACGCCATGGAGCGAAAAGCCTATCATGCATCTCAACGGTAAGATTATGCGTCAACGCTCGAGCTCGACAAACCCAACCTGGACAGCGGCCATTGGCTGACCCTCGTCCCAGACTTATTCATCGACCCTGAGCTTCGCGGACAAGGGTATGGTCGTCGGACGATACAGCAAATAGCCGAGCTGGCAAAGCAACAGGACTGCTTACGTGTTGAGTGGGCTACTAAGTTCGACAACCCAGCAAGGAAACTTTACGATGAGCTGGCTGAGTGCACTTTCGTGGAGTACCGTTTGAGGGTATGATAGCGAAACCCGAGATCAATGCTTTCACTTGTGGGTTTGCAAACAGAGTCTATCAGCTTTCATTCTCAGCATTCGACCTAGAAAAGATGCTGCCATATATTCCATGCTGAATATCTGAGCACCTCATAGTTGTCCATCAATCGCGACCCTGCCAAGCGGTCCGCATGACCTCTTCACACGTTGTCAATTGGATGTCCGGAAATTGCTCATTCAATGTCCGCTTTCCCGGCGCAACAACATAATTTCCAGAACCTGCCAGATAGTGGATCCGGGCGAAAAATGCTTCGTCTTCTGCAGCTGTCCCCATTCCGATTTGTGGAAATTTGTCGGCGAACGAGATCTTGCCAGCATCCAGCTTCTCAAGACTGTCGTAAGCGACTTCGAATTTGCAGCCTGATCATCGAGTCAGTACCCAGGTGATACCTCCAACGTTGATTCTCGGCAGCTCACCTCTGATCACTTCGGCTAAAGCAATAAGCTTGTTGAACTGTATCTCGTTGCCGATAACCGTGGATTCCTTATCCCACACAGGCGCGTCCATTAGCCGGCCAACGAAACGCCCCAGATCCTGCGTGGTGATGAACGTGGCGGATGCATTACCATCGCCCGGAACGACTGCCCACTTGCCTTCCATGCTCAGAATGTTGATCCAAGGATGAAGAGAAGTCTTCCAGTGCGGCATGCCGAAGTAGTCTAAGAACCATCCATTCACAACACGAGTATACTCAAGATCAGTCTTTTCGAGAGCATCAATAGCTTCGAATGTGTACTTTGCAAGAGGATTGATGTTGATGTGCCTTGATCAGATTAGTTTATCGTTCGAGTTGTCGGGAGCAATGTCCGGCTTACTCGCGCAAATGCTTCATGTCGTAACTTCCAATGACGAATCGATGTGTGCAGGTCGACTGGGCGGCAGCTTTGATCAAGTTGAGTTGCGATCGATTACTTCGCTCGTTAAGCACGCCGATCGCGCACATCAGTGTGTCTACTTTGTTGTTTTGCAATAGTGTGGTCGTCGCATCGACATCGTCGTAGTCTGCGGTAACGACGGTGAAACCCTCTGAACTTTCGTTCGCCTATGAATAAGTCAGTCCAGCGGTAAGATGAACCTTGAATCAATTATCTTACTTTCCTAGAGAGGACCAAGACTTTGTGTCCATGTTGCACAAGTCCGTCAACAAGTGCTCGGCCAACTTGGCCCAGACCTCCGGCTACTGCGATGATGGCCATGATCGATGTGCAAATAAATCGTTAACGTGCAAAGTAAATTCGTAACCAATGTTGAAGTTGTTGGGGTGTTTCTTTAGCATTGCACTCGATCATCAAAGGTATACCAGATGCAATATATAACGCTGGCAATGGGCGGCAGTTACCCGAAGAGGCATTTCCCCATTCGGCCCAAGACTCCGACACGTCCTACAACAGCTTCACCGCGCATATAATTATGGCGTACCATTTGTTTCCTCGTCTATGTTTGTCTTCTTATCCATTTACGAATTGTTCTTTTCTGGCTGTCGTATCCCAGTATGGCCTCCGACCGCGATCACTCACACGCTGACGGTGGTCACGCCACGGAACGCCAGCCTCTTCTGCCATCGCCGCTTTCTGTGCATGACCGCCCCAATGCAGATACGGCAATTGATACCGAGAGTGTAGCAGCGGGCAATTTTGAAATCAATACGCTGCAAGAGTCTCGATTGAACCTAGGCGCCAGCGCCCTCAACTTCTTTCTGAGTGGCGTCGCAATGGCCGCCGTCGGCGTGAGTATCACTCCTCAAATATGTACCTGAGAAGCACGCTGAAACTCACAGGCTATCCTCCCGGTCGTAAGCAAACCATATCAATGAACCTACAACGCGATTGAGTGATCTGATACAAGTGCAAGCGATGCAGTTTGAACGTCATTACTCCATCAACGACGCCCAAGCAGCACTAGTCTTCCCAGCCGGAGTCTTCGGGTACTTGATCGCAACAGCCACGACAAATCGCATACAAGTAATGAAAGGACAGCGTGGCATCTCCATCGTATCGTCCGCATCTCGTCTGCTCTTTGCTCTCGTACTGAGCAGCGCCCCGTCCTTTCCCTTGTTCCTCGTTAGCTTCGCCGGGTTCGGCTTCGGCACAGGGCTCACTGATACAGCTTGGAACTCATGGGCCAGCAGTACATCCCAGCCAAATGTGATCCAGGGCATATTGCATGGATCGTTCTCTGTAGGCTGTGTGGTAGGTCCTGCGCTGGCTACAATCGTTCTGCGGAAGTCTGCTTGGCCGTTACTGTACGGACTGCTTGTAGGTCATGTCCATGTCTTTTACTACCTTGAACGTACTGCTGACTACCTAAAGGCATGCGCGCTAGTTTTAGAGCTCGTGGTGCAGACCTGGGCATTCCGTAGCGATACTGGAAATAATTCTAGCACCGAGATTGCCAGCCGTGGCAATGCAAAGACCCGGAGCCTACTTCGAAATTACAGCCTGTGGCTCTGTGGCGCATACTACCTTGTATACCAAGGAATTGAGGGTGAGTCGTCCATCCACCTATATAGACCTTCACTGATCATCTTCGACCAGCTTCCTTCACCGACTGGATCGTCCTATTCCTCGTCCGCACCCGACACGCAGATACAGCCACAGCACCATCCGCATCTTCCATCTTCTGGCTGGGTATGGCAATCGGACGCTACGCCCTGGGAGCGGTAACCGAACGTGTCGGTCTCCATACCTCGGTCTCATCGTACATTGTTGCAGCATGCTGCGCTCAGCTCGTTCTGATGATTCTGAAGCAGATTCCGGGCACATTGGCTGTGCTTGGAGTATGCGGGTTCTTCCTAGCACCGTTGTTTCCGTCCGGAATCGTAATGCTGTCGACTCGCACGGCATCAGAAGATCGCACGAAGATTGTTGCGGCGGTGATAGCATTGGGACAGATTGGAGGCGCGGTTGTCCCGTATGGGTTGGGGCTTCTGGCGACCCATTTGGGTTCTCAGTATCTTTTGCATGTGATTTGAGTTTTGTCGGTGGTGCTCTTGGGGCTGTGGGCTGCGATATCACGACTTGAGGTTTCACCAGCCGCGGAGGAAACGTCAGACTGAGTCTTGCAGCTGAAAACGTTATTGAACCCGAACAAGAGCCGAATGCATTCCAAATTTATCTGCTCTCATGTATTGCTCTATCCTACATGTATCAATAGTAGAACAAGCCCTTAAGCCAAAGTTCGGGTGCAAAACTCAAACG
>Ga0265797_10004065_pt1 | contig 22746 bp, 18 predicted proteins | sample P2T30metagenome_FD_192433 | JGI IMG/M metagenome (GOLD analysis project Ga0265797, IMG submission 192433) | Plant litter microbial communities from East Loma Ridge, Irvine, California - P2 T30 | ecosystem: Environmental > Terrestrial > Plant litter > Unclassified | place: USA: California... | reverse complement strand
GATCCGACTACTTCCCTTTAGCCCTTGGCTCCGGTTGAGAACCTTGTTCACTTTAATCTCGTCGCGTTTATGGAGCATAGCATTATCGGCGGCGTTGGTTAGAGCACCTGAAAATTACCCATGTCGCAATTGGATATCACGCAAGTAGCGATGTTATATGTACATATTCTAGATCCGAATTCAACCTATCTCTATTGTACTCCCAGTCGTTGCTATGTTGTTGGTGCAGACATGTTTGTGTGATGCTGGCTGACGCTCGCCAAGACCTGTTCCTGCGTTAGCGTGGAGAGAGCTCCCCAGCTCCAGCTCTCGAAGACGCGTACAAGCTCTCAAGAAGGCTCCCGGTCGTGTCCAACCACCACTCAACGCTCTCTAAGTAGTTCCACGCGCTTTGACACGTGATTTCTGTATAGCGCTACCATCTCTCTAGCTATCCGCTTTTCGCGATTCATACTATTTTCTGGTTGCTGACATTGATATTCCGCATAGCTATCGTCGAGCTTGTTTCGAATAGCTTCATTCGCTTCCACACACTTTCCTCCGCTATCGCATATACCCAATCATAATAGTTATGGCGGATCTTGAGCAACAGACGCCGATTGAGGGCACACCCGTCAATGACATTGAGATGGAGGGCGCGGGCGACGCTGAAGCTGGCGCGGGAGAGACAACACTCTTGCCTGAGATTGAACCGGAGACGCCCAAGCTGGTTCTCTTCGCTGAGTGAGTCACGCTCGTATACATACATTAGGCCAGGGGATGTTTTGGTGAGCTGGCAAGAGCGGGGGTGCACTGGTTGCGTGCATGAGGCTTGATAGCTAGAACACAGCCGGAGATAGTGCGCGCAATCATTGCCTTAGCTTTGCGGAATTGTGAATTGTTCCTTGCCCTCATGAAGGTCAAAGACATACAGAATGAATGCGCAGCTAACATGCGACCAGTCTCATGAAGAGTCCGATCGTCGAAGTCATCGTGGGATCCGGAGACGACCGAACTACATACTCAGCGCACGAGGCAGTTCTCGTGAAGTCGCCAGAGTTCGTCAAACAAGTTGAGAAGTTTGCGCCAGGAGGGGTACGCTACCAGGTCCTCGCTCAGCCAGAGGTCGCTTACTGACAGTCTCTAGCCTCGCCAGATCGTCTATACAGATTGCGACGTTGATGCTATGGGCTCAGTGGTTGAATACCTCTACACCGGCGAATACTTCCCCAAGAAAACATCCAGCGCACGCGACGCACCTCTCGAGAAGGACCCGCGGCAGCCGTCTACTGATAACGAAGGCTTGGGTCTTCTTGTCCACGCACGCATCTACACCCTCGCGGATCGTCTCCAACTCCCAGAATTGAAGTCCCTCGCACACTCGAAGATCCACCGCACGGCCTCGACTGCAAAGGGGGAGCTCGCATACGCACGCTACGTATACAAGGAATCTAACCCCGAAGACGCGACTATCCGCAAGCCGGTGGCTGCTTTCTGGGCTACACGCAGCTACAGCCTACGCCACGACGCCGAGCCAGAATTCAAGGCCATGTGTCTCGAGTTCCCACAATTCTCGTACGATGTGCTCCAGCTTGTCTTGGACCAACAAGAGAAGAAGCGTGGCGGTGATGATGGGCCGAGTCGAGGTGGGCCGAGCGTGGTTCCTGGAAGCACGAGGAAGAGGGCTAGAGTGAGTCAAGTATAGATGCGAGATTTGATTTTGCATCGTGCTTGATTCTTCTTACCTCCTTTGGAATGCTTTCTTGCTTCCCGTGTTAAAGCCCTCCCTGGCTTCTATCACAGCATAATCCAAATGAACATTTGTATGACGCGCCTGGCTCTGGCGAAATGTTCTTTTGGGGCCTGTAGGACGTGTTCTTCACTCACACTGGTTTCCTTTGTCATATCAGATCTCGATTTTGTAAATCACATCTACCGTCGAGCACCTAGCAGCGGTCATGATATTCTGACATGTCGAAAAGCTTTGCTCAGCATTCGGGCTGAGGGTAGTGCTGGCTTAGGCCGTATGTTCTTCGGGTTTAACACCATGGACATTGGCCGCTAAAGGTGTTTTGATAGCAGGAAAGCATGGCGTATGTAAGTGGGCAACAAGCTTATCAGTTTCACATGTTCAATCAGTAGATTGTGTTGATAGCGCTGTGTTATAAGTAGAGTATTGTTGAGGCCAGTGTTCTTATCATGGAGGTCATTCCGCCAGAGCGTAGTGGTACGTACCCCAAACTTAGTCGTATATGCTCAACATCGAGATCTGAGTAAGCGCTCAAAGCACGGCGGCTTGTACGTGCATATATATTATCACATCCCCATACATGAATTCGAAACACAGCAAACGATCCGCCGGAGTACTTGACTATATCAGGTGCTCAGAGTTACAATTACTTGCGTTGACCCTTGTTTAGAGAAAAGCCACTGGATGCATTATGACGTGACAGAAAGCTTGCTGCAGGGACGGGGGTCACGTAGCGTGAACGTAGTGCTGAGCTACAGAATTACACATTTGTTGGGACGACGGTGCTACATGCACAGTGGCCATTGCCGGATTGTAGAGTCATTGTTGCTTGGATAGGTAGCTGCCAAGTACAGGCGAAAGAGGGGTCAGTGCCGCTGCGGGATGTGGAGGACACGGTACGTGAGCGTTACGGGCAGGAAAGGTCGCAAAGAAGAAAATGCCTCGATCATGAAGAGCGTACTGATCCCTGGTAAATGAGCAACTTACTGGGTAGAAGAAGCTAGCGACGCCGTCGTTCAAGTGTGTCGACTGTCAAGCGGACCAAAGGGCTAAGGTAGCATTCACGCTAGAGTACAAATGCTGGGCATGGGCGTCTGTTTCGGGACCCTCGAAAGCTCCCATAGCCCGGGTAATTTAAGCCATGGCGTCGATGTCATCAACTATTGGCGATGGCTACGGACAATAGTCCAGGTTCTCTGACATCTGTCATCCATCGTTTGGTGACATTGCGGTCCGGCTATCGACGAGTGGAACACGCCACCCGAGGGTGAGAGGGCCGGTCAAGACTGCGCGAACACGTGGAGGTGCATCACAGTGCGCATGTTCGTGATTTAAGGGTGGGTCGATTGGCTGCAAGTTGTGCGATCGTAGAGTTTGTGATACAGCGACCCGGTCCCGCGATGCATGCATAGTGTTGCCAGATCTACAGAGGGTGGTGGGAGGGTGTACTGTTACGTGCTGTCATTGCCTGCCGTCCCAATGCGACGGACGTGCGTTAGCCGTGCATTGGCAGGAGGTACTTTGTAGCCACAAACTGCGAGACAATGGTCACGATGGCAGCAATGAAGTGTGAAAGTAGGGGGCGAGGCCAGGTACAAACGTAAGGTAGCCGCGGTTCAGCAGGCAATAGTTATAGACCCGAGTCTGGCCAGGTGCTTCATTTCTCCGAGATTCCTCTTCATCTCCGCAATTACTCTCACATGACAGTCCAGTAGGCAGCTCCATCGTGTCTCCAGGGCTTCGTCGCTTCTTCTAAGGCGCGGCGGACCCTGCAGAACCACGCAGGTGCCCCGCAGTATTGTGCCCGATATCTACAAACTCGCGCACTCTTTCGGAATCCACCCCGGAACTGCTCGAACCTATGCATCTTCTCATCCCGCTGCTGGGTACTTAACAGCTAATTAACCGCCAATCACGACGGCCTGGATCCACCATCTCTCTTCCTTTCTCTCGTCGCCTCGAGAGATGCAGGCTGTTTAGGGAGACTGCTGCGCGTCTTTTGCCTGCACTGTCACGGCCCGGTGGGCCAGCGCTCTAGCCTTGTTCTGCACTCACGAGACCCGCTCTCGGGCCTCGCATCGTGAGTCGACGCTCTCCAGCGCTCCACGTACCCTCACATCGTGACCCGCCAACGCACTCGGCGCGCTTCACCGCGCCTTGTCAGGGTTCGTCCAGCCACTTTACGCTACTCTTCCATGGCCACCGTTTATACAACGCGGCAGCGAGCTTCGGGACGGCGCTTGCATCAAGGTTCCGACCAGCTGCAATAAGTCAAGACGCAATCCTTCTAGCGTCACTTGACCTTACAAACTGAACGCCTCCCCCCAAGGCTATCGATTATCGTATCTTCCATTGTCCTTCTATACATCAACACTCACATCGCCAACCCTCTAACCCCTACGAATACGAGCCTCCCTAGTCGTCACGCTAATCACGCTGATCCTCACATCCAAGTGTAAGCTAATGTTCAGCACTACGCTGGACTTTGTGTTGATCAATTGCAGGCCTCCGACATTTTATACACTACCTCCTACATCAATCTCTTCAGCTCTTGCTCGATACACTTTCCACCTGCAAAGTATATCGGTAGACTTCGGCAGCATATCCACAAGTCCAAATGATCCAAGTGTGCCACGCAGCCCCTCCATACAAGACCGTGCATCCGAGGCGACTCGTACTTGCACCGGTCATTCAAAACCAACAAACCATGGATCCTCCCTCAGCACCCAACCCGGCAGGCGATGCAGGAGTACTACCACATTTCAACAGCCTCAGCATTCAGGACGCACCATCACCACCAACCAATGACACCGATCTCGATGTTTTGACCATGTCACGAGAAACCGCCATGAAATTAATCGCCCGCTCGATAATCGCCATAGCCAATGCAGCCGGCGACGTACCAGCAACACCGCCACTCTCACGGCCTGGAACGCCTGGAGGAAGGGAAAACCATCTCATTCGATCACATCGGCGGACAGCATCCAGGCCAGCGACGCCTATACCCGCTGAAAAAGAGAATCATCAACCCACCGAACTAGCTCCACCCGAAGCGGGTCACGATGAGCCCGTCACTATACACGACATTGGCGCCGGAGCGCAGCCCGAGTCCGTGCAACGAGCCAACATGGCTCGAAAGTTTTTCTCCAAGACAGTGCCTAAAGTCGGTGTTGAGGAGTACATGAACCGCATCCAGAGATTTTGCCCCTTATCTACTGCTGTTTGGCTGGCTGCTGGATCGTACATGCTGCGATTATGCGTTATCGATAGGAGCGTTCCTCTCACATACCGCACAATGCATCGCCTCATCCTGGCCTGCGCTCTCGTCGCAATGAAGGCACTAGAGGACCACCGATGGCCTCAAAAACGATTCGCTGCAGTAGGAGGTGTTGACGAGGCAGCACTTAGCCGATTGGAGCTGTGTGTGGAGTTTTTGCTGTCGTTCGATGTCCAAATCTTCACACCGGAGAAGCTGAAAGATTTGACGCTTCAACTGCAGAAGGCGGGACAGGCAGCGACCATGACATGCAGATTACCGACGTCATTCAACCTAAAGCTGAATAGCCCAAAGATAAGGAATGCACAGGCTGTTTGAATTGAGCGACACAAAAGGCAAGCGTTTCCTTTTGACCGGATTTAAGGATATCCTCATTTAGCATAACAATGGCGTTTGGGTAGCAAAACACGGACACGATAGCTGGGAAGCTTCTGTACTATAGACACCAAGAGGTGTGTACTGGAAGAAAGTCAAAATTTTCGACGTGCAAACAAAAGCTGCAGCGAGCCCACTTTTGGCGGTTGATTGTGGAGACCCGATGTTGAGGATTCAGGTACCGGCCCCAAAGTGGGAGATAGACGAGTGGAGCAAATCGGATGCTATCTGTTTACGCTGTTTGAAGTGTCATAGCAACGATATGCACGTTAATACAACAAGTAGTGTGGTCAACCATGGAACTGAAGTGTACATGTTTATTGCCATGGTGTTGAGGCGTCGCAATAGAGCGATAATCCCTGCCAATCGCAGATTAGCGTGCGCGGCAACGACGATCGTCCCCTGGCGTCGCCGCATGTTGCTTGATTGATTCCAGACTGCATCCTCTACTCAACACTAACAACCACCGCGCAATACCCGTCTCCACTGTTGCCTCGTCTCGACGCATCTGTTTATCGCATTGAAGATACGCGTAAACTGCGTGTATCGCGCCCCTCGTTCCATTACCGGACAGCAGCTACGACCCACCCCTCCACGCTCGCTTTCCTAGCCACACCGCTGCCCGACCGCCACTCGCTACTATCACAATCCCTCACGATGACTCGGATACTACTTCCCCTCGCGCTCCTCGCCGCTCTGTCTCCACTTGTAAACGCCGGCGTCAAGTTCACATCACCGAGCGCGGGTGACAAACTCACGGCTGGCACAGCCGTTACCGTGAAATGGGAAGAGGGCGGCTCTGGACCTGCGCTGACAGATTTGACGACTTATCAGCTGCAGCTGATTGTAGGAGGAAATGAAGGCTCTGAGCAGGTAGGTTACAATACAGGCACTCGTGGAGGCGCATTGAGATGTTCTAACGATGGGAAATAGTTCGTAGTGGGTACCATTACACCCAGCGGTGCATTCACAGCTGGCAACACAGCTTCGGGTAGGATCGAAGTAGGCATGTCTGAGGACTTGAAGACCGCCAATGCCTAGTATGTTCCCACAATCAGCCCAGTTCAGCAAGATGCTAACTCGACTGTCACAGCTTCATCAAGATGATCGCAGTCGGAAAGACTGGCGGTCAACTCGTCACCTACTCTGACCGCTTCCAGTTCTCTGGCTTCACAGGCAAAAACATCCTCAACCCTACTGTCAAGAAGGCTGCGGAGGACATCTCCACCACCGCTGGACCAGCAACCGAAGACACAACGACCGATGGAACCGACCCCGCTGCAGCGGACCCTGCTGAGGGCGACTACGGTGTGACTTACACGATGCAAACGGGCCCTACGCGTTATGCGCCCATGCAGCCTGTACCGCCTACAAAGATTACCGCCAAGAACACGAAGCCGCTGTATCCTACCAGCAGCGTCAAGATTGCAAAGTCGAAGCTGCCAATACCGACCATCCAGACTACGCTCACGCAGAGTCAAACATTCTCTGTCAAGAGCATGGAGAACACGGTACGTCATTTGTTGTGCGCAGAGATGCGCGACTTGCTTGCTATCTAGAAGATGTACTGATTGTTGTTTAGGTTGCCGCGGCTCCTCACGCTACCGACGATATGGCCAAGTACCTCAGACGCTGGCAGGACTAGTCTTCCTTTTTCGAAAAGCATAATCGATCGACTACTCAACGCAACGGACGAAGATGAACTACCAATCTATACCGACTTCGACAAATGGGAAACGTTAGCGCATGGTGTGGCTGTCCATTTATTGTGTGAAAGATTAAGGGACGGGGATTTGAAAGCACGGATTGCATTAAACAGCTCGTCGCTCGTATGAACAATGGATTGTCTTGAGGTATTTTTAGTCTACGCGGAGCGTAAAATAGGTTCGCGCTGAATAATGATGGCATAGCGGACTGGCGTCTGGAGCTCAAGCGTGTTTATTGGCGTTGAACGATTTGTTCTGGGTTGAGAAATTAGACATGATCATGTAGCATTACAAAAATTATCAATCCGACATCCGCTTCACAGGGCGAAGATTTGCGATGTACATCTTTTGACACTCGGAATGAATAGATGCACCTTCCTTTTTTAAAACATCGCGACACGTAGACCGCGGCTACCCGTCAGACGCGTGCGAGCTCACCCCACCACCCCACCTTCCCGGCCTGTAGCTATCGTCGCGCCTAACATCAGCAAAGCTCATCGAAGCTCCCCCATGCGTGCCCTACTACCTCAAATCAGCCGTTCACTTCGACACACTTTACGTGCACGTCAACCATCACCAACAAGACACTCGGCCATCGCGACACCCTGCTTTTACACCTTATCTGCAGAGAGCGGCAGCTGGACAAACGTGCACAAGATGGCTATTGCCGAAAACTATGAAGACGTGCTGAAGGGCAAGTACCCGGCCAAGGCACATGCGAAGAAGGTCGCAGAGTGGATCATTGAGAAGGGCGGTGACAAGAACGGAACAATTTATCTAGAGGCGCAGAAATTGAAGTTAAACGAGGTAGGTGCCCATAGTGATGCTCAGATTCACAACAGACACTGATTCTCTTGTTTAGGACAATGATGGCGAGGCACCGTTCCGGTAGGTGGTATAGTGACCGAATGGAAGCATGGAGCTAATTGTCTTTATCCAGTCAGCGACGCTACTTTTTCTACCTCAGCGGATGCGAACTGCCAGACTCCTATTTGGTATATGAAATCGCCACTGACAAACTTACTCTCTTCATTCCTCCCGTAGAGCCCGACGAGGTCATCTGGTCTGGCCTACCTATGAGCCCCGAAGAAGCTAAAGCAAAGTATGACATTGACGAATGTCTAACAACCAAGGACGTCAACTCCCACCTCGCCAGCCAATCTGAATCAGCTCAATCAACCATCTACGCCATTCCAGAGCAGGTCTCGGATCACGTCACCTTCATTTCTTACAAAGAAAAGGAGTTCAAGCAACTCAAGACTGCCATCGAGTATTGTCGCGTCACCAAGTCAGACTACGAGATCGCGCTTATTCGAAAAGCAAACGTCATCTCAACCGCAGCCCATGAAGCTGTCATGAAGGCTGCGTCGAAAGCGCAGAACGAATGCGAACTCGAAGCTGTGTTCCTTAAGGTATGCGTAGAGCGCAACGCGAAAAACCAAGCCTACCACTCTATTGTTGCGGCCGGTGAACATGCCGCGACATTGCACTACGTCAATAATGCTGCGCCAATCTCGGACCAAAATCTTCTGCTGCTGGATGCAGGATGTGAGGTTGACTGCTACGCCTCCGATATCACACGCACGTTCCCTGTAAAGGGTAAATTCACAACTGAGTCCCTTGCTATCTACAAGATTGTGCTGGATATGCAACACCAGTGTATCAACGCACTCAAGGCCGGCGTTGTGTGGGACCATGTCCACGAGCTTGCTCACAAGATTGCTATTAAGGGACTCCTGGATCTGGGCATATTGAAGGGCGACGCAGGCGAGCTGTTCAACAAGAGGATTAGTGTAGCTTTCTTCCCTCACGGTCTGGGTCACTACCTCGGAATGGACACTCACGATTCTGGTGGTGACCCCAACTATGCGGACAAGGATGTCATGTTCAGGTATCTGAGGAAGAGGGGCACCCTACCTGAACGTAGCGTCATTACCGTCGAGCCTGGCATCTACTTCTGCAAATTCATCATCGAGCCATATCTCAAGGATGAGGAGAAGAAGAAGTACATCGACGAGAGTGTGCTGGAGAAGTACTGGAGTGTGGGTGGTGTGAGGATTGAGGGTATGTTATGACGACCAGATGTATCGATGATATGCTAATGCTTTGCAGATAACGTGCTCGTTACCAAGGATGGACACGAGAACCTGACACCGACGGTGAAGGAGATTGATGATATCACTCAGTTGATTGTATCTGGTCAGTAGAGGCTTACTTTAGATTACTACGATGATGAACCACGCGAAGGAAGCAATTGATACCAAGAAACAATCGCAACATCTCGACAGCTCTGTTTGTCTCTCCTAGCCAGTGATTCACGCTCAAATAGCCATGCAGTACTGGTATCCAGCCCAGAGATTGGAATAATCGTCCTTTAGCTTCGAGTTGAGCTGACGCAACTTGGCGAAAGCAATGGGTGCGGACTCGCAGGTGGCGCCTTCCGTAGGAGTGTAGTATCTGGTACAGCCATCTGCTGCGCCTGTGACGTTGGTGTCGAGGATGCCACTATCGCCGGCTTCAACATCACTGGCTTCATTTGGTGTTGCCTGCTTGTGGTCGGTCTGATGTTGATCCAGGTCGATTTTCTGGTTGCCACTATCGTCGTTCTCGCCGTAGTTTCTCTCGCGGCCTTTCGTCATGGTAAGTCCAGCAACAGCATTGTTATTGCAGCTACTCTGTCCAAAAGGCTTGATGAGACGATTCGCGATATCGGATGCGTAGCACGCCGTAGCACTATGACCCAGGTTTGGATTTGTGACTTGAGAGCCGGAGTTGTAGCGACGCGCTGCTATGTAGTACTTGCTGTCGTCCGTGGTGGTACTGAAAGCACTAAGCGACTCTTTCAGACTCGTCCTCAATCCCTCTCCTGCAGTACCCTCGTGGATCATGGCGCGGATGTCGTTGGCGGAGCATGGCGAGATGGGACTCTGACCGAGGGGATGACAAGTTGTAGTACCCGCGCCTTGCATAAGACCTGGATTGTGTGTGTCGGACTTCGAGGTGGGGGCGCGCACACAGCCCTTGGACTCTTGCATCATTATGGCGAGGATGAACTCCTTCGGGACGCCGGAAACCTCTGACTCTGACTCTATGCTGTCCTTGATGGCCTGTGTTTCCGCGTCGTTGTTGTTGTCGCCCCAGCCGTTGTGCTTGCAGGAACCTTTGATGAAGTCTTGATTGGCATTCCTACTACGGTAAGTCTGTGATACGTCGTCTCCTTGATGGGGACATACCAAGCATCGTCAAACGACATCCACTCAGTCTGCTTTGGCCATCCAGCGCTCATCGACCCGTCGCCGCCAAATGTGATATAATCAGCTCGTGGGGCTAGAGCAGTAGATCTTGCGACATGGAAGTGATGAGGGAATGCATAGCCAAGAGCGATGAAGCTGCTCGCAGCGAGGATAGAAGTTGTCAACATAGCTGCTAGAGTTGAGAAGTTGTCGATGTAACGCGGTTGCTGAGAAACTGGCCTTGAGCAAAAGAGAGTGAGAATTCGAAAGGCGTGTAGAGTCTCAAGAGGACAAGAGAAGTGAGAGGAGAAGGTGATTAAGCAGAGTGAGAGGCTGTCGCAGAAGTGGCACAGTGTAGGAACGACAGTCGAAACGAACGCCGCAAAGGCGCCCACTATTACAATAGAGTCAAAAGACTCTTTTCTCTGATTCATTTGCGTTCACTCAAGATTTTTATGGAAACTTTAGCCTTGCGAGGTGAAGGCCGCAAACACTGCCCGAACATCCCTGTTCGTGATACCCGCACGTGTTCCTGGAGGTTTCCAAATGGAGCGATAATACGCAACAATGCTACTTGAAGTATTCAACCCTTTGCACGTGAATCAAGTTCGGAGATACCGGATGAGGTGTTCTTTTCCTAGGTGCTATCCTATGGCTGGGCGCATCATGGATAGCTGCAGAACGTGGTGACACGAATCACATTCCTCATTCCGGGGTATATACAGGGCGAGATGTTTTCCCCAGATCAGGCTCTTTACGACTTTATTAAAAGGATCTGAGGATGTACTCTTCATATTCAGTGGAAGGGCGCAACTTTGGCCGAACTTCAAGAGCAGAAATTTAGGGAAATATGGAGGAGATGGTTCGGCGATGCATTGGACTACAGGTTGATACCTTACGTTTCTGCGTACCCTGAACAGCAAGCATTGCTTCCAGGAAGAAGAACTGATGATTCGAGAACGCACCAAGATCTGTAAGATGGGGTTTCTTGTATCCAGGCCTGCTAATCCTTTTTGAGTTCGCCAGAACCCGACCGTTCAGCCGCAAAGTCCCGCAGACTTTTCCCTTTTCATTTTGAACATCCCCACCTCTACCGCGTACTCCTTTATGTTCAGCCAACCATCTGCCGCCGCAGTTTCGCCCTTCGACCCCTCATTTTGTACATTCTTGTCTCATCTTTATAAAGTCACTCTGGCAAAATTTGCCATCTCAACACAAGCACGGTTTCGTCACGAAACATTCTCCCCGTAGCTCAGTTGGTTTAGAGCGTCTGACTGTAATATCTGCTGTTATCAGAAGGTCCCTTGTTCGACTCATGGTGGGGAGACAACTTTATCTTTTTTCTTTCGCTATGCGTGTTGCATGGTGGGATTGAGTTTTTGCTGGTGTTGAAGAATTGGGTCGTGTTTTAGACGGTGTCATGTGACAAGCTTTTGGTGTTCCTCGGAACGATTTCGATCGTTCCGATGAACGAAACCCTCATTTTCGTATATGTTTTCGAAAGAGCTTCTTACAAACTTATCGCAACATACCATTCACGCGTATCGCGTTGCTATCTCTCGTCAGTTACATCTAGCTGCGGCTCAGTAGTGTAGATTGGGTAGCGCATATGATAAAGAAATGCGCTGAGAAAGAGACGTTCGCGGACATGAATTAACCAGCCACCAGTGAACAACCTCATTGGCGGCTTTTAGTACGGGCAAACACGATCCCTTTAATCTACAGATAGCTAGTCAGAAGATCAAAGCCAAGCCCAGCAAGCGGAATTGACAGCTATTTTCTAGAAGACCTCTGTGGAGCGACGTTCCAAGTCATGCGTTCAAGGCCTCAAGACACGCTAATGTTTCGAAACAAATGAACTGACATATCGCGCATGGAGACGCGGCTCCGAACTTTCCGGGTTAGAGTGGATATGGTTGGAAATTGAGATTGAGGATTGTTGTAGAGAGGGTCAAGTGTTTCGATATATAACGTCCCTTCTTCATCATGTAATCTGGGCATACACGGGCAAGCTCTTCAAACCGGCGATATCATGTTCACTTCAACATATGCCCTGGCGGCACTCTTTACTTTCACCGCAGCTCAATCAGTGACCTACCAGGCTGAGGACGCAGTACTTTCTGGAACAACCGTAGCTACCTCAGTAGCAGGCTACACAGGTAAGCATTCCTCGGGTACTCTCTTATATCCCATTGTAGACTTCTAACACTGTGTAGGCTCCGGATATGTAGACGGTTTCTCCGACGCAACCGACAAGGTCACGTTTCAAATCCCCTCCAATACTACCGGCCTGTATGATCTCAGTCTCGTCTACAACGGTCCCAACGGCGACAAGCAAACCTACATTGTACTCAACGGCGGTTCCGGATCGCAAGTCAGTCTACCAGCTACCACAAAATGGACGACCGTATCAGCGGGACAAGTATTATTTGAAGAGAATGCCAACAATACGATCGAGATTCAGAGTAACTGGGGTTACTATCTGATTGATGCCATCACGCTCTCTCCATCTGCAGAGCGAGGCCCACACAACATAACAGCCGTTCCGGTCAACGCAAATGCAAACGCCGACGCAAAAGCTCTGATGAGCTACCTAGGTGGTATCTACGGCAAGAACATCCTCTCGGGCCAGTACGACCAAGCCTCTCTAGAATGGGTGACAGCCAACGTCGGCAAGACTCCCGCCATCCTCGGCGTAGATATGATGGACTACACCGAAGGTCGCATCGCCAAGGGTGCCTCCTCCAACGATACCACCAGTGCTCTTGCATTCGCAGAGAAAGGTGGCATGGTAACCGTTGTCTGGCACTGGAACGCTCCAGCTGGCCTCTACGATACTGAGGCTCAACCCTGGTACCGTGGCTTCTACACCGAAGCTACCGACTTCAACATTGCGGACGCACTCGTCGACACTACCAACGCAAACTACACTGCGCTTATCAAGGACATTGATACCATCGCAGTTCAACTGAAGAAGCTCCAGGATGTCGGCGTACCCGTCCTCTGGCGCCCGCTGCACGAGGCTGAAGGCAAGTGGTTCTGGTGGGGTGCCCAAGGTCCCGAAGCATGCAAGAAACTCTACCACATCCTCTACGAGCGTCTCACTGTTCACCACTCTCTCAACAACTTGGTCTGGGTGTGGAACTCAGTGGATCCGGCATGGTACCCCGGATCCGATGTTGTGGATATCGTCTCTGCGGATACATACGCCAAGGGTGACCATGGTCCGATTTCTGCCACATACAACGATCTTATCAAGCTTACGGACGATACCAAGATGATTGCTGCGGCGGAAATTGGCAGTCTGATGGAACCGGAACAGTTGAAGGCCTATCAGGCTGACTGGGTCTTCTTTGCTGTATGGAGTGGCGAGTATGTTACTGGCGGCGAATGGAACAGCTTGGATATGATGAAGAGAATTTACAGCGACGAGTACGTCTTGACGCTGGATGAGATTCAAGGCTGGAAGAATGGGAATACAACAGCTTGAAATGGCTAACATTCGATGAGGTGGTATCGTTTATCTTCCATGTAAATATTCAGAAAGAAGACCTTTGAGCGCAATAGAATATCCTCCAGTTGAGCAATCGTACATAACAATACTATATAAATTTGGATAAATTTCTAGCCAATGATCGCTTAACGACATTCTGGGCGACTTAGCAGTAGGAAAGCGACTTATGTGCAGAAGGGCAAGATTGTGGTAAGTTAAATTATATGGCCTGTCACACAAGCATATGAGGAAGAGAGAACGATGAGAAGATGGATAGAGAAATGAAGTTACTGAGAGGGTATATTCATTATCATGTCTCGTTGTCATTATACAGGACATTGATCCCGGTCAATGCCGTAAAAGGTTCGCCACATTGAGCCATCGCCCAGGGCGCTTTTGATCTTCCTCGCTGAAAATTACCATGCTAAGTTCAATATGCCTGACCACTTAGCCTTCATCAAGCCGCACCGACTACTACTTAGAGTTTACCGGCGGATATTCAGCTACCTCCCTGGACCTTCTTGACGATGGCGACAAGACGGTCGAAGAGGGGCTGTCCCTTCTCAATGCCGTTGACCTTAGTGACAACCTCCTCAGCGGAGTTCTCCTTAAGGATCTTGGCAAGTTCGACAGATTCCTCATCGCCCTCAACGTTCTGGAAGCGGTAGGCCTGCTCGACGGCGCCGAGGAGGGCATCAACCTTCTCACCCCTCTCAGCCAGCTGAGCGGCGGGACCAATGAAGCGCTCCTTGCGAGAGAGTTTCCGGAGGGGAGCGCGACCGACACGCTCGACATTGTCCTTGAGAACAGGGTTGGAAATACGCTTGATGATTTCCTCAACGTATGCATCTTGCTCAGCTGTCTCAACGCCGTGCTTGGTGACGATTAGATGGGCAGTCTCCTTGACAGCGTCACGGACGGTGTCGTGGAGCTTCTTGTCATGAAGAACCTCATGGATGTATTGGACCTTGTTCTGGTGTCCGTAGTAGGCGGCAGTAGCGTGAGAGGTGTTGACAGTGAAGAGCTTGCGCTCGATGTAGGGCTCGAGGTCGTCGACGTAGTGGATACCCTTAACATCCGGCTTCTTGCCGCCGTTCTCGAAAGGCTTCTGCTCGACACACCACTCGTGGAACTTCTCGATGACAACATCTAGGCCGCCGTTGGGGGGTTGCTGTGGGACAATGCGGTCGATAGCAGAGTTGGCAAAGCGAGCCTTGCTGTCGATGTTCTTCTTGGTCTCTTCGCTCAGCTTGCTCTCAATGAACCCTCTCCATGTGGTTGTGGCATTGATGGCGTTCTCGCAGGCGATGACGGCGATGGGGTAGTCGAGCGTACGGGCCTCGATAGCCTTGGCGACGGGCTCAGCGACGAACTTGAGGATGTTGGGGCCGACAGCGCAGGTGACGACGTCGGCGCTAGCAATCTCCTGAACGACCTTGTCCATCTCGTGCTTGGAGTTGATAGCACGGTAGTGGTCGATGGTGAACTTGCGCTCGCCGTCGTCACCAATCTCGGTGACAGTGTATGTTTTGGTCTTCTGGAGGGACTCGATGATGCTGTCCATGACGTCGACGAAGACGACCTCGTAGCCAGAGTTGTGAAGGAACTCGGCGACGAAGCCACGGCCGATGTTACCACCGCCAAAGTGTACTGCCTTCTTCTCGTAGGACATGATGTGTGGTTGGTGGGAGTATGTGGAAGGTTCGGATATGTTTAACTAGAGGTTGAGTGTTACTCGAGTGGTCTGGGGTTGAGGTAAGGGAGAGGAAGTTGGAGGGGTAGGTGAGGAAGAGGGGCTTTTGTTGTTGTGTTGATGGTGGGACAGGAAGGCGCGTTGGCGGGGTATATGTAGCAGGAGCCGGAGGGATTTATGGGTTACGTATTGCAATTGGACACAACTTACTTGGCCAGAAGATTCTCTCAGTGGGCGGTGTGCAGGTGAGCCTGGAGGTGCAGTAGGCCGTGGGTGAGAGAGAGGGGAAACAAGTGGTGTTTATGTTGGGGGCGCCCAGCGCGTTGGGTGAAATGGCTAGAAGAGTCCCCGCAACGACAGTGACGACATGTGGACCCGATTGGCTGCTAGGATCAAATGGGGGCAGGCACGAACCGAGACACCGTGCAAAAGCAATCCCAAAGGCGTGGGTGATTGACGTACAGTAGGCTGATAGCAACCTAGCAACATGAAGTTGAACACAATATATTAATACCTCAATGGTGGTGATGCCCAACATTCTACCTGACAGAATCTCGCGATGCGGAGTCTTCTCGGCCGTGGAGGCCGCTCCAGATCGTGCAACTCCCAACATTATGCTCCGCCTCGATCACGCTTTCCATGGTGTGGATGGGGCTGTAAACGTCATACGTCATTGCAATAGCGTGGACGGTGGCCTTGTGGAGACATCGGTACGTTCTCCCGCCTTTAGTTGCGCCAAGCCCGACATCCTGCGTTGTCCATCAGGGCAGCCCCGCCATTGCAACGAGAATCGTGAAAAACTGTGCCGCAAATGATCGCGATCGAGTGAAAGTGGGTATCTCGTGATTATAAAGATTTTATAAAGTTCCGATGCTTCGACGAAGGGTATAGTTTCCGCAGACCCAGTTTATGCGTGGATAGCCTGTTGCACGTGCGGGTATACAGCTATCATGCGGTGGTAGAGGTCTGGGTGCTCGCGCATAAGTACCTCGGGATCCCACGCCATCGCAACGAAAATGGTGTCGATACCGCTGCTCAAGGGCGTGGTGAAGATGTTGCCTAGAACGGTTTAGTGCGAATTTTGCAAATGGTCTCGAGCGACTTACAAATTTGGAGGCCAATCAAAAAGGAGAATGCTACTACAACTGGAGTGTAACCTCCATCTGAATTGTAGGCAGGCGATGTGAAGATGAGGTAGAGGTAAGCCAGAAGCGCGCAGGCATAGGCAATGAACGTGGCTCCCATGGAAAGCACCGGTCCGATCAAGCATTCATTCACCAGCGCATCGATACCGCGGTCCTTGATCATCCTACTCTAGTTAGCTTTGGTGTCTCCGGATCTCGAGCAAATGCTGCACTTACTTCCATGTATCCTTCGCAGCGGCGACGTAGCTCTTTCCGTAGAGCGCAATGTAGCTGAACGCGTATCTGTTCAAGAACTCGACAGCCCAGTTCAAGATGCTAATCAAGCAGCCCAAGACGCAGAATAGGACTGCGCCAACAAGGTTGCCGTCGCTGGCCGCGTTGCGCTGAGCAGCCGAGCAGATTTGGCGCAGGAACTGGATGATGGCCACAAGCAAACTTCCGAGACTGATGCTGCCAAAGCTGTAGGTGACCGAGCGCTTGAAGGCTCCACGGGTTGCGCCCTTGGGCATAGAGTTCGGGTTGAAGTACCATGATCCGTATACGCCGGAGATGGTAGTATGGATTGTGTTCTTGAGCCATCTGTTGCTGTCAGTGATTGAATATGTCCAACTGTAGCTACCAGCACTTACTCTGAGATCCAGTACATGGCAAAGGTAACGAAGACGAGCAAGCCAATAACTTTGCCATTTCCACAATCACCGACACCGTTCCTGCAATTGGAATTGGCGCCGTTCGGGGTATACTGGACATAGATCGACACCAGGGTGACCGAGTACCATGCGCCCAATGCGGCGGCAAGCAATCCTCCTACCAACGATACGATGTAAGTGTGCCCGTACTTCTTCGACACGTCGATGGCGGTCTGCAACATAAGGACACTGAACGGAATTCTAGGAATCCAGCTGATGAAGCAGAAGACATAGAAGACGCTGAAGAGCAGGAAGACTATGCCTCCCGACCAGTATCTCCTCGACAGCATGTAGATGGCTGTGACAAAACCGAAGATGATGTTGAGTATGCCGGTGATCCAGATGAACTGCTTGGTGAACTTGCGCGCAGCCCACATGTATGCATAGCTGAAGACGATGGCTAAGCCCAGGACGAACGCGAAGAGGATGATGGTGTTTGAATTGAGAGCGAAATTATTCGTGTCGCCGCCGTAGATGCCACCGCTGTTGGTTCGCGCTGCAGGATGTATCAGTCTTTATCCAATGGACATTGCGTTGTGACGGGATTGGATACTTACAATATCCCCGAATCGAGATTGCGCTGACCGCGACGTAGCCGAGAAACACTGCAATAAAGAGCAATCCCGCCCACCAGTCGTTGTACTTGGGCTTGTCGAGCTTGAACGTTTGTTCAAAGGTTTGTTTGTTGTCGCCATAGCCATTCTGTTCGTAGCCATTCGGCTGCTGCATTGGCGGTGGGCCTTGAGGCGGCGCATAGTTCTGGCCGTACTGGGGTGGTTGTTGCCCATACGGCTGACCCTTGTATGCGTCTTGGGGTTGCTGGGGTGGCGCACCACCAGTGTAGTAGTCGGCGGCTTCACCTCGTTGCGCCATTGTGACGATAATTGACAGCTTCTTTGATAGACGAAGAATGCGACGATTAGGGGAAGGGGGAAGTCAGGAAAGTAAACAGAAGTTTGGCAGACTAGGGCCGATGATGTATCGCGGCTGGTGCTAGTGAAATCGCTTTCGCGACGCGGTGGTACCATTGGTGTGGCTGAAGATCGGCAATGCGGCTAGTGCGTTCCAAATGGTGAGCGTCATGTCCACTGCACGAGCATGTGAACGCTCTGTGTCGTGGCTGCGATCCATTGAAAAACGCCATGTGCGGCCTAGATCGCGCGGCTGGGAAGCTTGTTTGATGGTACCGGGATGCTTGTCGACGATCCTGATTTCAGCGCAACAACTTGTGCATCGCTCTACGCGTTGGTTCATCAGCTCTAACCTTTGCATGCCTAAGACGAACCGAACCAACGGCCGTCCCACTTTTACTTCCAAATATGCCGGCAGACCATTTTGGCCGTCTTTGCACACGGTGTGTGACAACTGTTTGTGTGGCTGAAATTCTTGGAAGCCGATCGGCCGTCTTGGGTTTCGCACAGTGGTCGCAACATCATTCCACGGCCTGACCGAATGTGCCGAATTTCCGGTACCGCCTTGCACCTGCTGCCAGGCCGTACAAGAATAAGGCTTCGGACCACGAGCGCGGCTGATAATATCGAAGAAAAAAAAGAAAAACTGGTTTTCGTGTCGGTATTGAGATGAAGGAAACGACCATGATGGGTGCGGGCAATGGCTGACGTGCAGATTTTTATACAGATAGAATTCTCGCTAGATACCATAGGTAGGGTATGCATAATCTTGTGTCTCGTTAGCCTGTTGACATGAAGCACCGCAGTTACTCTCAGGGTAGGTACTCAATGCGACACGCATTCGTTTACCCTCTGCTGTCGCCAGCTTTCATCTTTTCATCGTCAACCATTTTTCTTCTCTCAGCATTTTCTCTCCCTTTTTTATGGGCCCAAACATAAAAGAAGGGATACACCGTCTCTGGCAAGAGCGTAACGATCATCCCGCCGATACTCCACCAGTTTCCGACGTAGGACCAGTTTTCGGGTACATTGACGTATCTCCAGATGAACACCAAGAACGCCGTGATGCATCCGAGGTATCGTGTGATCCTAATTCCGTTAGTAATAGTCAAGGAAGATGTCGTCCAACCGCCAGAACAAATGTCGACATACCAAATCTCCAAGCTCTGCCCTTTAGTATCCTGCCGCTGAACCAGATACAAGATCTGTCCCCACCCGATCGGCAACTCCAGATACAACCCCGTGAAGAACGCCGTCTTCTGTTCCCTCTCATCCGGCCACACTGTGCCAACCCACCACAAGAATGCCATCCAAGCCGGTACCTGCCACAGCAACTTCACCACGGTCTTTCTCCTCTCCTCCGGCTTGTACGCATACTTAAGCGCCACTGTGACGAACGTGATATCGAATAAGAACCACACAAAGAAGCAGGCCCGTTGAAAAGTTGTCGTGGTACACACATATGCGTAGTAGATCTCATATGCCATGGTCGCAGAAAGAAATTGTACAGTTCCAGCTAGGTAGCGGTCTGAATAGGTCCGGATGGTGTAAAACATATAGCAGAGCGTATAGAGGATACCGCAAGCTATGATCAGGAAGTCGGTTATGAAGAAGTAGGATTCTGGGGGGTTCAGGGCAACGTCAACGGATTGAGGTATTAGGTGGTAGGATGACCATTCTCGGGATATCTCAAACGCCATGTTGGGTTGAATTTGGCGTTCTGATTATGTTGATCAGCGTCAATTTGGGTATATTGTGGGATCAGGTAGTTGTCGACCAGAAAGAACGATGGCAGCAACCCAGCAAAAAGATTGTGAAGAGACGAAAGGAACAGTCACGATGCGAAGACGTGGATTTACTCGTCCACTAAATCCGGAAAATACTGGGTCGAAAGCTACATCCCAATGATGTAGTCAACGCTGACATGCCAAGCTTCCGTCATGTTCCGAGCAAGGCGAACTTCGCAGAAGGTGGATCCGGAGGCCTGAACAGCTCCTTCCGCGTATGCCGACTCCGCCTCCGCCGCGTAGGATGTTCACATGAGTTTCACTCTTACGTGCGACGTCCTGCCTCCTGCTTACGCAATGCTCTCTCTCATCGCGTGGTTCGTTTCGTAGCTCGTCTTACCCTAGTATGCTCATGGAGGTCGCAAGTGTATGCGTCTCTAGTAAACTCCGCGCGTCGTTCTGAACTAGATATCGTAAGTGGCCGACTGAGAAACGGCTTTTCGTCCGGCCATGCTATGCACAGTCGTCGAAGCCATCAAGTCCGCGTGGTCGACATCCATGCGCTAAACTTTATCGCGTTTAGCGTCCAGCGTACATTACCCCATCCCAGGTGCCAGTAGTGCTGGGATCGTAGATCGTCGTTCATTGCCGCAGCTCGTCATGATTCGTTGCGTTGACCTGGTCATGCCATTCTGTCTTTTCCCATCATTCCCGAGGAAGAAAGCGAATTATCAAACCATCGTCAAGGAATTTCCGCATAGTTGTTCGGTCCCAGTCCTCAATTAAGGTCACTAGCAAGAGTGCGGAGGGGAAATAAATCACAGTAAAAAGGGGTTATTCAGAGATACGGCGTGCTGTAGTTACGAAGGTCTAACCAGAATTGAGATATAACGATGTAGCTTTCAGGACTACGTCTTGGTAGCCTCAAACTTTTCTGCTCATAAAATGCATTCCGAACAACACCATCTCGCAATGCCTTTTTCCATCTGTGACATCGAAGGCCTATCGCTGGGCATACATGGGATCATGCTTGCAGTCTTGTCTAAGATGCGATCGTTCAGAGGCAGCCATAAGCTACCTACACGAAAGGTGGAGAGCCTGACGCAGAGGGTGAGCGATAAACTCACCTGTCGGCGACTTACTGGATGACCATACGCAATAGCAACAGAAGAATGAAGTGTTAAGGACTCTTGCATCGGAAAGCAGTGATATCGCTTGCGATTTTGCTAAGCGCACAATCGTTTCCATCTAAGGAAGCCCAGCCTCTTCGTACAAGATAGGCGCGGAATGGAAACAATACGCGACTGGAAAGAAAAGCAATGAACATGACTTTTGAGCTCGAACAGTATCTATACTAACGGATATGGGTATATGGTACGCGAAAAACACTTGATACGCTGCCTATGCGCCATCCGTGGTGGTACACAGTCACCATTGGTGCCCTTCACCAATGCGTTGCGTCGTGTAGTCACCAAGCAGCACCTGGAAGGGATAGGGATCTCGGAAGCTCTCGCTATCAGCCTCTCCTAGGCCCAGGGCTCTTGGAAGGTCTCGGGCTCCTAGGCATCAGACCTTCACCCTGCTCCTTCATCTTGTCCATAGCCTCTTGAACTTGGTGCTGCTTCTTTGAAACATGCTCGTAGCGCTTCTCAACTTCTGCCTCAAACTCTTGCGCTAGCTTACGCTTCTTTTGCCTTGCCTGCTTTGTGCGCTGTACAATATCCTGGAATTGATCGAGGAACCAGTCCCCAGCATCCTCCCACTCGGTAGTAGGTAGAGAGCGGAAGAACTGAGTTTGCTGACCTTCATCAAGGTTCTTCTGTACAAGAGGCAGACGTTCAACGAGCGGTTTTTGGAGTGCGTCCTCAACGAGCATCGGCGGTGGCGCACGAGGATTAACATCAAAGGGTTCGTTCTTGAGCTCTTCGTATTTCTTCTTTAGTAGCGTCTCCGAATCGTAGTCTTCAAGTGGGGCAGCCTCAATGTCTTCAACCGGAGCCTGCTCAATCATTTGCTCCTGCACGACAGGCGCTTGGATAGCAGGTAATGGAGGTGGAAGCCTAGTTGGCGCAGGTGGCTTGATAGACATGATGTTCTGATTGACCGGGGTTTGCGTTCGAGGATCCGGGGCCTGCCGGGTGGGCTTTTGCTGAGAGGTACCGGGCTGAGCATGTGGAATAGGATGGGAATTCAAGTAGGTCGGTGGTTGAGCAGTGACATAGGGTACCTTTCGACTATGATTTTGGTGCTGACTGGCGGGCAGGGCCGGGGTAGATTGCTGGATGCTTTGGGCCCTATGTTGCGAAATGTGTGCGGTTGCGCGCGACTGCTCGCGAAGGTTTGCACCGTGCTGGAACATTTGTGACGAAGCATGCATGTTGTGGCTGACAATTGGAACATTTCGGCCTTGCTGTTGAGGCGGAGGCTGTGAGGCCGCCATGCGTACAGCTTGGTTATTGACGCTCTGGCGTTGAGACATGGGACCACCACCGTTGTGGAAGTTGGGAGCTGCTTCTTGTCCACCTCCCCACTCTGAAAGCTCACCATTAGTGGTGCTCGGATATGAGTCGCCTTCGATGGTTGGGAGTCCTCCGTTGTCTGCGTTTCGCAGGAACGAAATCTTGTCAGCGTTGGAGAGGTGGCCAAGATTGACCTGGTGAAGATAATCTTCATCTTCTTTTGTCAGTTCATAGCCTTCGTAGTCATACTGGTCTTCCAGCTCATCTACTCCGTCTCCGTATTCATCTGCTTCGTCTTCATCTTCCACT
>Ga0265797_10004064_pt1 | contig 22747 bp, 16 predicted proteins | sample P2T30metagenome_FD_192433 | JGI IMG/M metagenome (GOLD analysis project Ga0265797, IMG submission 192433) | Plant litter microbial communities from East Loma Ridge, Irvine, California - P2 T30 | ecosystem: Environmental > Terrestrial > Plant litter > Unclassified | place: USA: California... | reverse complement strand
GTGGCGGTCTGGTGGATGTTCTCCGGCAGCCGCGCTTCGTAGAAGCCGTACAGGGTTTCTTCATCGGCCAGAATGTCCCGCCGGCGCGCCTTGGCCTCCAGCTCATCGAGCCGTTCCAGCAAGGCGCGGTTGGCCGTGAGGCAGCGCGCCCGGGATTGGATTTCGCCGCGCACCAGCCCTTCGCGAATGAACAGCTCGCGGGACGCCACCGGGTCGATCGGGCCGAAATGGACCGGTCGCCGGCCGACGATGATCAACCCGTACAGCGTCAGTTGTTCGAACGCCACCACCTGGCCGCGCTTTTTCTCCCAATGGGGCTCGAAATGGTTGCGCTTGATCAAGTGCTCGGCCAACGGCTCCAGCCACTGGTTGTCGATCTTGGCCACCATGCGCGCATACAGCTTGGTGGTTTCCACCAGCTCGGCGGCCATCAGCCATTGCGGGCGCTTGCGGCCTATGCCGCTGGAGGGGTGAACCCAGAACCGCCGCTGCCGCGCGCCGAGGTAATCGCCTTCTTCGGTTTTCTGCCCCACCTGGCTGAGCAGGCCAGAGAGGATCGCCCGGTGCAGCTTGGCGTAATCCGCAGGCTCCTGGTTCACCGGCAACTGCAGTTCGCGGCAGATCAATGAAAGCTGGCGATGCGCATCGCGCCACTCGCGCAGGCGCAGGTAATTGAGGAACTGCTTGCGGCACCAGTTGCGCAGCGGGTTGGAGCCCAGCGCCTGGCGTTGCTCCTCGAAGCCGTTCCACAGGTTGACCAGCCCGGCGAAATCCGAGTCCACGTCTTTCCATTGCGCATGGGCCTGGTCGGCCGCCTGCTGGCGCTCGGGTGGCCGTTCGCGGGGGTCTTGCACGGAGAGCGCGCTGGCCACGATCAGCACTTCGGCCAGGCTGCCCTGTTGCGCGCCCTCGAGCAGCATGCGGCCCAGGCGAGGGTCCACTGGCAGGCGCGCCAGTTGCCGGCCCAGCGGTGTGAGCTGGTTTTCCCGGCTGACCGCGCGCAGCTCCTGCAGCAGGTTGAAGCCATCGCTCACCGCCTTGCCATCCGGCGGCTCGATGAACGGGAACGCATCGATCGCACCCAGGCGCAGGTGCAGCATCTGCAGGATCACCGCGGCCAGGTTGGTGCGCAGAATCTCCGGGTCGGTAAACGCCGGCCGCGCATTGAAATCTTCTTCGCTGTAGAGCCGCACGCACAGGCCCGGCTCTACCCGGCCACAACGGCCCTTGCGCTGGTTCGCGCTGGCCTGGGACACCGCCTCGATGGGCAGGCGCTGCACCTTGGCGCGGTAGCTGTAGCGGCTGATCCGCGCGGTGCCGCTGTCGATCACGTAGCGGATGCCCGGCACGGTGAGCGAGGTTTCCGCCACGTTGGTGGCCAGCACCACGCGCCTGCCCGGGTGCGACTGGAAAATACGCTGCTGCTCGGCGGGCGATAGCCGGGCGTACAACGGCAGGATCTCGGTATGGCGCAGTTGGGCCTTGCGCAGGTAGTCCGCGGCGTCGCGGATTTCCCGTTCGCCGGGCAGGAACACCAGCACGTCGCCTGGGCTTTTGCGTTCCTGGCGCTCCAGCTCGGCGAACTCCTCCAGCGTGGCCAGGATGCCTTGGTCGATGCTGAGATCTTCCTCCACCGGGTTGCCGTCTTCGTCCTGCTCGCCCACCAAGGGCCGGTACCAGACGTCCACGGGAAAGGTGCGCCCCGACACCTCGATCACCGGCGCGCCGTCGAAGTGTTTGGAGAAACGCTCCAGGTCGATGGTGGCCGAGGTGATGATCACCTTCAGGTCCGGGCGCCGTGGCAAAAGGGTTTTCAGGTAGCCGAGCAGGAAGTCGATGTTCAGGCTGCGCTCGTGGGCTTCGTCCACGATGATGGTGTCGTAGCGCTCCAGAAAACGGTCGTGCTGGGTTTCGGCCAGCAGAATGCCGTCGGTCATCAGCTTGATCAGGCTGCTTGCGCTTGTCTGGTCCTCGAAGCGCACCTGATAGCCCACCAGCCCGCCCAGCGGGGTGCCCAGCTCTTCGGCAACCCGCGTGGCCACGCTGCGCGCGGCGATCCGGCGCGGTTGGGTATGAGCGATCAGGCCCGCCTGGCCACGGCCCAATTCCAGGCAGATCTTGGGCAACTGGGTGGTTTTTCCCGAGCCGGTTTCGCCGGCGATCACCACCACTTGATGCTCTGCGATCAGCTTCTTGATCTCGTCGCGCTTGGCGGCGATGGGCAACTGGTCGTCATAGCGGATGCTGGGCACGCTGGCACGCCGCGCTTCCACGGCCGCGCAAGAGGCCTGGTAGCGCTCCAGCCAGCGGGTCATCTTCGTTTCGTCGGGGGTTTTGCGCAGTTCGTGCAGCTGGCGCCGCAACCGATGCCGGTCGGCGGTCTGCGCATGGTCGAGGTTACGTAGCAGCGTATCGATGGAAGGCGTGGGTTCGGTCATCAGTGTGGCCCGGGCGGGCACGGCAATAAATGTGCGAACGATTGTCGCAGATTTGCCCCGGTTTCGCGCCTGTTCGAAATGTTTAGCCGACACGCAACCAAAGATCGCCGCAAACCCGTTTAAGGCACCGAAGCGGCCGTGGGAGTATCCCGACATGATTTTGCCCGCGCTCTGCCCCCGCCCAGCCACTGGCCCTTCATTCATGAAGCGGGGCGGCCATCCCGGCGAAAATCCACTCTTCAACGTCATCCTCGCCTTTTGGGCGTTGTGGCACTGCCGCCACGCCCGCCCGCCGGACGCGCTCATCCTTCAGAACTGATCCTCACCGCGCCACACGGCGCGGCCTTCTGAACGTGCGCCCATGAGGCGTGAGCGAGCGAGCCATGTTTGCGACTGAGCAAGAGGCCCGGGTGTTCCTTGAACACAACCCGGATATCGAACTGTTCGAGCTGTTTATCCTTGATGCCAACGGCGTGCCGCGGGGCAAGCTGCTTCACCGCGAAGAGCTGCTGGCCACCTATGCCAGCGGCCGCCCCCTGCCCAGCACCATGCTGGGCCTGACCCTCAACGGCGACGACGTGGAAGATTCTGGCCTGGTATGGGAAGTTGGCGACATCGATTGTCGCGCCTATCCCCTGCCGGGCAGCCTGGTGCGCCTGCCCTGGCGCCAGGTGCCCACGGCGGCGGTGCAGGTGAGCCTGCACCCGGAGGAAGGCATGCCAGCCACCGTCGCCGACCCGCGCCATGTATTGGTACAGGTGATCGAGCGGTTGCAGGCCGACGGCTATTACCCGGTCATGGCCTGCGAACTCGAATTCTACCTGCTCGATCAGCGTCGCGATGGCGAGGGCCGCCCGCAACCGGCCCTGGACGCCGATGGCGGCCGCCCGCGCAGCACTCAGGTGTATGGCCTGCGTGAACTCGAGCAGATCGAACCGTTCCTGGCTGACCTTTATGCCGCCTGCAAACTGCAGGGCATTCCGGCGCGTACGGCGATTTCCGAATACGCCCCCGGGCAGGTGGAAATCACGCTGGAACACGGCCCCGCGCTGGCGGCGATGGACCAGGCCGTGCGTTACAAGCGCCTGGTAAAAGGCATCGCTCACCGCCATGGCATGCAGGCCTGCTTCATGGCCAAACCTTTTGACCACCTGGCGGGCACCGGCATGCACATGCATGTCAGCCTCACCGACGCCGGTGGCCACAACCTCTACGCCAGCGAAGACAAAGCCGGTACGCCGTTACTGCGTCATTCCCTAGGCGGGATGCTCGAACATCTGCTCGAAGGCCTGTTGCTGTTCTGCCCCAACGCCAACTCCTATCGCCGTTTCCAAGCCAACAGCTATGCGCCGCTGGCCCCAACCTGGGGCGTGGACAACCGCACGGTAAGCCTGCGCATACCCGGCGGGCCAGCCCCCAGCCGGCACATCGAACACCGCATCTGTGGCGCCGACGCCAACCCGTACCTTGCCGCTGCCGCCATCCTCGCAGCCATTCACGACGGAATAACCCGCCAACTGGACCCCGGCGCGCCCGTGCAGGGTAATGGCTACGCCCAGGCCACCCGCTTGCTGCCCACCGACTGGCTGAGCGCCCTGGAAGCCATGGGCCATTCGGCCTGGGCGCGGGAAGCTTTCGGTAGCGGCTTCATGCAGGTGTATATGGCGGTGAAGCGCGCCGAGTATCGGCAGTTCATGGCTGAAGTCAGCGAACAAGACTGGCGCTGGTATCTGACCCAGGCCTGAGCCTGTACCCGGAGAAATGGAATGACAGCTCGAAGCCCTTCGTATTACACGGCCACGATCCGTGAAGAAAGCAACTACCCCAGCTGCCAGGGCGACCATGAAGTCGACGTGGCGATCATCGGCGGCGGATTCACCGGCGTGGCCACGGCGGTGGAACTGGCCGAACGCGGCTTTCGCGTGGCCATCGTGGAGCAAAACGAGATTGGCTGGGGCGCCAGCGGGCGTAACGGAGGCCAGGTGACGGGAAGCTTGTCCGGCGATGAAGCCATGCGCAAGCAGATGCGCCAGCACTTGGGCAATGACGTGGATGACTTCATCTGGGCGCTGCGCTGGCGGGGCCATGCCATCATCGAAGAGCGCGTGCGCCGCTATGGCATCGCCTGCGACCTCAAGCACGGCCACCTGCATGCCGCCATGAAGCCAGCGCACATGGATGAACTGCGCGCCAGCTTCGATGAAGCCCGGGCCCGTGGCATGGGGGATGACGTGGCCCTGCTGGACCAGGCCGGGGTGCGCGATCACCTGCAAAGCGACCTGTACATCGGCGCGCTGAAAAACACCCGCAACCTGCACCTGCACCCACTCAACCTGTGCCTGGGTGAAGCGCGCGCGGCCCATGGCCTGGGCGCGCTGGTATTCGAACACAGCGAGGTGCTGGACATCGTCCACGGGGAGCGGCCGGCGGTGATGACTCGCAATGGCCGCATCAATGCCGCGCAGGTGGTATTGGCCGGGGATGTGTACCACAAGCTGGAGCCGGCGAAGCTTGCCGGCAAGATCTTTCCGGCCATGGGCGGCATCGTGACCACCGCGCCGCTGGGGGAGCTGGCCCGTACGCTCAACCCACAGGACCTGGCGGTGTATGACTGCCGCTTCGTGCTGGATTACTACCGCCTTACCGCCGATGGCCGCCTGCTGTTTGGCGGCGGCGCCAACTATTCAGGGCGCGATTCGCGCGACATCGCCGGCGAGCTGCGCCCGTGCATCGAGCGCACCTTCCCACAGCTCAAGGGCGTGCGGATCGATTTCCAATGGAGCTGCGCCATGGGCATCGTGATCAACCGCATCCCTCAATTGGGCAAGTTGTCGAGCAATGTGTGGTATTGCCAAGGGTACTCAGGCCATGGCATTGCCACCAGCCACATCATGGGCGAGATCATGGCCGAAGCCGTCAGCGGCACCCTTGAGCGCTTCGATACCTTCGCCCAATGCCAGCACGTGCGGGTACCCGCCGGCCGGCTGCTGGGCAACCCTTTGCTGGCGGCGGGGATGTGGTACTACCAAATGCTGGAGAAGCTGCGGTAGTCAGGCGGTTTTCTTGAGGCCCAGTTTCTTGAGCTCGGCGTCGCGCAGTTCGCGGCGCAGGATCTTGCCCACGTTGGTGGTCGGCAGGGTATCGCGGAACTCGACCGCCTTGGGCACCTTGTAGCCGGTCATGTTGGCGCGCATGTGCTCCATCACCTGGTCCCGGGTGAGGGTCATGCCGGGCTTGACCACCACGAATACCTTGATCGCTTCCCCGGACTTGTCATCAGGAATACCGATAGCCGCGCATTGCAGCACGCCGGGCAAGGTGACCAGCACGTCCTCCAGCTCGTTGGGATAAACGTTGAAGCCAGACACCAGAATCATGTCTTTCTTGCGATCGACGATGCGCAGGTAGCCGTCGGGCTGGATCACGGCGATGTCGCCGGTTTTCAGCCAGCCGTCCGCGTCGAGGATTTCGGCGGTCGCATCAGGCCGTTCCCAGTAGCCCTTCATCACTTGTGGGCCCTTTACGCACAGCTCGCCCACTTCGCCGAAGCCCAGCTCCCGGCCCTAGTCATCGGTGACTCGGCACAGGGTGGAAGGCACCGGAATACCGATGGTGCCGATCTGCACGGCCTGCTTGGGGTTGACCGTGGCCACCGGGCTGGTTTCGGTCATGCCGTAACCTTCGCAGATCGAGCAATTGGTCACTTCACGCCAACGCTCGGCCACCGCCGCTTGCAGCGCCATGCCGCCCGAGAGCGTGAGCTTGAGGGTGGAGAAATCCAGCCGGCGGAAGTCGGCGCTATTACACAGGGCCACGAACAGGGTATTGAGCCCTACGAAGCCGCTGAACTTCCATTTACCCAGCTCCTTGACCATCGCCGACAGGTCGCGGGGGTTGCTGATCAGGATGTTGTGGTTACCCATCAGCATCATGGCCATGCAATGGAAGGTGAAGGCGTAGATATGGTAGAGCGGCAGCGGGGTGATGAGTATTTCGCTGCCCTCGGCCAGGTTAGAGCCCATCAGTGCCTTGCACTGCAGCATGTTGGCGACAAGGTTGCGGTGGGTAAGCATCGCGCCCTTGGCCACGCCCGTGGTGCCGCCGGTGTATTGCAGCACGGCCACGTCTTCACTGGCGGGCGAGGCTTCGCGCACGGCAACGCCCTGCCCCAGCGCCAGGGCCTGATTGAAGCGCACGGCCCCTGGAATGTGATAGGCCGGCACCATCTTCTTCACATAGCGCACCACACTGTTCACCAGCAGGCGCTTGAGCGGCGGGAGCAGGTCGGCCACTTCAGTGACGATCACATGGCGTACGGCGGTCTTGGGCACCACGGCCTGGGCCAGGTGAGCCATGTTCGCCAGGCACACCAAGGCCTTGGCGCCGGAGTCCTTGAACTGGTGCTCCATCTCGCGGGCGGTGTACAGCGGGTTCGTGTTCACCACGATCAGGCCGGCGCGGATGGCGCCAAACACGGCAACCGGATATTGCAGCACGTTGGGGAGCTGCACGGCGATACGATCGCCAGGCACCAGGTCGGTATGCTGCTGCAGCCAGGCCGCAAAAGCCCCGGACAGCTCATACAGCTCGCCATAGGTGAGGGTCTTGCCCAGGTTGCTGAACGCCGGCTTGTCGGCGAATCGCCGGCACGACTGCTGGAGCACCGCCTGGATGTTCGGGTATGCGTCTGGATCGATCTCGGCGGGAATACCCGGCGGGTACTTGTCTGTCCAGAAATTGTCGGCCATGGGAACCCTGCTCCTCGTGCAGCGAGATCACCGCATTCGATGCGATTTTTATAGATATGTTGAAAAGCGGGCCGAGATTATCAGCTTTGCGAAAGACCGCCTAGAGCCCGACCGGGCTCTGAGGTCACTTCCAAAACCGAATATGAAACTTTGGTCACGTTTAGAGTAATTACCCTAAACCTTCTGGACCAAAGGCGCTTGCGCCGCCGCAACCGGGGCTTCATCGCGCAGGGCACGGCGCAGGATCTTCCCGACGGGCGTCATTGGCAGGCTGTCGCGCACCACGATCTGGCGAGGCACCTTGTAGGCCGCCAGGCTTTCCCGGCACCAGGCGCTCAACGCCGGGATGTCCACCGTACCCTCACGTGGCACCACGAACAGCCGCACGGCCTCGCCGGTACGGTCATCGGGCACGCCAATGACCGCGCAGTTGAGCACCTGAGGGTGAGCCATCACCACGTCTTCGACTTCATTGGGGTACACGTTGAAGCCGGACACGATGATCATGTCCTTCTTGCGATCCACGATACGCACGAAACCATCGGGCTCTATCACGGCGATGTCACCGGTTTTCAACCAGCCCTCTGCGTCGATGGCTTCAGCGGTCGCCTCGGGCCGCTGCCAATACCCTTTCATCACCTGCGGGCCTTTCACGCACAGCTCCCCCGCTTCCCCAAGCGGCAACTCCACGCCCTGCTCATCGACCACCCGCAGCGCGGTGCCAACCGCCGGTACGCCGACGGTGCCCAGTTGCGCGGCCTCGCCGTAAGGGTTAGTGCACACCACAGGTGAGGTTTCGGTGAGGCCATAGCCTTCCGAAATGCGGCAGCCGGTGAGCGCCTCCCAACGGTCGGCCGTGGCCTTCACTAACGCCGTGCCGCCGGAGTTGGTCACTTTGAGGCCGGAGAAATCCAGGCTGGCGAAGCCGGGATGGTCCATCAAGGCCACGAACAACGTGTTCAGCCCCACCAGCGAGGTGAAGCGCCAGCGGCTCAGCTCTTTGATGAACGCAGGAATGTCGCGAGGATTGGTGATGAGCACGTTATGGTTGCCGGTCACCATCATGCACATGCAGTTGGCCGTGAAGGCGTAGATATGATAAAGCGGCAGCGGCGCGATGGCGGTTTCCGCGCCTTCATGCATCAACCGCTGCCCATCGGGGCCAAGCTGTGCGAACCATCCCTGCATTTGTTGCATGTTGGCCAGCAGGTTGCCGTGGGTCAGCATCGCCCCCTTGGCCTGCCCGGTCGTGCCGCCGGTATATTGCAGTACCGCGATGTCCTCGCGGCGCAGCGGCACCGGGGTTACTGCGCCCTTGCGGCCGATGCGCAGCGCTTCGTTGAAGCGGATCGCCTGGGGCAGCCGATACTCGGGCACCATCTTCTTGAAGCGGGCAACCGCCAGGTTCACCAGCCACCCCTTGGCCGCGGGGAGCATGTCCCCCATGCGGGCTTCGATCAGGTATTCAAGCGGGGTATCGGCCGCTACCTCCTGGACCCGATCGCCGAAAAGGTTGAGGTACACCAATGCCCGCGCGCCCGAGTCGTTGAACTGATGGCGCATTTCCCTGGCGGTATACAAAGGGTTGGTATTGACCACCACCAGCCCGGCGATCAAGGCGCCGAACACAGCGATAGGGTATTGCAGCACATTGGGCAATTGCACGGCGATGCGGTCACCGGGCAACAGGCCGGTGTGCTGCTGCAACCAGGAAGCGAAGGCAATCGCTTCCCGCTCCAGCTCGCCGTAGGTCAGGGTGCGCCCCATATTGCTGAAGGCCGGCTTCTGGGCGAACGAGCGGCACGAGTGCTCGAACACCTCGGGCACCGATTGCCAGGCACTGAAGTCAATGGCGGAAGGTACCCCGGCGGGGCGCTTGTCATTCCAGAAGTCAGGTTGCATTGTTGTTTTCCCCTGCTTGAGGCGCGGGCTTCATGCCAGCGCGGCCTTGAGGCGAAATTAGCAGCTGACGCCCTCATGGCAATCCCGAAACAGGCGTTATTTACATCCTGAATTGATTAGCCGAAGCCACAAGGCGATACACTAGGCATTTCCGCGAACAGGATCGTTTCTGCATGACCCTCAGCACTAATACTCCCTATGACGCCCTGGAAGTCGGCCAGACGGCCAGCTACTCCGAAACCATCACGGAGCGCCATATCCAGCTGTTCGCGGAACTTTCCGGCGACCGCAACCCAGTGCACCTGGATGCCGAGTACGCGGCGAAAACCATTTTCAAGGAGCGCATCGCCCACGGGATGATCAGCGGCGCCCTGATCAGCGCGGCCGTCGCCTGCGAATTGCCAGGCCCGGGCACTATCTACCTGGGGCAGCAAATGTCTTTCCAGAAGCCGGTCAAACTGGGCGACACCCTGACCGTGCGCTTGGAAATTCTCGAGAAACTGCCCAAGTTCAAGGTGCGCATCGCCACGCGCGTGTTCAACCAGCGTGAAGAGTTGGTGGTGGATGGCGAAGCGGAGATCCTTGCCCCACGCAAACAGCAAAGCGTGACCCTGGCCGAGTTGCCGCCGATCACAGTGGGGTAACCGCCGAAAGCGCGGCGGGCGGAAAAAAGGCGGCCGAAGCCGCCAAATATGCCTTGCGTGCCCGAGGCAGCGGGGTTCAGCTGCCTCGAAGCCAGAAAACTAACAGCCCCCGTTGGGCGCGGGGCTGATCAGGGTCAATTCTTTTTCGGTTTTTTCCGACTTTTCTTTTTGCCCGTCATGGGCATCGCCTTTTCGAAGGCGCGACGTAGCTCGGCCAGGCGCTTGTCGTTCAAGTCATGCTGGCGACGGGCGCGTTCGGCGGCGAAATCCAGAAGGTTGTCGTCTTGGCTCATGGTCGTGGCACGTAAAAAAGGTGTGCCCTTATCATGGCGCTTCCCTGACCCTATGGCCAGTCACACTTGCAGGTCTACCCACAGCCCTTGACGCAAGGGCGCGTCCATCAGCGGCACCGCCGGCACCGTGTTGTCCGCGTTCAGTTCATCGCCAGGCACGACCAGCGCGGCCTCGGGCTCGCCTTCGCGCCGCTGCCGACGGCGGCGCTCTTCATGTTCACGCAACAACAGCGCCGCGTCCTCGCGCTCGCGGTTGCGCAGGTCTATGTCGGTGTCGGCCGAGGCCGGCTGCGCGGGCACGACCGGGGGAATTTCAGGGGTTGGCCTGATCGGGTCCAGCTGGGGATTCACTGGCACGAAGGGCTGCAATGTCACGGGTGGAATCATCTCGCCTCCAGGCGCCTGTCAGGTGGGCTCCGGTCGTCAGGCTTGAGGAACGGAGGGCTGGCTGACCAGCGTATCGGCCGACCGCTGGTAAAGTTGAACCCGCATCACGACCAGCCGTCGGCAAAAGCTGACCTACAATTGCGCGAGGTGACTTTGGTTCTCACGGGGTGTTCCGTTAGAATCCTCGGCTTTTGCAGGCGGAGTAAGGCATGGCGCAGCAGTATCAACCGGGACAACGCTGGATCAGCGACAGCGAAGCGGAGCTCGGCCTGGGCACGGTCATCGCCCAGGATGGCCGCCTGCTGACGGTGCTCTACCCTTCGACCGGCGACACGCGCCAGTATGCCTTGCGCAATGCCCCTCTTACCCGGGTACGGTTTTCGCCGGGCGACCTGATCACTCACTTCGAGGGCTGGAAGCTCACCGTGCGGGAAGTCGAGGACGTGGACGGCCTGCTGGTGTACCACGGCTTCGATGCCCAGCACGAACCGCGCACCCTGCCTGAAACCCAGTTGTCCAACTTCATTCAGTTCCGCCTGCCGAGCGACCGCCTGTTCGCCGGGCAGATCGACCCGCTGCAATGGTTCTCACTGCGCTACAACACGCTGCAACACAGCAGCCGCCTGATTCAGTCGCCCCTGTGGGGTTTGGGTGGCGTGCGCGCCCAACCCATCGCTCACCAGCTGCACATCGCCCGCGAGGTCGCCGACCGTATCGCGCCACGGGTATTGCTCGCCGACGAGGTGGGCCTGGGCAAGACCATCGAAGCGGGCTTGATCATTCACCGCCAGTTGTTGAGCGGGCGAGCCAGCCGGGTGCTGATCCTGGTGCCGGAAAACCTCCAGCATCAATGGCTGGTGGAAATGCGCCGCCGTTTCAACCTCGAGGTGTCGCTGTTCGATGCCGAGCGCTTCCTTGAAAGCGATGCCAGCAACCCCTTCGACGATGCACAGCTGGCCCTGGTATCGCTGGAATGGCTCACCCATTCCGAGAAAGCCCAGGATGCCCTGTTCGCCGCCGGCTGGGACGTGCTGGTGGTGGACGAAGCGCACCACCTGGTATGGCACCCGGATCGCGTCAGCCCCGAGTACGGCCTGGTGGAGCAATTGGCCCAGGTGATCCCGGCGGTGCTGCTGCTCACGGCCACGCCTGAGCAATTGGGGCTGGACAGCCACTTTGCGCGCCTGCGCCTGCTGGACCCGAACCGTTTCCACGACCTCGAGGCGTTCCGTCACGAGAGCGAGCACTACAAGCCCGTCGCTGAGGCCGTGCAGGAACTGCTGGAGCAGGGCCGGCTGTCCGAGGCCGCGCACAAGACCATCCATGACTTCCTGGGCGCCGAGGGCGAAGCCCTGCTGGGCGCCGTGCAGGACGGCGACGTGGAAGCCAGCGCCCGGCTGATTCGCGAACTGCTCGACCGCCATGGCACCGGCCGCGTGTTGTTCCGAAACACCCGCGCCGCCATTCAGGGCTTTCCCGAGCGCGAGCTGCATGCCAGCCCGCTCGAAGCCCCGGCCGAATACGCCGAGCTCTCCGGGTACGACGCCCTGCACCCGGAGCTCGCGTTGCAGGGCCCGGCCGGCGAGGCCGACGAGCATCGCTGGTGGCGCTTCGATCCACGGGTTACCTGGCTGATCGACACCCTCAAGGCCCTGAAGAAAATGAAAGTGCTGGTGATCTGCGCCAAGGCCGAGACCGCCATGGACCTGGAAGACGCCCTGCGGGTGCGTTCGGGCATCCCGGCCACCACCTTCCATGAAGGCATGAGTATTCTGGAGCGCGACCGCGCGGCGGCGTACTTCGCTGACGAAGAGTACGGCGCGCAGGTGTTGATCTGCTCCGAGATAGGCTCCGAGGGCCGCAACTTCCAGTTCGCCCATCACTTGGTGCTGTTCGACCTGCCGGCGCACCCCGACCTGCTCGAACAACGCATCGGCCGCCTGGATCGCATCGGGCAGAAGCACGTGATCCAGCTCCATGTGCCTTACCTGGCCGGCACGCCACAGGCGCGCCAGTTCCGCTGGTACCACGAAGCGCTGAACGCCTTCCTCAATACCTGCCCAACGGGCAACACCTTGCAGCAGCGCTTTGGCGAGCGCCTGCAGGCGCTACTCAGCGGCGGCAGCGAGGCTGAATTCGACGCCTTGATCGCACACGCCCGCGCCGAGCGCGAGCGCCTGGAAGCCGAACTGCACAGCGGGCGCGACCGCCTGCTGGAGCTCAATTCCGGCGGCGCCGGCGAAGGCCAGGCGCTGGTAGAGGCGATCGAGGAACAGGACGACCAGTTCGCGCTGCCGATCTATATGGAAACGCTGTTCGATGCCTTCGGTATCGACAGCGAGGACCATTCGGAAAACGCCCTGGTGCTAAAGCCAAGCGAAAAGATGCTCGACGCCAGCTTCCCCCTCGGCGATGACGAAGGGGTGACCATCACCTACGACCGGCACCAGGCATTGTCCCGCGAGGACATGCAATTCCTCACCTGGGAACACCCGATGGTTCAGGGCGGCATGGACCTCGTGCTGTCCGGCTCCATGGGCAATACCGCCGTGGCCCTGATCAAGAACAAGGCCCTCAAGCCGGGCACGGTGCTGCTCGAACTGTTGTACGTAAGCGAGGCGGTCGCGCCAAGGGCCTTGCAGCTTGGCCGCTTCCTGCCGCCCATGGCCCTGCGCTGCCTGCTCGATGGCAACGGCAATGACCTGGCCCCACGGGTTGCCTTCGAAACCCTCAACGACCAGCTCGAAAGCGTTCCAAAAGGCAGCGCCAACAAGTTCATCCAGGCCCAGCGGGACGCGCTCGCGCCGCGCATCAATGGGGCCGAAGCGAAGGTTGCGCCCCGCCACGCCGAACGGGTTGCCGAAGCGCAGCGCCGCCTGGGCGCCGAACTGGACGAAGAGATCGCCCGCCTGACCGCGCTGCGTGCCATCAACCCGAGCGTGCGGGAAAGCGAAATCCAGGCGCTACGCGATCAGCGTGAGCAAGGCCTGGCGATGCTGGCCAAGGCCGCTCTGCGCCTCGAGGCCATCCGGGTATTGGTAGCCGGCTAGGGCCAGCGATACAGTGACGCCCCGCAACGGGGCTGTCACTGCGCTTTTCGCACCATCAAGGGGCGGCCCCTCAGTTGGCCGCCCTTTCCTGGAACACAACCCAGGGCGAAACCACTACAGCCCATAGTTGCGGGTCCCCTTCCACCAGATCCGCTGCCCTGCCCTCACCCAGCTTTTCGAGCGTACCCGCCTCAAGCCAGGCACTTACCCGCGCCTTGTCGTTTTCGGCCATGGCTTGCGCGACCGCTACCAGGTCCAGCTCCGGCGCGACCCACAAGAGTGCGCCCTTGGCGAAGAACGGTTGCAGCTCTTGCCAGCTGATCTTTGCCGTCTCGCCAAGCAATTTGGCATAGAGGGTGCTTGTGTGTTCTGTCATTGGCCAAACTCAGGAAACTGAAGTGGTGGCTATGATAGCGACTGCGCTACCTCTGAAAAACCCGGTTTCAAATCCGCGCCACACAGGAAACGCCCGCAATTTCGGTGCTTTGTCGCGATGAACGGCAGAGACCGGCACGTAATCTATAAGAAACTTTCACAGAAGCGACATAATGCCAAGTTACGGCAACTGGCCAGCTTTCCAAGGGCTCAAGGTGCAATCTACACTGCGCCGGTGATACCAAGGGGCGGGCAGGGTTTGGTCGATTCTGGTGCACCCATCCAACGGGTGCTGAGATACCGGTCCCGAGGCCCCCGCCGCACGGACTATAAGAACTAAAACACGAGAGTGGAGCCCTATGCACAACACTACCAAGCTGTCCAAGCTGTTCGCCGCCATGGTCCTGGCCGGTTCGGCGAGCTACTCCTTCGCCGCCGACACCATCAAGGTAGGCATCGCTGGCCCGAAAACCGGCCCGGTCGCCGAATATGGCGCCATGCAGTTCCGCGGCGCATTGATGGCCATCGACCAGATCAACGCCAAGGGTGGCGTGGACGGCAAGAAGCTTGAGGCCGTGCAATACGACGATGCCTGCGATCCCAAGCAAGCCGTGGCGGTGGCCAACAAGGTCGTCAACGACGGCGTGAAGTTCGTGGTAGGCCACCTGTGCTCCAGCTCCACCCAGCCCGCTTCGGATATCTATGAAGATGAAGGCGTGCTGATGATCACCCCGGCCGCCACCAGCCCGGACATCACCAGCCGTGGCTACAAGCTGGTGTTCCGCACCATCGGCCTGGACAGCGCCCAGGGCCCCGCGGCCGGCAACTTCATTGCCGATCACGTGAAGCCCAAGATCGTCGCGGTCATCCACGACAAGCAGCAGTACGGTGAAGGCATCGCTACCGCCGTCAAGCAAACCCTCGAAGGCAAGGGCGTGAAGGTTGCCGTGTTCGAAGGTATCAACGCTGGCGACAAGGACTTCTCCTCGCTCATCGCCAAGCTCAAGCAGGCCAATGTGGACTTCGTCTACTACGGCGGTTACCACCCCGAGCTGGGCCAGATCCTGCGCCAGTCCAAGGAAAAAGGCCTGAACGCCAAGTTCATGGGCCCTGAAGGCGTGGGCAACGATTCCATCTCGCAAATCGCCGGTGAAGCCTCCGAAGGCCTGCTGGTCACCCTGCCCAAGTCCTTCGACCAGGACCCAGCCAACCAGGCACTGACCCAAGCCTTCAAGGACAAGAAAGAAGACCCGAGCGGCCCGTTCGTATTCCCGTCCTACACTGCCGTGCAAATCATTGCCGATGGCATCAAGGCCGCGAAAAGCGACGACAGCGAGAAAGTCGCCGAGGCTATCCATGCCGGCACCTTCAAAACCCCGATGGGTGATTTGAGCTACGACGACAAGGGCGACCTGAAGAACTTCCAGTTCGTGGTATACGAATGGCACTTCGGCAAGCCCAAGACCGAAGCGAAGTAATCCGCCCGCCAAGGCCCCCCGAAGCCCACTGCCCTAGCGCAGTGGGCTTTGTTTTACGAGTACCGAAGCCTGCGCCGTGATCCGGCCCAGGCTTCCCCTGAAAATCTTAAAACCGTTACACGCGGTTCGCCGGACCCGCCAAGGCCAAGGCACCTTCAGAGTGCCTACCCAGCCCAGCCCGCCGGAGAAATGCAGACAGGTTTTTAGGAGCGCGGCAAATGCCCGATATTTTTCACTACCTGCAACAGCTGGTTAACGGCTTGACCGTTGGCAGTACCTACGCCCTGATCGCCATTGGCTACACCATGGTCTACGGCATCATTGGCATGATCAACTTCGCCCATGGCGAGGTGTACATGATCGGCTCCTACGTGGCGTTCATGGCCCTCGCCGGCCTTGCCATGATGGGCATTCACAGCCTGCCCGTGCTGATGATCGCCGGCTTCGCCGTGGCCATCCTGGTAACCAGCGCGTACGGCTACAGCATCGAGCGCGTGGCCTACCGCCCGCTGCGTAACAGCAACCGGTTGATCCCCCTCATATCGGCGATCGGCATGTCGATCTTCCTGCAGAATGCCGTGCAACTTTCCCAAGGCTCGGGCAACTTCGCGATTCCGAACCTGTTGCCCGGGAGCATCAGCTTCGGGCCCGGTGGCGCGCAGGAAGTGCTGATTTCCTACATGCAGATTCTGGTCTTCGTGGTCACTCTGGCCGCGATGTATGGCCTGACCCAGTTCATCTCGCGCTCACGCATGGGCCGTGCCTGCCGTGCTTGCGCCGAAGACATGAAAATGGCGAGCCTGCTGGGTATCAATACCAACAGCGTAATCGCCCTGACGTTCGTGATCGGCGCCGCGCTGGCGGCGGTGGCCGCCATGCTGCTGAGCATGCAATACGGCGTGATCAACCCCAGTGCTGGCTTCCTGGTGGGGCTCAAAGCCTTCACCGCCGCGGTGCTGGGGGGTATCGGCAGCATCCCTGGCGCCATGCTCGGCGGCCTGGTGCTTGGCGTGGCCGAAGCGTTCGGCGCCGATGTGTTCGGCGACCAATACAAGGACGTGGTCGCCTTTGGCCTGCTCGTGCTGGTGTTGCTGTTCCGCCCGACCGGCATTCTCGGTCGCCCGGAGGTTGAAAAAGTATGAGCAAGTCGATCAAGTCCGCGCTGTTCAGCGCGCTGCTGGTGTGGGCCGTGGCCTACCCGGTGTTTGGCCTCAAGCTGGTGTTCTCCGGCGTAACCTTGCAGGTGCAGGGCGCTGACACCACAACGCTCATTATCATTGCCCTGTGCTCGGTGGCCCTGTTCATCCGCGTATTGCTGGCCAGCCGCAACACCGGAGCAAGCAAGCCAGCCCGCTCGCCCCTGCTGCCGGCGCACGTCTCCAATTGGCTCACCCTGCCACGTACCCAACGCTGGGGCCTGGCGGCCCTGATCGTGCTGGCGTTCATCTGGCCCTTCTTCGGTTCCCGGGGCGCGGTGGACATCGCCACCCTGGTGCTGATCTACGTGATGCTGGGCCTGGGCCTGAACATCGTGGTCGGCCTGGCCGGCCTGCTGGACCTGGGCTACGTGGGCTTCTACGCGGTGGGAGCCTACAGCTACGCCCTGCTCTCCCACTACCTGGGCCTGAGCTTCTGGGAATGCCTGCCGCTGGCTGGCCTGCTGGCGGCGCTGTTCGGCTTCGTACTGGGCTTCCCGGTACTGCGCCTGAGGGGCGACTACCTGGCCATCGTGACCCTGGGCTTCGGTGAGATCATCCGGATTTTCCTGCGTAACCTCACCAGCATCACCGGCGGCCCGAATGGCATCGGCAACATCGAGAAGCCCACCTTCTTCGGCCTCAGCTTCGAGCGGCGCGCGGCGGAAGGAGCACAGACGTTCCACCAGTTCTTCGGGCTGGATTACAACGCCGCGGACAAGGTGGTGTACCTGTACCTGATCGCCCTGTTGCTGGCCCTGGCGGCGCTGTTCGTGATCAACCGCCTGCTGCGCATGCCGATCGGCCGTGCCTGGGAAGCGTTGCGTGAAGATGAAATCGCCTGCCGCGCGCTGGGCCTCAATCCCACCGTGATCAAGCTTTCGGCTTTCACCCTGGGCGCCGCGTTCGCGGGCTTCGCCGGCAGCTTCTTCGCCGCGCGCCAGGGGCTGGTCACGCCTGAATCCTTCACGTTCATCGAATCGGCGATCATCCTCGCCATCGTGGTACTGGGCGGGATGGGCTCGCAGCTCGGGGTGATTCTGGCGGCGATCGTGATGATCCTGCTGCCTGAATTGATGCGGGAGTTCAGCGACTACCGCATGTTGATGTTCGGCGCCTTGATGGTGCTGATGATGGTGTGGCGCCCGCAGGGCCTGCTGCCCATGCAACGTCCCCACATGGAGCTGCGTCGATGAGCCGTGAAATTCTGCAAGTCAGCGGCCTGTCCATGCGATTTGGCGGGCTGCTGGCGGTCAACGGCGTAGCCTTGACCGTCAAAGAGAAACAAGTCGTGTCATTGATCGGCCCCAACGGCGCCGGCAAAACCACGGTGTTCAACTGCCTTACCGGCTTCTACAAGCCCACCGGCGGCACCATCCTGCTCGATGGCGAACCGGTGCAAGGCCTGCCGGGCCATGTGATCGCGCGCAAGGGCGTGGTGCGCACGTTCCAGAACGTGCGCCTGTTCAAGGACATGACAGCGGTGGAAAACCTGCTGATCGCCCAGCATCGGCACCTCAATACCAACTTCCTCGCGGGGCTGTTCAAAACGCCGGGCTTTCGCCGCAGCGAGCGCGAAGCCATGGAGTATGCCGAGCACTGGCTGGAGCGGGTGAACCTCAAGGACGTCGCCAACCGCCCCGCCGGGACGCTGGCCTACGGGCAGCAGCGCCGGCTGGAAATTGCCCGCTGCATGATGACGCGCCCACGCATTCTCATGCTCGATGAGCCGGCGGCCGGCTTGAACCCTCGGGAAACCGACGAACTCAAGGCGCTGATCGGCGTGCTGCGCGAGGAATACAACGCAACCGTGCTGTTGATCGAGCATGACATGAAGCTGGTGATGACCATTTCCGACCATATCGTTGTGATCAATCAGGGCACGCCTCTGGCCGACGGCACGCCGGAACAGATCCGGGATAACCCCGATGTGATCAAAGCCTACCTGGGGGAAGCCTGAGATGCTGCGTTTCGAAAACGTATCGACCTTCTACGGCAAGATCCAGGCCCTGCACTCGGTGAACGTGGAGATCAACCAAGGCGAGATCGTCACGCTCATCGGGGCCAATGGCGCTGGCAAGTCCACGCTGCTGATGACCCTGTGCGGCTCGCCGCGGGCACAGTCCGGCAGCATCCGTTACCTGGGCGAAGAGCTGGTAGGGCTGGATTCGGCGCAAATCATGCGCAAGAGCATCGCAGTGGTGCCTGAGGGGCGCCGGGTATTCGCCCGGCTTACCGTGGAAGAAAACCTGGCCATGGGTGGGTTCTTTACCGAAAAGAGCGACTACCAGGCACAGCTGGACAAGGTGCTGGAACTGTTCCCCCGCTTGAAGGAACGTTACAACCAGCGTGGCGGGACCATGTCCGGGGGCGAGCAGCAGATGCTTGCCATCGGCCGCGCGTTGATGAGCAAGCCCAAGCTGCTGCTGCTCGATGAGCCGTCGCTGGGGCTGGCGCCGATCATCATTCAGCAGATCTTCGACATCATCGAGCAATTACGGCGCGATGGCGTGACCGTGTTCCTGGTGGAACAGAACGCCAACCAGGCACTGAAGGTGGCCGATCGGGCCTATGTGCTGGAAAACGGCCGCGTGGTAATGACCGGTACCGGCGAGGCCTTGCTCACCGACCCCAAGGTGCGCGACGCCTACCTCGGCGGCTGAGCAGCCCGCGCTATCCTTCGGCGCCTGCCCCCCAGGCGCCGAGCCAATCGGCAACCACCTTCACCCGCCGCGGCATGCCCGCGGTATAGCCGTGCACCAAATACAGCGGCAGGCGTCGAGCCTTGAAGCCGGGCAGCAACCGGATCAGCCGCCCCTCGGCCAGGTCTTCCGCGACCAGGTACGAAGGTAATCGCGCGATCCCGGCGCCCGCCAGCGCGGCATGGCGCAGCAACGTGTAATGGTTGGTGAGTACAGGGCCGTTCACCTGTACTTCGCAAGGCTGATGATCCACATGAAAACCCCAGCGCTCGGGATGCGTCGCATGGCTGTGCAACAGGCACGCATGGTCACGCAGGGCCTGCGGCGTTTGCGGCGTGCCATGAGCGGCGATATAGGCTGGCGCCGCGCAGGCCACTTCTTCCATCTGTAGCAGCGGTACGGCGACCAGCCGTTCTTCGCTGCCAACATGTTCGCGAATGGCAAGGTCGAACCCCTCGCGCAGCAGATCCCGGTAGCCATTGAACAGGTCCACCTCAACGCGCAGATGGGGGTATTCCCGCTGGAGAAAGTCGAACAAAGGTTGAAAGACCGCTTCTCCGACAGACACCGGCAGGGTCAAGCGCACTTGGCCCCCCGCATCGTCGCGTAGCGCGCCTAGCGCTTGCCGAGCACGCTCGCTTTGTTCGAGCAACGCCTGGGCCTGAGGCAGCAGCGCGGCGCCCGCGGCGGTCAACCCCAGCCGGCGGGTCGTACGGTGTAGCAGTTTTACCCCACACGCACGCTCCATCTCGCTGATCCGTTTGGAGAGCTGGCCCTTGCTCCAACCCAGGCGCTGCGCCGCGACCGTGAAAGAGCCGGCTTCCATGAGCACGGCAAACGCGCAGAGGTCTTCGGTCACGCTCATTGTTTCCCCCCAGAAACACTCGATTGCTGGTTAGGTGGATTATCCACCATAAAGCTGCGCGTACAGTGTGCCTACATCCAGATGAGGAGCCACAGATGAAAATCCTGTTGATCGGTGCAAGCGGGACCGTAGGCAGCGCGATCGAACAAGAGCTGGGCCAGCGCCACGACATCGTGCGCGCCGGCCGTAGCCACAGCGATGCCCAGGTGGATATCAACGACCCTGCCTCCATTCGCGCGCTGTACCGGAAGCTTGGGAAGGTCGATGCGGTTATCTGCGCGGCCGGCAAGGTGGTGTTCAAGGCCCTGCCGGAAATGACGCCCGAGGATTTCGAGCTGGGGCTTCGCGACAAACTCATGGGCCAGGTGAACCTGGTGATGCTGGGTCAGGAGGCGCTGACCGAGGGCGGCTCCTTTACCCTCACCAGCGGCATCCTCAGCGAAGCGCCGATCGTAAGCGGGGCCAGCGCGGCCCTGGTGAACGGAGCAATCGACGCGTTTGTGCGCGGCGCGGCGATCGAGCTGCCGCGGGGGCTGCGGATCAACGCCGTGAGCCCCACGGTACTGGTGGAAGCCTTGCCGGCATACGGGCCGTTCTTCCGCGGGTTCAAGCCGGCAACCGGGGCTGACGTGGCGCTGGCCTACGCGCGCAGTGTCGAAGGCCGACAAACCGGGCAAACGTACCGGGTTGGGTACTAAACCCGGCAGGTTTACGTGTTAACGTGGCCGACCGATTCACGGAGGCCACCGATGCACGCCGTTCGCCCCTTGCTGCTTGCTACCCTGCTGCCCCTGTTCGCGGGCTGCCAACTGTTCGATTTCATGGGCCACGACGCCCCGGCCGAGCTGTCGGGGCAAACCCGTATGCAAGGCACATTGACCGCGGGCGAAAGCGGGTTGCTGTTCACCCCCTGTGACTCGTCGCGTACGTTCCGGGTGACCGACAACGGCGCTACGGGCATCGCCGAGGAAGCTGCGGGCCTGGGTGACACGCTATTCGCCGATGTACGCGGCCGCTTCGATGGCAACACGGTGGAGGGCAGCGCGGGCGAGCTGAACCTGCAAACGCTGTATCGGCTGGAGCAGGCCACGGGCGCCTGCAAAGACCCCAACTTCAAGCTCAGTGGTTATTACGCACAGGGCCACGGCCCGGAATGGGCGGTACGGGTGAGCCCGAACGGGATGAAGGTTGAGCGCGAAGGCCAGCCCGACCTCGCCCTGCCCTACGTGCAGGAGCAAATGCCAGGCGGCGGCACCAGCCTGAGCAGCGAGGCCAACCATCAGCGGATCGAGCTGTGGATCGCGCCCCAACGCTGCGTGGATGGCGCGCGCCTGACATTCCTCAGCGCCGAGCTGCGCCAGGGCGATCAGGTCCAGCGAGGCTGCGCCTACCCTGGCGGCGCCCAAGGGCAGTAGCCGCGCGGCGGGCGCACCAGTGGCCGTGGCGCCGCGAGCGGGTATAATCGCCGGCTTGCAATTGCGCCGCGACAGCGCGGCCCGCCACTGGACCCCCCATGCTACGAATTACCGAACTCAAACTCCCCCTGGATCACAGCGACGACGCCCTGCGCCAGGCCATTGTCCAGCGGCTGGGTATTGCCGACCAGGAACTGTTGGCCTTCACCATCTTCAAGCGCAGCTACGACGCGCGCAAAAAGAATTCCGAACTGCTCTTCATCTATGCGGTGGACGTCACTGTCGCCAATGAAGGTGCCGTGCTCGAGCGCTTCGCCGACGACCACAACGTGGTCATCGCTCCGGACATGGCCTACCGCTTCGTTGGCCAGGCCCCGGCAACGCTGGACCAGCGCCCGCTGGTGGTGGGCTTCGGGCCCTGCGGTATCTTTGCCGCGCTGCTGCTGGCGCAGATGGGCTTCCGGCCGATCGTGCTGGAGCGTGGCAAGGAGGTGCGCCAGCGCACCAAGGACACCTGGGGCCTGTGGCGAAAGGCAGAGCTGAACCCTGAATCCAATGTGCAGTTCGGGGAAGGCGGCGCGGGGACGTTTTCCGATGGCAAGCTGTACAGCCAGATCCGCGACCCGCAGCACCATGGGCGCAAGGTACTCGAGGAGTTCGTGAAAGCCGGCGCACCGGAAGAAATCCTCTACGTCAACAAGCCCCACATCGGCACCTTCCGGCTGACCGGCATGGTCGAGAACATCCGCCAGGAAATCATCGCCCTGGGCGGGGAAATCCGCTTCGAGTCCAAGGTCACCGACCTGTTGATTGACGGGGGCCAGGTACAGGGCGTGGAACTGGCCAATGGCGAGCAATTGCTGGCCCGCCACGTGGTGCTCGCGTTGGGCCACAGCGCCCGCGACACGTTCCGCATGCTGCATGGCCGGGGCGTGTACATGGAAGCCAAGCCATTCTCCGTGGGCTTTCGTATCGAGCATCCACAGTCGGTGATCGACAAGGCGCGCCTGGGCAAATATGCGGGCCATCCCAAGCTGGGCGCGGCCGATTACAAGTTGGTGTACCACGCCAGTAACGGGCGTTCCGTATACAGCTTCTGCATGTGCCCGGGTGGCACGGTGGTCGCCGCCACGTCCGAGCCTGGGCGGGTGGTGACCAATGGCATGAGCCAGTATTCACGCAACGAGCGCAACGCCAACTCCGGCCTGGTGGTGGGCATTTCGCCCGAACGGGACTATCCGGGCGGCCCGCTGG
>Ga0265797_10004063_pt1 | contig 22747 bp, 24 predicted proteins | sample P2T30metagenome_FD_192433 | JGI IMG/M metagenome (GOLD analysis project Ga0265797, IMG submission 192433) | Plant litter microbial communities from East Loma Ridge, Irvine, California - P2 T30 | ecosystem: Environmental > Terrestrial > Plant litter > Unclassified | place: USA: California... | reverse complement strand
TGATTCGGCAGAAATCATTCCTGAAATCATTTCCGAATTCCTGTGTTCCAAGACGATGACAGGACCCATGCTTTGAGGTGCCGCGTGCTACGCGTGTCGTGGAGCAGGTTGAACGGTTAGAGATAAGCGCCTCAAGCGGCGCGTTATTGACTTCCTGACCTTGTGTACCCGCGAACCTTTCTGTGGTCATCGTGGAAGTGCAGCCCAGGATGCTCAGCCTCGAAGGGGGCAAGGCCCGGGCGAAAAGGCGTCAGATCGAGGGACTCGGCCGTCCATCCAGGGGTTCTGGCGACTAGGAATGCTAGCTGTCGTCCTAGCTGACCCGAGTTGGAGATCGGTTCGATCCCCTCGCGTTGACAGAAGGCTGCGTAGCGGAACTCCGCAAGCCTGAACGGCAGAAATGGGCCGGGGAAAGCGCCGCTTTCTTGCATCCAATACCGCCGCACAGTTTCGTAGATGGGAGTGCGCCCAAAGGGCCGCCCCACGGGCGCCGTCCACGCCTGTCGTTGCTCGTCGCTGTGCGGCAGCGGAACCCAATGCGAGAAGGGGCCGTCTTCATTCTCGGATGCCGGCGCCAGGCGAAACTGAGTGTTCAGCTGTTCATGGCGGCGGCCGCCCACATCGCCGAACGCCTTTCTCATTGCCGCGAGGTTTCGGAGGGCTCGAGGCTCGAAAGAGGCCGCAATGACGACCCCAACCTGGGAAGCGTTCACTTTGTCTGGGAGAGCCTTACCAAAGAAAGCACGAAAAGCAGCGTCGAGATCTTTCAGGCCCCCGTACAAGCGTGCAGTGTTGATGAGTTCTTCCCGCGTTTGCACTTTGGCCCAGTTCAGGTAGTCGTATACCTGCGCCACTGCCGTATCGCCGGCGGGGCCCGTCTTGAGTTCGATTACGTAGACGGTGCCCAGCGCATCCATTGCTAACAAGTCAAGTCGGCCATTCGTGCTTGTGTTCACCTGGCGCCCGATGATGAGTAGCGGTTTGCCGAGCAAAGACGGGTTGTCGACGATGATCGTCTCGAGCTCGCTTTCGAGGCCGCGAAAGGGCTCTGGGGTGAGGTCTTCAAGGGCTGTCATGCGTTCACGCTAGTTCAGAATCAAGCGTTCAAAAGACGCCGAACTAGTTCTTCAACAGCATTTTTCTCGTTAACGAGCAAAAGTGGATGTTTCGATTCGGTCCTCCGAAGTGGGGTCCGGGGCAACTTTCGAGGTTGGTTCGGAAGGGATTTCCCGTCAGTCTGCCTCCACCCTCGAGCCGGCCTGTTGGTCGTCAAGCGCTTCTCAAGTCGACTGCGACGCCATGCGGTCCATATGGTGAACTTGTGTGAGTAATTGTGTCATACTTACAGTTCAATAGACGAAAGCGACGAAGCAGCATCGTTACCAATGCAATCGACGGTTGGGGTGATTGCGTCGCAGGGAGAAGGAACTCCCGCCGTGAGCTTTGCTTGCGGTTCACACCTTCAGGGATAGAGCCTGCACGACTTGAGGGTCCAGCAAAGGACCCTCTATGCCGCCGCGCATTCCCACCAGCACCGCCGTCCTCGATTCCCTCATCACGCCCGCAACCCTTGCTGATCGCCTAGGTCTGACGCAGCGGACCCTAAGTGAGAAGCGAATCATGGGAACCGGCCCGGCCTTCGTGCGGATCGGCAAATCTGTCCGATATCGCCCGGAGAGCGTCGACGCTTGGCTCCTAGCGCAGGAGTACAACAGCACCTCCCAGGAGGTGCGGTAGCTCATGGGAAGTATCCATGCCTACGAGACCCGAGCCGGCAAGCGGTTCGAAGCGCGATACCGCCGGCCAGACAGCAGGCCCGCTCGAAAAGGCGGATTCAAGCTGAAGCGGGATGCTCAGGCCTATCTCGACACAGTTGAGGTGTCCAAGCTTCAGGGGGCCTACATCGCCCCGAGCGATAGCCGCGCTACCGTCGCCGTCCTGGGCGCCGCGTGGCTCATCGCGCACCAGGCGACCGTCAAGCCATCGACGTTCTATTCAGACGAGTCGGCTTGGCGCGTGCACGTCGAGCCCCAGTGGGGTGGTCGCGCCGTCGGATCGATTCGTCATACAGAGGTGCAGGCGTGGGTCGCCCTTCTTGCGCGCGATCGAAGTAGGACATTGGTGGCACGAGCTCATGGCATGCTGGCGGCCATTCTCGAAGGTGCGGTCAAGGACAAGCGCATCTCCACCAACCCGGCTCGAGACGTCAAGCTGCCGAGAAAGAAGAAAGGGACCCGTGCTTACCTCTCGCACCAGCAAGTCGAACGTCTCGCGCAGGCCGCAAAGTACCCCGATCTAATTCGTTTCCTCTCTTACACCGGCTTGCGTTGGGGCGAGGCGACGGGCCTCCGGGTCAAGCACATCGACCAAGGCTCGCGGCGTATCCGCATCGAGGAGAATGCAGTCTCCGTGAACGGACAGATCGTCATTGGAACTCCGAAGACACACGAGCGACGGGCAGTTGTGTTCCCACCATTCCTCGACCAGGCCATCAGCAGGGCTTGTATAGGCAAGAGCTCCGAGGATCTTGTCTGGGGGGATGGGCTCAAGCACCTGCGGTCAGGCGATCTGCGACGAGGTTGGTTCGTGGCTGCCGTGGCTCGTGTGCGCGCTGAAGACGAGATCCTGGCCGCCGACGCGCGCTCCCGCGGAAACGCGGAACCGCACATGATGCCGAAACTGACCCCTCACGACCTCCGCCACACCGCGGCCTCGCTCGCCATCAGCGCTGGCGCCAACGTCAAGGCTGTCCAGAGAATGCTGGGACACGCATCCGCCGCCATGACCCTCGATACGTACTCAGATCTCTACGAGGACGATCTGGAGAGCGTGGCCGTCGCCCTCGACAGTGCGCGTCGCCAGCGGCTCTAGCGGTAACGCAGCAGTAACGGAAAGCCTGCAAGGACCCGATCCAGAGTGTGAGCAACCGCCCCTACTTCACTCATTTACGAGACGAATGTGATGTCTGTCCCGAGCCACCGGGTGTGGTCATGTGGGTTCAAATCCCACCGGTACCGCCAGAGGCTAGTTCAGCCCTTAAGGCGCCTCGGGTCCAGTGTTCTGGGCCCGAGGCGCCTTTATTTATCTGTACTTGGGATGAGTGTTTTCGAGGTGCGGGTGCGAAAAAGGTGTGACGCTTTTTTGCCTCAGATGAGTCCAATTAGTGTCTGATCAGGCTTTTCTGGCTGTGCCAGATGCCCGGGCGCTACGCGGGAGAACCTGCCTTGCGGTCGGCTGCACTGGACCGCCGGTCACCCAAGCCACACCCCACCGGCGTCCCAGTCGTCTATGTGTCGATGTCACCCCCCGGCCAGCGGGTACCCGTTAGTAGATCGACGAACTCCATTGGAGAGTCAACAGACCTGAACGCTTGGCTGATGTCCAAATCAAGCGCCGTGGCCATCGTGACGATCGTGAACAGGCCCGGCTCAGTGACCATCCCTGTCTCAATGGCCTGAATGTTCGACGCGCTCACGCCCGACAGGACTGCCAGCTCCCTGCGGCTCAGCCGAGGTGGCTCAGTTCTACGGCGAAGCAGTAGGGCACCCAGCGCTTGGCCGCGGGCATGGGTTGCCCTTTGAGTCCTCGCTGGTCTTCCTGCCATGCGCCGACCTTACTAAATAATTAGTAAATGTGGGCGATGCAAGCTATGCTCATGCCATGGCCAGCCGACACCTTCGAGATCTGATCGCCGCGTACGGCGAGCAGGATGATTTGAAGTTCCGTCGTGCGGCGCAGGCGATCATTCATGAGGAAGAGAGCAAGCGGCACACGGTCGTGGCCAAGGAGCTGAGGCAGTTGCTGGCAGGTGCTGGCTCCATCGCGATCAACGACGCCCCCGTGCTCCCGCAGCCACCCGTAGATCGGGACAGTTCACTGCCCCTGGCGCAGGTGTCCTATCCCAGCTCTTACCTCTCTGATCTGGTGCTCGCTGACCGACCGCGCGACGCTCTCTCTGCCTTGGTCAACGAAGTCAGGCACTGGTCTCAGCTCGACGCAGCAGGGCTGCCACGTCGAAACCGGGTCATGCTCTACGGCCCCCCTGGGTGCGGCAAGACGTCTGCAGTGAGCACCCTCTCGAAGGAGCTGGGATGGCCGCTGGTGACGGCGCGCGTTGATGGGCTCATCTCGAGCTACCTAGGCGAGACGGCCGCGAACCTCCGCAACCTGTTCGACTTCGTTGCAAGTGGACCCTTCGTGCTGTTCCTGGACGAGTTCGACAGCCTGGGCAAGATGCGCGACGACCCGAGCGATCATGGCGAGTTGCGCCGGGTCGTCAACGCCGTCCTGCAGCAGATCGATGCCTACAGCGGCCCGTCCATCATTGTCGCGGCCACGAACCACCCCCAGGTTCTTGATACGGCCCTCTGGCGCCGCTTCGACCTCATTGTCGAGCTTCCGCTGCCCACCACGGAGGAGCTGGCGGACGTCCTGAGGCGCAGCCTGCTTTGGGGTCCCAAGCGATCCGTCACGCCCGCCGCGCAGGCCTTGCAGGGCCTTCCTCACGCGGCTGCGGAGTACGCCGCGAACACGGCCCGACGCATGGCAGTGCTTGACGGGCGGGCCCAGGCGTCCGAGGAGGACCTCGCCGCCGCGGTGCAGGATGCTCGTTCACGCCCGTGGGCGTGACCCCCATTAGGGTGCGACACTCGTGAAGTGCTCGATCTGAGCACTCCTCGCTCTTAGCATTCAGGGATGGTCAACCACCTACCTCTGCCCGACTTCGTTGCCCTCAACAGTCGGCGTTCGGCATTCGCGCCCATCCGCCCGCTCGATCTCCAGGAGCAAGCCCAGGGGCTGGCGCGGGCTTTGGGCGGCATTACTAGAAGAAGGCCTGACCTGTTTTCCCCGCGTGGGGGTGAAGTCGGCGCGGCTTCGGGGGTTGACGAGCCGACCGACTTGGGGCGCGTCGTGCTGAAATTCACGGGACGTGGAGTCTTCAACAAGGGGCCCTTCGGCGAACGGAGTTTGGGGATGACTCCCCTTGCCGAGAATGACTCCCGGCAGTTTTTCGCCATCTCAGATGAGGAGTCCCGCGCCAACTTCTTCCAGAACGCCTCAGCTGTCGCGGGCGACCCGTCCGATGCGGAGATCACAGCAGCGTGGCGCAAGGCGTTGCTGAACATCGTCGATATTGACATTTACGGGCCCGAGGATCGCCGAGCGCCCGACCTGCCTGACATTGTCGGCACTGATGAACGAGTCGCCGTCGAGGTCACTTTGTGGCCGACCTCACTGCTGAGCGATCGCTTCGCGCGCCCGCGCGGACGCGAACGACTCGCCGAAGTCGTGGGGGAGATCCGCGCCACCGATCCCGACGCCACAATTCTCGCTCAAGACAACCGGCCCGACACGCTGCGGCTGCGGGTTCTCGCTGGCGCCGACGTACTGCAGGTGCTTCTCTCCCACCCTCTCGTGGAACGCATACACGGGTCGTTTGACATTCCGGTCACTCAGCGCACCCTCGAGCAGTCCTCGCCGCCAGATTCAGACATCACCCTTCGAGATGTGGCCATTGGAGTCATCGATGACCTCGTCATCACAAGCAACCCATGGCTAAACACAGTGGTTGTCGCGCAAGCCGAGTTCCCCTCCACTCACTCCTTCGCTGCAACCAGCGGGCACGGAACGCAAGTTGCCGGCATTGCCGCCTATGGAGACCTGCGCCCCCTCCTGGGTGGGGAAGTCCCCGAGACGGTCTTCCGCATTTACTCGGCACGCATTGCCGAGGCGAACAACGCCGGCCAAGCCGTCGTCGTTGGTGACCCGGGTGATCAAATCGAAGCGGCCATGAGGTGGCTGCGCAGCCAAGATGTGCGAATTGTCGTCTGCGCGTTCTCACGCAGTTACGCCCACGACGGCGCCCTACCATCCACTATCTCCGCTCGCATCGACGAGCTGGCCAGGGAGCTGAATCTCGTCGTCGTCACCGCGACAGGCAATGTCACCGACGCTGGCGCGCTGCAGTGGCACGCGGATTATCCCCAGTACCTCGAAGATTCCAACGCTCGCGTTGCCGTCCCTGGGACGGCCTCGCTTGCTCTCACCGCAGGCTCCATCGCGCACAGCGACACTGTCGACATCCAGCGCACTCCCCAGGGCCTAGCTATCGCCCGTGAACGCCAGCCCTCACCGTTCACTCGCACAGGTTTCGCCCCCGGAGGCAATAGCCGTGGACACCAAAAGCCTGAGCTGGTGCACTTCGGCGGCAACTGGGCCACCGACCAAGCCACCGGCGCGCTCGTCACCGATGACCCGAACCTGGCCGTGACCACCCTCATCCCACCGGACCGGGGGCGCCTCTTTGGCGTCTCTGCCGGCACCAGCCTCGCAGCCCCCTCTGTGGCGCACCAAGTTGCCCGCATCGCCGACCGCTACCCGCACGCCAGCGCAAACCTGCTGCGCGCCCTCACGGGACTATCTAGCGTTCCAAACGACAGTTCAGCCTTCCAGGATGCGACCACTCTTGCTAGCGCCTACGGGGTGCCCGTGGCCGATCGCGTCCTCGAAAGCGGAGGCAACAAAGCAATCCTTGTTCACGAAAGCGTCATCCCCACCGACACCCGCGTCGTCATCGACGTCCCCGTGCCGCCGGAGTTCCTTGACAGCTCATCCCAGCGTCGTCGTCGGTTCCGAGTGGCATTGGCGTTCGACCCGCCGGTACGTCGAAGTCGGAAGGACTACGTCGCCGGGCGCATTGAATTCGACTTTGTCGCCGGACTAGATTTTGCGGCGATCAAGCAGGCCTACGAGCAGCAACCCCCGAGGCAGTACGACAAGGACGGGCACGAAATCGACGCGGGCAGGGTTGAACTGCCGGGCCGCGTCCAGCTCAAGCCGGGCGTCCGCGCATTGTCTGGCAACACCCTGGTGGTGCGCACCTTCGCCAACGTGCATCAATGGAACCCGTATGACCCCCAGGGTTTTCACCTCGTCGTCACTCACCTGAGCACGCCGGCAACGGGTTTGCAACGAGAGGCTTATTCGGTCCAGCCGTACGCACTGGCGGTCGAGATGATTGAGGAAGGCGCCGCCGACATCGACTTGCATGCAGCCGTACAGAACATTCTCGACGCACGGGCTGCAGCTACGGCGCGTGTGCGCGGGCGCGCGAGCACCCAACGCGGCAGGGGCGGCCCGCAGTGAAGCGTCACCGCGACAAGCTGGTGTGGAGCAAGGCGGGGGAAGCCAAAGACCCGGCACCCTCCGACACCTTGTCGGGAAGCGTCGACAACGAACGCCACCCCACTCTTCTCACGGTCACCGGCATGTGTCCTTTCTGCTTGGGCGCGATGACCGCCACAAAGCAACTCTCCGTGCGGGTTGGGGGTGGTGACCTGGTAGGTCAGGCAGCCCCCGCGCCGTACCTCATCGATCGAGTCATCGAGTGCGGCTGTTCGCACGAGCACCCACACCGGCCCGACTCCCGCACCGGGTGCGGCCGATCGGCACGGGTTGCCACAACGATCCGCCCATGACTGCCTCCACGACCGTGCAGGCGGCCTCCCTGGAGGACATCGACGAAGAGCAACGCCTCAATGCCCTGGCCGAAACCGAACTACCCCGCGTGCGCGGCCTCGCCAACAGCTGGAGAACGGGAGCCTCCATCTCCTCCAGCCTCGTTGCGTCCGCCGGGCTGTTGGGAGCCCCGGAGGCCCTTTCGGCCGCCAGCTCCGAGGCCGTCACATGGGTCGGGTATCTCTTCCTCGGGGCTGCCGTCGCCACCCTTCTTTCTCTGGGCGCGTCCCTCCGATCGTCGTTTGGGTGGCCAAGCAAGATCAAGCTTTACCGCGTCGGCGCCCTGCGAGAGTGGGAGCAAAAGGAACTAGCTCGCGTCATCAGGTGGCTCGGCGTGTCCATGATCGCGGGAGTCATTGCCTTCGTCCTGGCGGCCGCCGCCTTCGGAACCCTGTACTTCGGACCCCGCGCCACACCAGCGCCTCAAGAGCCCAAAAGCAACCTGGCGCTCACAGCATGCCCCGCTGCAAGCGTTGGCGCGGCATCGACCAACACAGATCTGCGAACTCAAGGGCGGATCCACTCGGGACGTGCTTGACGGTCGTGGCCGTGGATGCAGCGGTCTATGCCTGCAGGTCTCAGCCCGGCTAGCTGGCCGCCATGCGGCGCAAAGCCCGCCTAGTGGCTGGCCCCCTCCGGCGCAGGAATCAGTGTTCGCGTGTCTGAGGCTAAGCGATGTATTGAGAGTCTGCCGCTGTGACTAGGCGTCGGCGCTGTCGTCGTACCGTCGGTGTTCGAAATCGACGAGCCTGGTCGCGCAATCCTGGATTCCGGACTTGAACAAGTAGGGGTTCTGCCCGGGACCGCTCCCTATGTCGCTTGCGGTGAGGGCCCAGGTGCTGTCCGGATCGTACGCGTGGGAGAAGGAATTGGTGGCAAGTCCTTCAGGAGGCAGGCGGGGTTGCCGAGCCCCTCCCAGGCGTGACGCCCGTGGCGGAGATGTCTGACGAGGCAATCGGCATCAGCATCGCATCAGCCCCGGCCAGTCATGGTTCCGGAGGGCTCGTAATCCTCGCCAGGGCCGACGAAGTCGAGCGGCAGATCCATGGAATGACTTGATGCGCGTGAGTGGGGCCCCGTTCTGGGGATGTAGCTGCTCTCAGCATTACCTGCTTAGATGGGCTTTGCCCCGGAGGGGCACTGACACAATCGTGGAGGACATCGTGGAAGAGCAGCGTGGATTCAGGCCAGTCGGAGAAGTTATTGCGGACGACCGGGCACGCATACCAGCTGGGAAGGCTGGCGTTCGACGCGACGACCGATACGCGGTTGCAGTCAACGACGATGGGTCAATCCTCCTCACGCCCTTAGTTTCCGTCGCGAAGCGGGAGTTGCTGGTGTGGGAGAACGAGATGGTCCGCAACTCGCTGGCTCGCGGTCTGGCGCAGAGCGCCGCAGGAGAAACCACCGACCTCGGGGACTTCAGCGAGTTCTTGGACGAGGACGAAGAGTGAGCTTCAAGCTTGCCTTCACCCGAGAAGCAGAAGCCAACTTGAGCGCTCTGCATGGTCCGTCTGATGAGGCGCGTTTGAAAAAGGTCCGACGTGCTCTCGCGCGGCTGCAACTTAACCCGAGGTATCCGTCTCTGCAGTCGCACAAGTACAGCTCGCTTCGAGGTTCTGACGACGAGGAGGTGTGGGATTCCTACGTGGAGAACAACACTCCGTCCGCTTGGCGCATTTTCTGGCACTACGGTCCCGGGGCTGGGGTTATAACGGTCATCGCCATCACCCCCCATCCGTAAGATGTGTGCCGGGGGGGAAAAATGGATGACGACTTAGAGCGGCGCATTGTGCTGGATGCTCTCGTCTCGTACGCCGACGCCTGCACGCTTCCAGCACTCACTCCGACCTGCCCCTTCTATATCGAAGTCGAGGGTCGACCTACGTGCGGCGAGCAATGCCGAGAGATAGCGCAGGCTCGGGGAGCGGAGCCGCGGCGCGTTCGTTCTAAAGACCTGGGCGGCTTAGTGTTGCTTGGTCGCGAGTTGCCTGCTAGGAGCGTCGCTGGTGCTGACGACTTCGACGCCGCGGAAATTCGGCTCCGATACGAGCGTGATGAGCCCTTCCAGCAGCCGACAACGAGTCTCTTGGTAGGACTGAGGGAAGCAATCGTCACGGGTGCCTTCGAAGGCGCTGCAAACACCAGCGCAGCGCTCGCCTACTGGGGCGAACTGGATCGGCGCGGTTTCCCCATCGAGAATGTTGCGGCGAACGGCATGGTGGACGCCATTGCCAACGCCATCGCACTCTCCGTGACGGTTCCAATCTTGATCAGCGCAGGAGTTACGCCTCTTCAAGCCAGTGACGCCGTTGACTCGCAACTCAACAGCCCGCATCGAGAAGCCTGGACGAATGTCCTTCGGGAGACCTTCAACGCCGCTCAAGACCAAAGGCGAGAGCGGCTACATGCCTTCACGCCTGATCCGCCCACACTCCGGAGGCGTCTGGGGTCGTTGATCGCGCCCGAGGTCTCCGATACCGAGTTCGAGGCTGTTATTGAGGCCGAGCCGTTCCTTGCGTTTGTTCAAGGTCTTGCCGCCCAGGGGCGCATCGCCGCGTGGTTGGCGCACCTATTCGAAACTGATCTGGACGCAGCTCTCTCAACTCGGCCCCCTGAGCATTTTGAAACATTCGCCGCATTCCCCTTGAGAGGGCGAGATGAGGTGGCCGAGTGGCTGACTGATCGATTCCTCTTGACGGATTTGAACCGGTGGGGCTCGACCTCCTTGACGCTCGAGTGGCGGCACCTGAGTGGGCACCGCGACACCGAGTGCCCAGTCCGAGTCCTGGCAGAAAGAAGTCTCGACCGATCTACGGTAGGCGAGCGGGCCCTGGCGACCCTCGGCGAGAGGTCGCCACGGCGCATTGAGCCGGAGCCGCTGAGCCCGTCCCTATTTGTCTACCCCGCTCAACTCGCCCTCGGGAACCGGCAATGGGACACAGCAATCGGCATCTTCCATGGCCTGACGCGCATGATGCCTGCCGATCATGAGGCATGGAACAACCTCGGTTTTTGTCAGCTGGCTGTTGACCCGGGAACGGCGCTCGACACGCTAGAGCATGCGAGTCGCATGCGTCACGGGAACACGTCTGTAAGCGTCGCGAACCGCGTACTCGCCCTGCATCGACTAAATCGTGACGAAGAGGCTCTCGCTTTGGCCGACCAATGCCTCGCGTTGCCAGTTACACGCGTGGGCGTTGCAGTCATGTGGAAGCATCCCTCGGATGAGCCCAACTCTCTTGTCGATGATGTCGATCCGTATGCGTATCTAGCGTCGCTTCGGCTCCATATAAGCGCTTCGCTCGACTCCACTGGGGCTTGCAATTAGCAAACCCCTACCCGGGGAACCGCCGCGGCGCATCTCCTCCAGACGGGTGCGCCACCGAGCCCCACGACGGCACCGGTCCACAAGATGCCGATCGATCCAGCAGAGTGCCTGCATCAGGGCGCGGGCGGACATGCCTGCGTTTGAGACGGAACCACCGACCGCCCGTGGACTCGAGACGCGGCGGTCCAAGCTGTCTTCAAGAGCTACAAACTCGAAAACGCAACCCGGATCCACGAAGCCGACATGGACGGTGAGGGCAACGTGATCAAGGCGTACAAGGGGGACGTAGGGCGACGTGTAGCGATCGCAGGCCTCCACTCCTGCAAGCACCCCCTCCGGCCGCACTGAGCGTGACGAGGACTCGACGCCGGGCTGCATAGACCTGCGGCATGGCCGCCGCTGCGCGGCAAAGGCGCCGTCGGTCCTCGTTGCGCATTCCACATTTAGCAGAGGGTCCATACCAACCTCGCGCTGGCTTCTTCGCGTCCATCCGCGCGCACCGCGAGAGTCAATTGCTCCGATTTCGTCGGAATCACGCCGATGACATCGACGCACCAGATGTGTGTGCTCCTTCAGGACCGGTCCAATGGATTGTCGGCGGACAGCCCTAGCGCTTCCTGCAGACATGCGGGGGTGTGTCTTCGGTTGATCGTCCCTTCCGTGTCCCCAAGGTGCGGCCCGAGCAGCGACGGCGGTGTCTCTAGGATTGGGGTGATCTGGGGGGAGTCCATTGGCCTACACGACTGCGCGCATGAACACCTTGGTAGCGAAAGTGGTCCGAGTGTCGGATGTCGGAGAGCCACTGGTTCAGCTCGTAGATGGCTTCGTTCAGCCGGGGGGCGTCGAACTCGCGAAGCTGGAGCCCGACGTCGGCGACGTTGTGCTCTTCTCCGACAACGAGTGGACGCTCGGGGCAGACGCCGATTGGCACCCGCATCGAGAAGTGGGTGTTGTCCAGCACGTCGCCGGGGACCGCGCGGTGGTCGCCACCGCCCACGGGCAGAGCACAGTCGCTGTGCCTGACGGTCTCCACGTCAAGACTGGCAACACGGTCGAGTTCGATGCGAGAGAAGAGGTCCTCGGCATCCTCGCAGAGGAGCCCGTCACACCAGAACCTCTCCGTGTCGACCGAAGCGACGACTTTGACCCGTCATCTCTGATGGAGCCGCTCGACCCGGCGCTGAGCTGGGAGCAGTTCGCCGGATTCGAGACGTTGCGGCGCGACGCTCAGGACGTGGTGGCCGTTCAGATGCGTCGCGACACTCGAGAAAGCCTTCGGCGGCTGGGAGTCCGTCCGATCCAGGGCATCCTGTTCGAAGGACCCCCTGGGACGGGTAAGACGATGCTGGCGCAGATCATGGCTAAGGAGGCTGGGGCGGCCTTCTACCTAGTGACGGCGGCAAGCCTGGGCGGTCACCTGCAGGGCGAGAGCGAAGGCCGACTGGAGGCCGTGTACAACCATGCCGCCGGCCACGATGTCGCGATCGTCTTCGTCGACGAGATCGACACGCTGATGAAGGATCGCGGAAGCGAGGACAACTACGGCACCCGGCTGGTCCATGTGTTCCTCACGAACATGGACGGTGCGCGCAAGCGCCCCAATGTCATCACCATCGGGACGACGAATCGGGCACAGGACATCGACAAGGCCCTCCGGCGGCCCGGCAGATTCAGCCGAGAGCTGCACTTCGAGCGCCCCGACTTTGACGGCAGGCTCGCAATTCTGACGGCCCCCGGCCACGTCACGTCCGACGACCTCGACTACGGCAGGGCAGCGAACGCGACGGAAGGCTGGAGCGCTGCCGACCTACAGAGCGTCTGGGAGCACGCCGGCGAATTGGCCGTCCAGGCCGGTCGGACTGCCATTCGGAACGACCATTTCCTTGCGGGGCTCGACAGGGCCCGGCAACGGAAAGCGGAACAGGAAACGGAGCCCTCGTGACCACACGATTCTCGCGATGGTGGGCCACGCGCCGGCGCTCCCGAGCACTGAAGAAAATCAGAAAGTGGCAACGCGAGGCGCATCCCCTGGGGGAGTTGCGGCAGTTCGTGTATCTCGACGACGTGGCTCTGCAGAGCCTCTTCGTCGCCCGACACGGACCCGAGGCGGTTCGCATCACCGAGTCCAACACTCGCAGCCGCGAAGCGGAGGTGAACACGACCGCGGGTGCGACTGTGCCTGGAATCGCCACACTGGGCACTGAGGGGAGGCTGCAGTCGTCGGTCTCGGTCGGGCGGGAGGTGGAACGTCTGGTCTCCAAGCAGAGCATGTTCCGCGATTTCCTGGACGCGGAGATTCGACTGATCGAGGGCATTGGCGAGCAAGAAGCTGCCGGTGCACTGTGGCGTGTCGAGGCCGGGAGGGCTGTCCCTAGCGAGTTGCGGCGCGGCCAGTTGATCGAGGTCCGCATCCGCCTGCAAGCACACCGGTATTTTCGTCTGGCATCCTTCCTTGATTCCGTAGCACATCTCGCGGCGGACGCTCCAGGCGTTCTCGACGCCGACAGCGACTTCGGAACAGGGGCAAGACTGTTCAAGGAACTCCTCATCGGGCAGGTACCAATCGACGCTGAGATCCTGGACTTTGGGTGGGACCCGGAGGCGGCGAGAATGGCGCCTCGTGGAATCGGAATCGAGCCTGTCTCGCTCGGCGCCCTAACCAGCACCGCGAACTTCTGGGCGGACCTGCGCACGACCCTCTTCGACGAGCAGGAATGCACGGCCCTCGTGCGCGTCACGAGTACCGGGTTGGACCAGGCCTGGACCCCGCTCAAGCTTTTCGACGCTATCCGTGGCATCCCAGGGATTCCCGGAGTCGCATTCATGGACGACTTCGTGAACACCCTCGACGGCCTTCTCGCTGGGGTCCCTTCGGCGCCAGCCGAGGGGAAGGGGCCCGTGCTCGAAGTTCTGCTGCAGTATGCCTCGGCCTTGACGGGGTCGGTACCGTTGCCGAGCCTAACCACGCAGCTGACCGAGGTCGCACGAGCCCTCGACACCTCCGCTGCCTCGTCTTTGCCTGCCGCCTTTGCGTCAGTGGAACGTCTCTTGGGGGGAGCCGCGCTCTCCCTGAACGGGGATGCACGTGCTGACTTGCAGGAGAGCCTCCGCACGGCTGCGGGCCTGGGGCTGAACGGCCTCATCGCGTCGCCCCCCGTTGCGCCTTTGACTAGGAATGAGGAGCGGTCGGGCCCCGGGGGCCGTTCGACATTGGCGGGCGAAGTCATCGCCATCTACTGGTAGTCGTCGAGCGTGTCCGTGTCCGTGTCCGTGTCCGTGTCCGCGTCCCGTTTCGCCGTGCCGCGTCTGTCCGTGGCGGGAGATCAATCGACTGTGCGATGCGCTCCGCCCCTCGGTCAGAGCTGCCCTCAGAGCGGCTGCGGGCGGTGCACTGCGCGCGGACGCTCGCCGGTTCTATCCGTCCGAAGATTACGCAAGGGTTCGATCGAAACCGGATGCCTCGCTGACGATGAAGTCGTCGAACGGTTCCAGGGGCCAAGAGACGCTGAGGGTTCCCATGAGCGAGACGGTAAGGTCCACGAGGTCATCGCTCCCCGTCGGGACGACGAGTTCGATGCGCCCGTTCGCCGGCGCGAAGGACCGCCCGATCTTTAACTCGTCGAGCATGCGGCCGCGGGGCAGCTCGGACCGGACGGTCGAGTCGCGCGCTGCGACCAGGAGCGCCCGCGCCTCTTCCGCCTTGGCGGATACGGGGATGCCTTCGAAAAGGAGGCATGCCGCCAAGTAAGCGCTCTTCAGGGCCGCGAGGCGCACCGCAACTTTGTCCAAGGGCTTCTCGAGCATCTCGAACAAGCCTGACCGCAGGATGTCAGCAACCTCTGGGTCGCCCCTTCCTGCGCCAAAGACAAGACCCGGAATGCCCGCGTCCGTCTCCCGGACGAGGAGGCGGGGTGCGCGCCTGAATCCGGGCGCGGACTCTCCCCGGAAGGACACATGCGCAGCGTCTTCGAACCAGTCCAGAAGAGGTGCCTCCACTCTCGAGCCGAGGTCGTTGTTGCACCGGTAGCAGGTCGTGGTCATGACGGAACCGCCCAGGGCACGAGGGGGAACGTGCTCCTTGCTTTGAGGGTCGTCCTCGAAGCAGATGGGGCATTTGCTGAAGTAGACGGGGCGTGCTTGACGCAACGCTTGGTAGGCAACGGTGTGTGCGCCTGGCGGCAATCGCCGCCGTAGAGATATGGCTGCCCCGGAGGGCCCGACGAGATCCATCTCGTGCAGGGTCGACAAGCCTCGATTCGCTGTCGCGTCTCTGTTCACGACTCGTTCGACCGTCATGCGCTGGGGAGGGTCACTGGAAGGGGACTCGTCTGCCTGCTCTCCATCGACCATGACTCGAGGATGCCATCATTCACCCGGCACGAGCGAGGGCCAACACGGGCTTGAGCGCGGCGGGGCCGTCGCAGCACGTTCGGGGCGACGGCCGCTGGTCGCTCTCGCTCGACCACATGTCGCTGCAATGACAGGGGCCTCCTCTTTGTTTGGATGACTCCCCGAACCCGCGGGGAGGAGTTACTTGCAGCGTATAGTCGTGTGATACTCTTCGAGAATGAAGGTGGCTTCAGTCGCCCAGCGCCTGGCTGACATCGCAGGCTGCCAATGGGGCATGGTCACGACTTCGCAGGCGCGCGTGCACGGCATAGCCCGGGCCAACATTGCCCACCGAGTCCGCACCGGCGCTCTCGAGCGCACCGACCACTACGGCGTCTATCGCCTTACGGCCGCCCCCACAAGCCCGCTGGACGATCTCCGAGCGGCATGGTTGTCGACGAAGCCCGAGTTGCTCGCCCCGGAACGTACCGCGGCGCCGCGGCCTGACGCTGTCGTCGCCTCCGCGGCCGCGGCGATGGTCCACGGCATCGGTGACGTCTACCCGGCCCCTTACAGGATCATCGTCCCGGGCCGCCGCCAGACCGCCAAAGGTGCAATCGCGTACTCCTGGCGTGCTCTTGACTCCCACGACGTCGAAGTCGTCAACGGACTACCTGTTACCACTCTCGAGAGGACGGTCGCCGACCTCCTCGTCGATGAGGGCGACGTCTCCATTGCGGCGGACGCGTTGAGGCATGCGATACGGGGTCAGTGCAACGTCGACGAGACGCGTCTTGCTGAGTTGCTCGCGGCTGGCGCGGAGCGACTTGGGCAGGCGCCAGGTGACGGCAATGGCGCCCTTGCCTACCTAATGGTGACGGCGGAAGTGGATGCTGTATCTGAAGCGAACCGTGCTCTGGACCGAGTCCTGAAGTCCAGGGTTCAAATGCCAGGCATCGAAGTGTTCCTTGAGAAGGTGAGGTCGAATTTGCCAAACCTCGTCGCGACTTCGCAGGATGCGGCATGCAATCTGCGGGCATCTGAAGTCGGGTCCTAGGTCCAGCCAGATCCACGACGGGGTGATGTCCGCTATGAATTTTCGCGCCGCTTCCGTCTGTCCAGCTAGCGCTGTGTAGGTCCGCGTGTCGATTCTCAAGGACTGAACGGACGGCCAAGATGGCCTCGTGAAGAAAGTCATCGTTTTGGGGGCCGGATTTTCTCGAGCTATTAGCGAACAGATGCCGCTCATGGTCGATCTGAGAGCCCAGTTCGAGGACAGGCTCAACCTGCACCCTTCAGTCTTTGATGCGTTTGGAGGTGATGTGGAGGCGTGGCTTGCCTACCTAGCGAGTGACCAGCCATGGCTCGGAGAGAGTGAAAATCTTGGTAACAGGGCGCTGTTTTCCCGGTCGGTCGACGTGCTCTACGACGTCATCATCAGGGCACAGGATCACGCCGACAAAGTCCAGCCAAACTGGCTTGACCGCATTGCCTGGCAGTGGTCCCACGAGAATGCGACCGTCCTTACCTTCAACTACGACACGTTGCTCGAGACGGCGCTCACCCGTGTCGGATGGGCGTACACGACGTCGGCGTTCTACGCCGCACCGCTCACTGAACGACACGCCGTCGGCTCTTCCAGCTTCCTTTCTGAGGCCCAGCCCCGGCGGAAGGTACCCACCGTGCTCAAACTCCACGGCTCGGTCAACTGGTGGCACGGAGGAAGCAACGCTCCCCTTACTGAGCAGATGGTTTACAACCCAAGACCCCACGCGCACACCCGGTCCGAGTCTCTCTTCGCAGACCTGCAGCCATTCCTTGTGCCTCCGACCAGCATTAAAAACGGCTACTACGGGCGGTCAGGCCTTGTGACGCAATGGCGTCTTGCAGCCGAGGCGCTTCGCGCCGCCGACCAAATCGACGTCATCGGTTACTCCTTTCCGACGAGCGACCTTCCCACGCGCACGTTTTTGAACAGCACCATTCGGCAGGACGCGCGGGTCCGGATAGTCGACCCGCATCCCCGAGAGGGTGCAGCGGAACAGGCATTGCCAGGCCGCGAACTACGTCTGCTCCGCCAGGGTGCTCAGGCATTTGCCGGCGACCACGCTGGCGCTCGTGTCAGCGCCTGGTACACGCAGCCGGTCGGGGCTCAGTACAGGCTGCACGTCGAGGTAAATGGTGAGGCCCGCGCATTTCCAGTACCCACCAGCCTCCACCCCGAGGAGGCGCTACAAGGCAAGCTCGACGAGCTTTACGGCCCGCAGGTCTATACGCAGCCTGGCGGCCGAGGGCCATCGGACGCTCGACTCTCCACCACGGAGGTCTTCCTCCCGGCCGGCGGAGAGCCCGAAATAGATCCGTGACAACCTGACACGAGGACGAGCCCCAGGCCCAGACGGAATCTGAGGTGGAGGAACGGCCGTCCTCGCTTATGGCCGCCGATGCGCGGCCTTCGAACTTTTGCCTGTGCCAAATAGACCATCTTCCCTGTGCCGCGGTGCCGACTCAGCGCCTCGCGAAGCCCGTTAAACGGGCCCTCGCTGAGGGTCGCTAACTAGCCGCCAGAGGGCTGATTACGGAACTGGTCGAATCCGTTTGCGTAACTAGCCTCTAAGAGAAATCCCCCGGATCTCCGGGGGATTTTCTCGTCTCTGGGGCCTGATCTCGCTACTTCGACCCCTCCGACCCTGGTCCCTGGAGCTGTGACCGTTCGCTCCCGAGCCCGAAATGACGAAAGCCGCGCCTTTCGGGCGCGGCAGATTGTCGGGTCTTGCTAGACGAAGTGTGAGAAGGCGGCGGACTCGCTAAGTTCGAAGCGCGGGAGCGGGTTCCTTCGGGGGAAGGTCTTCCTCGAAGACGGCGTCGACCCGGTCGTACCAGCGTCTGTAGTTCGTGAGGTTGTTCCGGTCGCGGCTTCGCTGGATCGGCGGTGTCTTCGGCTGCGCCTTCCGGCGTCGGCGGCATCGTGGCGAGTGTCTCTGATCGAGCCGGGGCGTCCCATGCGCCCTAAGTCTTTCGACCTCCTTGCAGTTGCCCTAAGAGATCCACTGGGGCAGGAATTGGAGGTGCTGCTGACTACCACCGACCTCAGTGAAGTGCTGAAGGCGCAAGAAGAATTCAAGCTGGCCTTCCTCCCCTCCGGTGCGGAAGCGGACGCGTTGTGGAGCAAGCACTTTCGCTAGCGCTTTAGGCGCGCCCGTTTTAGGGCCCGCTTCTCTTCCCGCTTTCGGTCTAGGGCGTCTCGGCGATGAGCTTCGCGGGCTGAGTCCATGCGCTTTTCGCTGCTGGTGCGCGTATCAGTCTCGCGGTGAAGGAACAGCCTCAGGCCGATAGAAGTAATTGCCAGTCCAACAAGCGCGAAGATCACCGGTGGCTTACTGCTCTCACCGCACGCATTCTGGCATTCGACGGTGAGGGCGAGCCCAAGAGCAAGGCCTACAAGACCACCACAAATGAGAACGACGCCAAGGGCGCGGATAAGCAACTTGGACACTGGTGCGTGCACCTCTCTGAACGCCTCGGGAGATTGGCAGACGGAGGAAATTAGCACACACCCACCGGATGCCGGCGAGCACGGGTCGTCGCTCGCCAATGGTGCGATACCTTTCCCGCTATCACCGACGGCCAGGCATTGGCCACCACCGACCATGGCAGAAGGGCTGGCAGGGCGTGGGCAGGGAACCCTTGTACCCAGTCTTTCTCTTCGAGGACGACTCGTACCCGCTAGCAGTCGCCTCCCCAGAAGCGCTGCAGGGCGCCTTCGATGCTGGCTGGGAGGACGAGATCGTGGATGTCTTCGACCTAGTCGGGATGCGTCTGAAGCTCGTGACGCACGAGAACTATCGAACCCTTGAAATCGTCGAGCCGGACCGGCAAGGTTTTCTTGCTCTGGTGCGGCGCAGTCTCGATGCGCACCCAGAAAAGCGCAAACTCTTCGCTATAACGCGACGAGTCCCCCTCGCATTCGATCCGGCAAGTGCTCAGCCTGTTCAGTTGTGGGCCGAGTTCATCCGTCGCTTCGCCTAGACAAACCAGTGCTTCCGATTACCGCGCGGACACGGGCCAGTCACCCTTACTCAGGGCTGACGTAGACGCGTGGGACATGGGAGTCAGGACTCGCTGGTCGCTGCGCATCGCTTGGCAATGTGCCTAGGCGCCCTTAGTAGCTGTGCCGCCCTCTGAGAGTCGATACTCAAAGTGCCCATTCCGAATGGCCTACCGAGCAGTCGCTAACTAGCCGCCAAAGGGCTGTTCGCGAAACTCAAGCAATATGTTCGCGAAACTCAGCCGCCAAAGGACCTCCCGCTTCTCGCTGGAGGTCCTTTGCTTTGTCCTAGGCGCTCAAGGTTCCCGACGGGCTAGCAGGGGGTCCGTTCGGGGCTTCGCTGAGGTAAAGCGCGCCTCTCTGCGGGTCAGGCTGGCCTCGGTGCTCGAGTCGTAACAGGCCTGTCTGTCCATTTCAAGCTTGACCCTTCGACGGGTGTTGTCTAACTTTGCTCAAGAAGCATTCCGTCTGGAATGTTTCCGCGAGGCGAGCGAGGAAGCTCGCGACTCGTGCGACACACGACCGAAGGGGGAGGCCGTGCGCCTCAAGAACAAGATCATCGCGAGCATCACCGGAGCTGCGCTCCTCGTAGGGGGAACGGCCGGAGTCGCGTTTGCGACGGATCCGCTGCAGTCATTCAGCGGCACGGTCGCGGGAGAGACGCTGCAAGAGCGCTACACGGACGAGGAGATACTCACGCTCCTCCTGGACGGCTCGGGTCGCGTCGCCGAGGAGAATCCTGTCTTGCTCGAGCGTCTCGCTTTCGCCGACGAGCACGAGCATGCGGACTCGGCGCTGCTGGCCCAGGTCATCGATGACTACCTCATCTACAACCCCGCCTTCGAGGACAACGTCCTCACCCCTCTGACCTCCGGCGATCCTGAACTCGTCGAGGCAGGACTGGCGACGCTGACGTCGACGTACCTCGAGATGCTGCAGACCCAGTACGGGGTCGAGATGGAGGCCTCGCGCGCTCAGGTCGACTGCGGCGCGGGCGCCTGGCTGTGCGTCGTGGCCTACGTCGGCGGCTTCGTGAACGTGGCTCTCTACGCGAACGCCGCCGTCGCGACGCTCGCCGTCGTGGCACTCGCGGTCGTGCCTGCCGCTGTGACGTACCTCATGGACGAAGACAGCGGAGAGAGCGTCATCGTCAAGAACGAGCTGATCGCCGAGCTCACCCGAGCCCTCGCGAAGTAGGTCGGGACGTGAAGTGGCGCACCGCAGTCGGTGTCGTGACCTTGGGTCTCGGAGGCATCGCGTTAGCCGGCTCGGTGTTCCACTCGCTGCCGAGCAACGTCGTCTCCGACACGGGCCTCCGTAGTCCGCTCCGCATATTCAGCGTCGACCTCGCACCTCAGGGCTGGGGGTTCTTCACCCGTGACCCTTCTGAGGCCGACCTCTTGTACTACGAGGAAGACCTGCAGCCAGCGTGGACGACACCGCAGGGCAGGCCTGAGAACTTGTACGGCCTCAGTCGGACTCAACGAGCGCAGGGCCCGGAAGCTGCAGCCCTGCTCGAGAGCGTGGGCGAGGACGACTGGTTCGAGTGCATGCGAGGAGCGACCTTCGAATCGTGCGTCGAGGGTCTCCGCGATGTCGGCCCTGCTGCGACGGAGGCGGAGAACGCCTCGGTCGTGCCGACTCTCTGCGGCACCATCGTGTTCGCCCAGTCGGATCCGGTGCCGTGGTCTTACCGTCACCTGTACGAGGACACTCACATCCCGCGGTACGTGACGGAGGTGTCAGCGACATGCGAATGACGCTGCATCGGGCGTCCTTGGCGATCGAGCGTGCGATCGATCGAACGCCGGCCGGGTCTCGACGGGTGGCGCTCGCTCGGACCCTGATAGCCGCTGCTCAGCTGTCGGTGCTCCTCGCGACTCGATGGGATGCGCTCTTCGTCGCGACGGGTGCGGCTGACGCTGGTCCGGAATGCGAAGGCGTCTCAGAGGTCGGCGCATACTGCCTCCTGCGAGGTACAGGCAGCACCGATCCTGCGACGATCGTCATCATCGTCGGACTCATGGTCGTCCTCAGCGGCTACCTGCCGCGGTACATGGGCCTTGTCCATGTGTGGCTCACCATCAGCCTTTCGAGCTCCATCACGCTGCCCGATGGAGGGGAATCAGTCGCGCAGATCGTCGTCCTGCTCTTGGCTGTCGTGACCCTGGCCGATCCGAGGACGAACCACTGGCAGCCAGACCGGTGGACCCGAAGTGCCCTGGTCCCGGTGGCCTGGGCGACGGGGCACATCATCCGTCTGCAGCTCGTCTGGATCTACGTCAACGCGGCCGTGACGAAGACGGCGGTCACGGAGTGGAAGGACGGGACGGCAATCTACTACCTGACCATGGATCCGATGTTCGGGACGGCTGGTCCTCTAGCGGGTTTGTTCGACGCCGTCGCTTACACCCCCGTGGGGGCCCTGGCCATGTCCTGGGGGGCCATAGTCATCGAAGTGTCGATCGCGCTCCTGCTCTTGGGCCCCGCCCGGCACCGCCCGCTTGCGTTCTGGGGTTCGGTCCTGCTCCACGGGCTCTTCATCGTCATGATCGGCCTATGGTCGTTCGCGCTCGTCATGATCGGCGCCGTGCTCGCCGCCGGAGGGCCCACGCTCCTCCTGCGCCGTCTCCTTCCCGCACGAGAACGGCAGGCTGTGGGCGGACATGGTGAACGGCCGCTCGGCGTCCCCGCGCGTGACGAGGCCGGAGACGTGACGGTGCCGGACCCGGTCGGTCACGAGATGAGAGAGAAGGAGACACGATGAACCAGATGAAAGTCGTCATCGAGACCCACTGGCTGAACGGGTGGTTCCTGCGCCTGTTCGCGACGCCTTACGTCGTCACCGGCTCGGCCGAGCAGGAGGCGCGGTGGGGCGCGACCGCGACGGTGCCCGCGGGTGGAGATCGAGAGGGTGTCGGCGTCGGAGTGCGGTACTTCAACCGCGGCTCCCTGCTGGGCCTCGAGAAAGTCATGGTCGCGTTGCCCCAGAGCGGAGCGACGACGCTGGTCTTCCGCAACGGTTTCTGGAACCACGACCCGTTCCGGCTCGTCCGTACGGTCCCCGCCTCGGCCTGACGGCCTTTCGTCCATCGCGTGCGCTCTGCTTCCGGGCGCGAGTCGCGGCGGCAGCGGCCCGGTTCGCAGCGGCGTCAGCGGGGCCCCCGGGCTCCGGACGCTCCTCGGCCGACCAACCCCGCGTCGCACTCGCCGGTAGCATGCGATCCGACGGGGCACGAGCGCCGCCGAGCCGACAGGAGGGCCATGACCGACCCCGACGAGTTCGTCGGCTCACCCGCCGACCGCCGGTTCCGGGAGGAGCTCCGCCGCAGCCTCGAGGCCGCCGCCCGCGAGGAGGCCGGCACCGACGACGCGGTGACGCCCGCACCCGCACCCGCACCCGAGAACGCCCCCGCCCGCGGCCGCACCCCGGCCCCCTCGCGCCCCGCCGCCGACGAGCGCTCGGGCAGGGACAGGTTCCTCGACTGGGCACCGCTCGCCGTCGGCCTCCTCGCCATCGC
>Ga0265797_10004061_pt1 | contig 22756 bp, 19 predicted proteins | sample P2T30metagenome_FD_192433 | JGI IMG/M metagenome (GOLD analysis project Ga0265797, IMG submission 192433) | Plant litter microbial communities from East Loma Ridge, Irvine, California - P2 T30 | ecosystem: Environmental > Terrestrial > Plant litter > Unclassified | place: USA: California... | reverse complement strand
GGAGCCATTAGCCTTGAGGTCCGACAGCATTGAAGGCCGCGCATGGAGGGTCAGCTCTCAGCTGCTCGTGGACTTCAAATGTGAACGAGCAAGATGACGGCAGCGACAAAGTCCACCTCCTGAACTGGATCTCCAATCGGACCCTTTCGCGGCAAAGGAAGTTGACCTTTGACACCGAAGAGCCACTCGATCTAGGGTACGGCAACATGGAAGGCCGCGCATGGAGGGCCAGCTCTCAGCTGCCCGTGAACCTCAATGTGAACGAGCAAGCTCACAGCAGCGACAGCGACGACTTCCAAGCCAATGGGGTTCGAGGACGATGCTCACGCACCGTTCTTCACGTCCTGCGATCAGTGGCCCTTTCTGGACAAGCGTAGTCCAATGTTCGCAACGACACGCGCACCGCAATGGTTCAGAAGCATCAGAGGCCGCCGGCGATGGGCAGACGAAAGGCGCCACTTACCAGGGCTGATGTGTACCCTTCACACCACCAATGGCAGCATGTGCGTCTCGACATTCTTCGTTTGTGGCACATCGAGGAGGTCGCTGCCAACCCCGAAGCTTTCGTCAGGAGGAAGCTGGTCAACTGCTGGAAAAACCTAATTTCCTCGCCAGGTCCGAATTCAATGCGAAGGCCGCACCACTGTTTTTTGCTTCATGTGCGGCAAGAAGCACCCGAGACAAGATTTGGGTGCCAGGTCAGGGATCCGTATCCGTTGATAGTGCTACGACGACCGTCCATCGAGAGAACATCGCGATCAATGTCACCACGAATACACGACCCCCTGCACTCTAATTCACGAGACGATTGGCGGTATGGTCCGGGAGGCCAAAGCAAATCCGCTTCATGGAGGATCGCACCGGAATCGTCGTGGACAAGAAGACCAGCGATTCACGGTTGACATCCTGCCTCGAAAGGCTGGACCAAAAACAAGACACTCAGACATTTCCTTGGTCTCCCTCTCGATGTGAGGACGATTGACCTCATAATTTGCGAATCCATCTAGGTTGCTACGGCGATGGCTTCAGCATTCGACGAGTTCATCCTAAGATAATGACAGATCAGATTGCAGACCTCGGTGCGTGTGGAGTCTGGTTGACATCGCACGGCTCATGTAATGGTGACAACATCTGGGAAGACGTATATATAATTCGAAAACTTGTCACAATCTCAGTGTCGCCAAGTCAATAAACACCCAAGCATATCGATTGACACTGCCAAGTGCACGTTCAGTGCAACTTTCACTTCACAGATCCATCGTGTCTCCTCAATTGCAATCGACTCGCGAGGACTGGGCGTCTGTTTTCTCCATACATACACATAGACGTGATCGTTGTCAGATGGTCCCGAAAAAGTACCGGTTTTGAGATCCACCAAGTAGATCTTCGAATGCCGATTGTAGCCGCTGATCATAGACACACTAGTATCCTGTCTTGATATTTCTCGTACGGTCGTCCTGCTAATGCTACACTTACTCCTGTCGAGGGATGCAGCAATACCGGTCAAAATGCCTGGTTGCCGTGGAATATCAACATTGCAGTCTGTCAACCACTGTAGGCGCAGGGGCGCGAAGATGCAGGCGGTTCGAGATGGACTGGAACACAGAGGCATACAGCATTCCTCTTGCATGAACACCTCTCGGTCCAAAGACATGCACTACTATCTTTTGATATGCTATCAAGGTAACGCGGAAAGATAAGAGCGCTCAAAACTGCTGACCATTTCGGACGATAAACAGCCGGCATCGGCTGCAGGATGACGGCTGAAGCTTCAGCTTCTCTCCCTTAAGCCTTCCGACATGCGCTCGCCTTTGAACCTTTCGCGTCATTAATCACTCAACACCATCGCCGTACCCGAGGTCGACGCAAGAGGAGTCACTCGCTTGACTGCTTGTCCACAGCATCTACACCGCCAGCCATTTTCCGGACCTCACCAGCAACAACCGGAAAGAGATAGAAAGGTGCTCACACACATGCACTCGGCGTCAAGACCCTTAGGTTCCAACGAGTATGGGTGCCGGTCCCGCAGAGCCACCGGCCTGTGTCGCAGAGGATAAGAAACAGGGCGCAATATCAGTTCCAAGAGAAGCCCAAGTCCAAGTTCCGATGGCGTCGGGCAGAGTGGTGGGATTGAAGAAAGATCAGGAGCCGAAATCATGGAATACTGCCAATCTGGGCCAGAGGCTGGGTGCTGACGCCATGTCTGCTGGCCTTGCCGGCGGGCTGGTTGCGCCGGTTATTTGCGCTATTGATAAGTATGTCTATCTTGTCTTGTAGCAGTAGACCATGGCCAAGTACATGTATGCTAACAAGACCGCAGAGCTATCATCGAGAATGCATCTGGCAAACGTCCCATGATTCCCTCCCTGCAAGCATCCTTCAGTGCCCTTCTGTTCCGACCGCACCAGTTCCTCACTTCCAAGCCGTTCGCCCTCATCTTCGCGCTCTACAGCGGTACATATCTGATGGCCAACACCTTGGATACGTTCAAATCTACTATTCAGAACAAGCCGGCCTCTACTGTCACCAGCGGACCCGCGAAATTCATCGCAACGAGCGCTGCCAATCTCAGCTTGTGTCTATATAAGGACAGCCAGTTCACCAAGATCTTCGGCGCTGTATCGCCTCGTCCCATCCCGCCAGTCACATACGCCCTGTTTGCCGCTCGCGACTGCCTCACGATATTCGCATCGTTCAACTTGCCGCCGATGATCGCCCCATCGTTACCACTCTCGGCTGAAATGGAGCGCTACGTATCTCGCGCCTCTACCGCGCAGTTCCTCGCGCCAGCAGCGATCCAACTCATCTCGACGCCTTTCCATCTCTTGGGCCTCGATCTGTACAACCGCAACGGCGGTACAACTCTCAAGCAGCGCTTCGCCAAGGTCAGGGTGGACTGGCTCTCCAGCAGTTTCGCGCGCATGTGCCGAATCGTGCCCGCGTTTGGTGTTGGAGGCGTGGTGAACAGAAACTGCAGAGACAAAATGATGGGCAAATTGGAAGAATAGAAGGACAGTCGGGTCGCAATCTCTGGCACTCGGCACATACAAGGAGCACCGAAGTCGGCGACTTACAACAGGCTCGCGTAGAGCCACACATTTCTCGGACATCAGCATGGCGCAGAAGGTTTTGGTTTGCATATGGGACAGGGCGTAATGTTTTAAAGGCATGATCACGAAGCGACACTGGCTAACATGGCCTCCTCGGTGCGGCGGCGTTGCAATGTCGACGACACATTGTATAGATAGGATAGAATCGGTTGTTATCATTAATATAGAACGCTATGCGCAATTTCCACTCTATCGACCGCTCAGCAGCCTCTTCGACCAAGAGCTACGTTTCAGAAGCACTACCATCGGACTCAATCCTCAGGTAGTCAATCACATGATGATCGAGTGGAAACATATGAGGTACGGCAGGCAGGCGCGGAGCAATTTGTGTCTTCAGGGGATTAAGAACGCCAGTATGGTATAGACTTGCTGCGACTGGACGTAATCGACAGCGCGAAACAACATAGCGTACGATGTGCCTGGTGCCAAAGGACTGCGAGTCTGTCCCTGCATCTCTGCGTGTGTTTTTAATGTTGATCCAGTGATTATTTCACCATGCTAAGGCGAAGGTACCTAGTATTCCCAGCTATGTTACAGTCGATTGTTGAGCGGCTAGGACAAGAGACACATGCTCAATGGTTCATAGCATAGCCTGTGCATCAAGTCGTGCAATAAGAGGGTAGCAGCTTCGGTATATCGCCTACGTTCATCTTGTTGTGGCCGTCTTGCCATTGATATTGTTATACCATACCGCTCACATCATACCTAGGTACTTACTACATACCTGATCAACAGCGCCAACAAACCACGACCGTGCGAAACATTCCGGGTCCGCGGCCGTATCGCATATGGCGTATTCAGTAATAATACAATCAATACCACACGCAAACATCGAGTACGAAGTATACGAACGAACGAACGCATGTATGTCTTACCATTTCCCACGCGGTCACTCGGGTGATGAACCCTCTTTTGCTCTACCAACAAGACTCGTGGAAGTCAGACATTATTGTCGTCTCTATCACATACCATGGGCTGACTCTGGCAAGAGTAAGACCATCACAAACATCTATTGTTAGCTATGAGACACACTGGAACACCTAAGATCCTCCGCCTCCTGATGTCCAACAAGTTTAACCATACTTTCTGCTGCTGCCAAGGGTGCGCAATCACTCGAAAGCAAGAGGCTGCAGGAGCCATCTTGTTTCAAGCTATTGCGCGAGGATGACATGACAACACCATCATCATCATGAGTTGACTTTGACTCTTTACCTACATACGGAGGGTCGCTGACTAGCCGTTACGGTACGACGGTATCTGCCGTGAGAGATCGGAGACGATCCCCGTGCCCATCGGCAGCCACCCGTCGCGAACGTTCGATGGTGAAACCTGACAACCCAAGATACGCTCAAAAGGGAAAAAGAAGAAGAAGACGACGAACACAGTTCACGACTACGAGAAAGCCAGAAAAACAGACTTCAACGCCGGCCACGCCGTTTGCACGTGGGGCCCATATGGGATTGATGGAAGGAAGGAAGGATGTGGGAAGTCAACAGGAACGCCACCACAATTTATCACTGTATCGGAAACCATCATTCATTGACACCTGCCTCATTCTCATAGATCGTGTGGATATCATTATTATTCCTCCTCTTTCTTCCATTCCATCATCATTCGCACGTTCGTTCCCTCGCCACCTCGCATACCTCGCATAACTCTCAGACCTCTCGACCTCGGCGGTCTTCCGATCACAGAACGCGCGACGACAGTGCGCGCACCCGCCGGGGAATTCGGGGCAGGATTATTGCGCATCTGTCTCCAACGCACTGACCGGAGACTAAAGGGCGGCGGTCCACCGTGAGCAGCGACAGCCGACAAGTATGTAGACTGAAGTAAGTAGTAGTAGCGACGACTAGCAAACGACTAGTATACGCGGGCCTTTCCTTTCCCACTCTTCCTCTTTCCCCCCCTTCTTTGCTACCCTCTTTTGATCCTAGCATGGTCCCTCTCAAGGCTGTCCCCAAAACTCAACCCGGTTAGGGCATGTGTGGTCACGGAGGTATGTCCTTGAAGAGGAAAGACAGGTCTTGGTTCGCAGTTGGCTTTTCGGTTGCCGTGGACTAGCGTTGGTGGTTTGGACTACTGGCAAGGAGTGACTGTAGGGACTCGGGAGAAGGAATACTGGTACTGTACAGTACATAGTAGTAGTGCGGTGCGTTTTGATTTGTGCAATTGCTGGTTACAGCCTGGTAATAATTCTTGAAAGGCGTGTCTTCTTTCGACAAGGGTCGTTCTCTCGACTTACATACAGTACTGTACAGATCGTGAAGATCGCTCGGAATGACATGAAGACCGACTTCCGTGAGATGTGAGATCCTGCCGCGGCGTCGTCGACGCACTGGTGTCAGTAGTGAAGGAATCATGCTAAACTACTCATACCACTACGACTACGTAAGGGAAGGAACGGCCAAGAATCCTAGCGTTGGGTGTTGTTCTCGTGTGTCCAACTTTCATGTGACACACACAGGCGGAGTTTTGAATCGTGGTGAGAGTTGCGGTTTGCAGTTGAAGTTACAGTCGCAGTCGCAGTCGCAGTCGCAGTCGCAGTCGCAGTAGTTAGTACATAGTAACTTAGCACTCGGTGGAATCGTGGCGGTATAGCGTTGGGCAAAACAAAACAGTGGTTGCCGACCGTGTGTTAGGGTTAAGCGAAACGCCAAAAAGTGTGTTCAACTGTCATGGCACCCTGTGAATTCGCAAAAACCCCTTCTGGAAAACCTACTGTACCTAGTAAGCAGTCAGAGAACTGCCGCGATGTGGGGTCAATGGTCGTAAGGCAGGCAAAGTCTAAAAGGTTACGATGTACGAAGTACGACGGCAGATCATTTGTAGTCGGGAAGTAAGGCTGTCGGCGTGATACTCCTACTACTACTACCAGGGTGTCGAGATTATCATCGACGTTGGAAGGGTAGAGCCTAAAGTTGCGATCCATGCACTCTTACTACTCACTCCATGCATGGCATGTTCCTTTAGGCATGGTGTCATGGGCAGAGAGGAATCTTTCAAACCCCGGCGGTCGAAGCCTACTGCCGCGAGCCTGCACGTTTCCTATACTAGTGCGTGCCAAAGAAGCACCCGTATCACACACACGCGCGTTTCTGGTTCTAGAGCCCAAAGCACGACGATCTCTTTTCGTCTCCCCAAACGTTGGTTCGTACACCAAGGAGTCGAAAGTTTGCAAGCGCACCAGCGTTGTTGAGGTGTTGCGATCGGAGTCTGTCTGTGAGGCGAAGCGGACCGAAAGGGTAGTGCGTGCTGCGACCGCATGTTCCTTTTGTCATTGTGAGGTACCTATTCACGAGTAAGGCTGATCCGGGCTGCTCTCATACATGTCGGCTTCAAACCAGCCTCCGTCTCCCTGCATCATGTCCGTGACATGGTCCGGCATGTCCCGCTCGAGGCTCATGGTTTTGAAGATTCCCGCCATGTCGCGCACGTCGGCGTCTTTGGCGTCGGGCTCCTTTGCTGCGGACTCGGCGCGGAAGCTGATGAAGTCGCGCAGTGCGCGGACAACCGGCGGGTAGTCCTCGTTGTTAGGAAGCCACCATTCTGTAACATCGACGCCCCAAAGGTCGGACATGCGCTTGCGTAGACTGGCGGGATAGATGTAGCTGTCCATGTCGTCAGTAAGGTCGGTCATTCAATTGCTTGTGATGCGACTTACCCGTGCTGTTCCATGAGGGCGAACTTGTGCCTCGACCAGTCGGTGAACTTTTTCTCTTTAGGCAGTAGCAGGCACGCAATCCCTAAGCTGGCTTGGAATCCGAGTATCGCTCCAGGTGGTCCTTGGCCACTGTATTCCACCGCTTCGAACATCTTGCACTTCTTCAGAGCAATTTCCTTGAGCTCCTCGGGTGTAGACAGCGTTGTGGACAGCTGTAGCCTGAACATGAGTTGCATGGCCCAGAAATCGATCAGGATATAGTTCATAGAGAACAACTCGCCGGACAAGCAGAAGTTTGGATCCCGGAAATCCACGATGTGTTCGATGTCTTCCACGTGCGGAGGAGGCGCTTTCGGAAACGTCTTGACGAAGCATGACGGATCTGTGAATCTCGTCGTTAATGTGTGGTTGAAATCCTCCATCCGAGCATGCAGTTCTTCCACTTCCTGGGCAAACTGTTCCTCGCTTTTTTCACCGGTGTTCCTGGAAGCCAGCAGCAAGGCAATGTCGGTTGCGACCAGCCTAGACGTCGCAAACAAATTCTCGAAGAGTGCACCGAAGTCATTGGGCTTGTCCCGAGCCTGCCTTTGGTAGAACTCTGAGCACGCACTGAACCACTCACGTCCAAGCACGGTTTTCCCTCCCGACATCATCCCTGCGAAGAGATCGAATCGGATATACCAGCTGATGATCTTTCGATGTGTCTCGCTCTGCATGATGGTTTGTGGTGTGAAGAGATCCGTGATGATCTGGTGAGCTGCACGCTGGTGGCTTAGCAAGTTAACCCAGTCTCCTAGGAATTCCTTTTCGCGTGTGTCAGTAGATGTACGGTATTGCGTCTTTGAAAGCTCAACCCACCTCTATCGTTGCGAGCTGCAAAATCGTCAATAAAGTTGACAAGGAATGTCGATCTGTTTTTGCCAGCGAATGTCGCAACGAAGATACTGATTTGTTATAGGCATCAAGAAAATCTTTCAATCTTCCATCTGTGCGAGAAATAGCGTAGTGGTAAGCGGCGAACGCTACCACGGCATGCATGAGAGGTTCGAAGTTGATTGCAATTTCCAGAAAAGTCTTTTTGAGGAAGTCTCCAGCGTCGTATTTCCACGAGTAGTGGTGATGCGAAAGGTTGTTTCGGTGATATTTGAGGTAGAACTTGACGCTTTGTGGGAGACCTGGCCACCTTGGACTTTGTGTGATGTCGTCCTTCATAAACTGCTTGGAGTTGCTTCGGCTGGCCTGTGGTCGCTGCGTTCGAGCCATAGTTGATGGGTACTCTGTAGTGGGAGTTGATTTCCCATCTCGTGAAGTTGGTAACTTCATGCCAGGCTCCGAGATTGCAGATCGCGGGTCCGCATCGTCGAATTCATCCTCGTCTGTGATTGTTGGCAAGTGTTCGGAGTCGTCATCCGAATTGTCCGAATTGCTCTCCCCATTTGGTCGTTTAGACCGTGTGCTGGCCCGGTCCGATTTCGCGGACGATGGATGATCTGGATAATCGCAATCCCGTTTGCCCTTGCGGCAGCCTAGTCAGCAGTCAGTACCGATATCCAGATTTCTCGAATGGCGACTCGATGGACTTACGTTCACACATTGGACGTGTTTCATCGCACTACAAACGCTGTCAGCATCACCTTGAGGAAACATGTGAGTTGTGCTAGTTACCTTTACCCGGCGCTGCCGACAAGTGAAGCACCCACTGCGGGTACGACGATGTTTGATATGATCTGCGCCATGTGTCTGCCGTCTTCTTGACCGTGCAGATGGCTGTTGCGCTGGAGCGTGTGGTGGAAGCATGGAGCCGGTTATGTCGTCGAATTCTGAACGATAGCCGCCTAAGCTCTCATTTGACATGGTCTGTAGGTGATGCAGTCTGGGTTGCATTGACTCCTGTGGGATCATTGACGGCTGTCCATAGGGATTGTAGACGCCGTACGGTGCCATTGGTGGTGGGAATTGGCCTTCCATGATTGTGGTCTGTCCTGATTCCGGGATAGGTAGTCCGTAGGTACTGTCTATAGCAGCATCAAAGTCCCTCAAGGTAGTTTGGCCGGTCAAAACAAGAAGATAATGTCCTGGCAGCAAGGGTCCAGTAGTAGTAGTAGTAGTAGTAGTAGTAATGACAGTCTAGCGCCTCAGACAGCCCGTTGAACTCTCGAGCGCAAGGCAGTTGGGTAGCCCACACACTTAAGCTGTAGGCGGATTGCACTAGCGCTGGATAGCGCTAGAAATAGTGGTGGAGAAACGATATCCTGAAAGAGACGAACAGTCGTCCTAAGACCACAGCACCGGGTGCTTTCTCAAACCCGGCAAACGTTTCGAGGAGCCGAATGGTCTATAGCGCGAGCCGCCTGTCAGGGAGTGAGACGTCAGCGGGGTTTGATGGCGCTGGTGTGTTGCGAATCTGTGATGATGGGAAAGTGTGATTGACGTGAAAGGCCCGCACACCGCTGAGACTGCAGGATGCTGAAGGTCATCAAATGCGGTGGTACCAACAGGCGGAGCAACGTTCTAGGCAGGTGAGATGGAGGATTAAGGTTTGATGTCACTTACACTGCAGTGAGGACGTGGCCCGGTCTGTGAAGGCACAGCTCTTACCAAGCCTCTCGCGCGCGAATTGCGCATGATCCGCAACCCGAGTCCCCTTTTCGCTAGACACCGCACAATGGCCGCTGTGACGAAGGCGAACGACGTGCACTACGGGCCAGGGCAGTTGATGGTACTCAATCGGAGATTCTGCCTGTTCTCACGCCCGGTCACGGATCGGCGGCAGGGATTCCTTCAACGATGCGAGAGTCGTATAGACAGGAGTCAGAGGCTCGCAAGCTCGCACTTCCAACAAGGTTGAGTAGTATATAGCAGCGCGGCTACTAGCGGTACGGCGATGGACAGCAGGATGTTGAAGATCGTCTGGTGGTTTATTCAGGCTGTTCCCGAGCGGATGCTAGACGGGTACAGTACGGATCAGAGACAGGCGAGACACCCAGACACCCAGACAGGACAACATGCAGGGCATGAGCGGCGCAGAACGATGGTGCCACCATGTCATCGACACGCCAACGCTCGATTCAGCTAGGACCGAGACATGCTGCAAGCTCAAAGAGCAGGTCGTCTTCTAGTTTGATGTGGCGTTCCCCGAATGAATGGTTTCGATGTGGGGAACAGACGCGTTGGAGAGCTGGTCAACTTGGTTCTCGTCGTCCTGACTCTTCCTCGTGCAGAGGGCTGGTTTCAGTAGTCGGGCATCAGCAAAGCAGGCAGCCCCATGTCCCGGAGCGGTACCTGCACCGACGATCCGAGCTGGTGAGGCTAAGCCCGCATCTGCAAGGAAGACGGCGACAGAGACACTAGACGATGGCGCCGCCGGGGAAGAGTAGTGCATCTGCGGGAGGCCCTGCCGGCGGAGACAGCGTGCAGGTTGAGACTACTAGTACAGTTGTAGTCGTAGTGAGGAGTATTATTGACTGAGATGCCCAGCCAGCCAGCATCGTCCGCCGATCAGCCCTAGAGAAGGTGTGCGGGCTATATCAGAACCATACAGCACGAGAACTAGTTGGAGCCGGCCGCAGGTAATTTTTCCGGCAGTCGTCAGCGGTTTTTTCCGCATGGTTATGGCAGAATGCTGCACGGTCTCATCTTAAAGGTGGGCTGGTTCAGGGTTTGTGATGCAAGTGTCGAGAACGCCAGCCTCCAGACGGGACAACTGTACTGCACTGTAGTTAGCGCCAGGCGTGGATGGCGTCCGCTGGCCTCGGCAGCATAAGACTGCTGTGCTGGGCCGTGCATTACGATTGCAGATAGGCAGGCCACAGAACGGATGGTGCGGCGGGCTCGATGGAAGTGGTTTTTAAGAAAGACCCGCAAAAGCACATGTGATGTGAATGTGATGGATGGCAGTGGCGACAGGCTACGTTGAACGTCTCCGACATGTTGACATTGTGCGTGGCAGCAGTAGTATGTAGGCTCGGTGAGTGTGAGGATACTCATACTTCTTCGAGCATGTGACAACAATGATGATACCTCTTTACCTAGCCTGTATGTATGTCGGACCAACTGCCGCAATGGTCGTTCAAGGCGACAGACTTTGCCGCTTGTAAAGCCAAAACAGCAGCAAGCACCATCCTTCTCCCTCAACTCCTCCCTATGTGCTGTGCCCCAAGGGATAGGTAAGGTACTTGTCGTCGTGGAGATAGTCGACTTGAGAGAAGTGGCCATCTGCCCCTCGAGTGCCACGACATGACATCCCAAGAATAAATTGAGCTCGTCCTTTCAGCGGCTACCGGGCCTCGAGGCCCGTTTGCAAAGTCAATGTGACTATTGCCAGTTTGATGCTCGTGGTGATTGTGCCAGGGCTGCATTATTCGCCAGATGTAGCGAAGGCATTCCTTGAATTTGGTAGCCATTGTCGTGTCGAAAGTCTGAGAGTAGTGGAGATGCACTACAAGTCTACATACTGTACCAGAATACCCTCGGGCGCTTCTAAGCCCTGTCACGTCTGTCAACCAGGGAACAGACGTCTCGAGATTAATCCATGCGAACGGAGATGGACCCGGGACGGGACGTTTCTGACCATCTGCAGACTGCCACACTCCCTACGCGTCGTGATAGATTGACCTCCTGCGGGTCTGGATTGACCTCCTCCGTATAGAGACCGCCGCCCTTAGAATTTGAGGTTTTTGGTATAAGTCCATCTCTAACACTCATCTCTTGTCCTATAGGCAAGTTACGACGCATTGAGCCAGGGGCGCTCGCCGCTTAGGCAATAATGGAACGCCGGCTAGAAATGTATCGCAGGTCTTTTGTCGACGCAAAGATTGGAGAGGTTCCTCAAATTTAAGGGTCCGCTCTCTATACAAATGAGGTCAATCCAGACCCGCAGGAGGTCAATTTATCACAACGCACTCCCTACCATGTATGTATGTAGATGGTTATTGTTTTTGATCCCTGAGCCTGAGCCGGGCTCCCTCCACCTTCTGGCTCCCCTGTGCACCTTCACATTAGCCGTGTTCAGCAGCGGTGGTATCAGGGGGTTGGTTGGTGCCTGTGCCTGTGCCTGTGCCTCCACCTCCGCCGCGCCGCTGACTCGGAAGACCAAACCATCGACGACCGCAAGAAGGCTGCATGAGGAAGAGGATTCGCCGTTGATGACGCCAACTCTGCGAGCCTCACTTGGCGTGCGCCACGTGAACGACAAGCTTCTATCCTGTTTCAAACGACGTCTGGAACGCCAGCAGATAATTGACTTTCCTGCCCATGACACGCAGGCAGACACGATACCGCCAAACATGACCCGCCGGACTCTGTTTAGTTCGTGCTGTATATCGACGGGAGGGCCGTGCCGATGTCAATCGTGCCGAGGCCTGCTTGCTGCTTCTCAAGAAGGAAGAGTCAAGACGAGAAGACCAGGTAAAGGATGCAAAGTTAACTTGTGCCGGTAATTACATCAGGTGGGCTGGCGTCTCCAGGCCACTAGATGGCCCTCACCGTACCGTGTCGTGTCCACTTTCCATCGGAGGTTTGGTTATCATTGCCGGCGCGTCTCTTTTCTGTTTGCCCTACGCACGCACACAAACTTCAAACCCGGACCTCACTCCTCGTGGTTACGCATCTTGTCTTGGCTATCCGGTGTCCCTCACTCACGAGAAGACAACAATCATGTCATTTCAATACCTCTGACTCGCTCAAGTCACATTGACAAGTGCACAGTAGATTGTACCGCCTGCATCATTATTGCTTTTGATCCCACCTCCTAGACTCTTATCAAGCTATCAAACCCTACCTAACTTTAACTCTTCAACCCAGATCCCGGCTGTCAACATACACTCTGTTGATCTGCGGCGAGGCACCCCTACCATGAGAAGCGAGGTGACGCCGTTCCTCGGTTGTTCATCACACCAAAGAAGTCATGGCTCAAATAATATGGGTATGCACAGACGACATCGTCAACACGCCCTGTACTAGATCCTTCGCTCGCAAGTCGAACCGAATTGTGCTCGACTGAGCCTGGGCTCTGGACCCTCAAACTCGATAGCATCCTTGCTCATAACATCTTCAAAGATGCACTCTGTTCAGATTTCCTGTCGCACAAAGATCGATACTATCATGTCTTCCGGCAGTCGAACCTGATCGGAAGGTAAACCCACCGCAAAGCTATCAAAACGATCATCCGGCTTTCGACTTCTGCCCTCGTATATCAGATACCACGCTAAATGGCATCCACATGCAACAATGTGTCCGCCTTGGCAAGTTGCTACGACCCTATACATGCTGCAACCATCGTCCACGGAATCATGGATAACGTTGGTCTTGTCAGAGTTGCAGTAGTCAATCACGACTCCACTCGCCCGCTAAACGCACATGGGCCTACATGTCAACGCTCTATGTACGTAAAAAATGCTTGTGCCTGTCGCACATCCGGATAAATCACACCCGCTGCAACCAGGCACGCAGTTTGACAAGCCCAAAAGGAGCCTCCCGGTTATGCAGACCCCATGCTTGTATTGACAACAGACCAAATCTATCTTGCACAACTCGCAGGGCAATCCTGGCCCTCCGCAGCATCTACTGTACCTGCAGGCTGCGAGAGCGAAGAAGGTGGATCCATGCCGAGATCTCCGTTATATTGCTTCGACGCTACCATGTATCACCGGGTATCGTCTCTTATCCCGATCCGAAGAAAGAGTGTATACATGAAAGACTCGTCCCGAGCATCCCGGCCGGAGTCTGACCCAGCGTCACGGAGACGGGCAATATCCAACGGAAGCACGTTAGCGAGTAAGCAACATCCGGAAGGTCTGGATTGGCCATTAACCGAGGCCATGGCGCATGCTGCTAAGACAACATCTCGCTTTGCTCGCAGACTACTGTAAGTTCGTCAAGAAGGACTTGTTCGAGAAATCGCGTGCTCCGCTAGTTGGGACGACCTCACTACTACTGTCATCTATGTCCATGTCTTGCGGAAGGTTGGCATTCGGGCGATGCGATTGCGAAATTGGGCCTAGTGGCTGCTTCATCGTATGTCTCCCTTCTCTTGCTAGGTTGAACTTGTGTAGCGTGGCATCTCGGAGCACAGCTGTACCATGCACAAAGTTCGATTTTGATAATGATTAATCCTACCCTCAGTCGGTCACATTTGACGAGTGCACTCACTGCAAAGAGAAGAACACTAACAACCAACCCGAGGCCGGCGACATCCGCAATCCTTTGATCTAACGAACCCCATCGGAAGAGGGCGAGTAAGGGGAGAAAACGATACGGGCAACGAAAGCGAGAACAAAAAGGGAAAGGAAGGAATCAGCACACACCAGCACCAACAGACTGCACACGAAACCCTATGCAGCTAGAAAATGTTCTCGTGCTGGTGTCTTTCAACTTCGGACAGTAATGCGAGAACCGCCACATCCGACAGCAAGCTCCGACATCCAATTCGATCTCTCCTACAGTTCGAGCCACTCCACCTCGAGCATTATTCTGACAACTAAATCACAACTCGGCGACAGCCGGGGAAACCGTATTGACTCCCAGAATGCTTGAAAGCGGCTAATAGTAGCTCCTCCAAACCCTATAGGGCTCGACTCTACAGCTCTGCCTTGAGGCCGCTGTACGTACTATGGATCGAATACGAGAACAAGTTACAATGCCATTAGCGTTCCAGCCCTGTAGCCTTTCCTCTCCAGCCAACAATCCGCCGAGACAACAAAGCGATAGCAAGACCTTTGTTGAATCGATCGATAGAACGCCTACCCGCACAACATCTATTGAAGAAAGAAGAGCCTTTTTCCTACATGTAGATTCACATGTATACTGTACATAGGACTTCAAGCACCAGTGGGTATAACACCTCTTCCGATGATGTGTGGGACATACTCTACGAATCAATGTTTTGAAAGACGAATCGATAGGTAGGTAGAACACTCCACTCACCTGCTGCGGACATGTCGCAAGCAACATTGCGACAAATAGTTTCACCACCGGCTTAGAGCATCGAGAGCAAATGAGCCTGACACGCACCGCCATCGAAGGACATACCAGCCAGTCTACATACGTTCTCATCTCTGCTTCACTAACAGACATTCGTGGTGAACGAAACGCAAAAGACGTTTAAACCCAACACGAACCCTAACCTTCGTGTGGTAAGATGGCCGGATCACAATTACATTTCCCAATTAGGTGCAATCAAGACCAGTACTATCAAGAATGGATTCAATGCACTGGTTGATATCGTCAAGTTGAGTTCGTAAGAAAGTCTCGCCTCTTCCGGTAAACCACCATGTATATTCCTAGCCTCCCAAGCCAAATCAATAAAGGGAGTGGAGTTACCAAATGAAACACCATCCATTGACCAAAATCCCCTCCCGGTTCCAAAACCCAACCCGCATGCTTTGCAGGCGTCATGATCGTGTAATTCATCAAAAGAAGAAAAAGAAAGGAAACCAAACATCACCCCAATCCTCACCTCATCCCTCCCTCTTCCACACGCCCTCATCAAGTCTCCACCTGCCAACTCCGCCCTTATTCTCCAGCACCGGGATCTTCGCCTCTCGTTCCAGGCGAGCTGCCTTCGCCTTTTCAGCTACGGAACCGCTCACGTACATGACGAACGAAGTGGTCGCGCCAACACCCAGCGTCCACAGCAATAAACTGCGCGGCTTGCGGTCTCTGGCCTCGTAGTCGTTCTTGGCTTCACGTCCTCTGGCGCGACGGTTCTTGTTGTGGACGCGGTGCGTGCCGGAGAACACGGGTTCCTGGCGCCTGATGCGAGGAGAACTCAGGTACTCGTTGTCAAAGGCATCCTCGTACGCAGAAGCCCTTTCGGTGGATTGACCGACTGGCTTGGAAGCCAGTTCCTGAGCGATGTCGAGATTGACGTAGCCGGTAGGGTTGGCATAATCGCCCGTAACTGGGCGAATATCCTTGTTCAGACGAGAAGTGCCGTCAACCGGGTTGACTGGTGATTGGATTTCGTGTGGAACGGCGGTGGGTGAAGCCTTGGGAGCCTCAGCGGCTTTGCCGGCGTCTTTGACCTTCTTGAGCACAAGGACGTCTTCGCGTGCGTGCACGACCTGGTAGCCTTCGCGCTGCAGGTTCGCGAAGTGTTGGGTCCAACGAGCTGGCTGATAGAGCTGGCTCAGTGCCTGAGCAATGGATATTGGTTGTTCCTTGACAGAAGGGTCCCAAGAGGTAGTAGTTGCGGTCGAGAAGCGGTCGTTGCCGGAGTCGTATGCAACCACCTTGTAGAGAGGTGGTTGTTGCCACTGAACACCGGTTGCAGTAGCAGCAACAGATGCTGTCACCGAACGGGCTGGCACATGTAGCTCTGATCCAAGACTACTGGCCATCGCCTGTTCCATCCTGCCGACGTTATCGGTTGTCGATGGTATTTTTGCCGCTTCTGCCTCGTACTCGTCGCTTGCGTATGAGGGCTTCTCTATTGCCAGTCTCTTAAGCTCGGCCTCGAGTCCATCGGGCTTGAACTTGGGATTTTCGCGTGCGAGGGAGGCAGATTTGTTCTGCTTCGAGAGCGCCTCCTCAAGGCCATCGTGAACGAACCTATCGGGCTTTTGATTGACTGCACTTTGGCTGCCCTGATCCCGATTCCGCAAGTATGATTCCAAGCTGTCATCTTTGAACTTGTATTCCTGTTCGGACGTGTTCTTGACTGCGGTGGAAGGCTTCTTCGCCAACTCGGCCCCGAGGTTGTCATGCTTGAACTTGTATTCTCGTTCGGACTGGCTTTTGGCGTCGGTGGACGTCTTCTTGGCCAGTTCAGCTTCAAGATTGTCTTTTTCGAACTTGTACTCCCCTTCAGATTGGTGCTTGGAAGCGGGAAGGGGCGTCTTGGTCAACTCGGCTTCGAGATTGTCACGCTGGTATTTGTAGTCCCGTTCAGATGGGTTTCTGACACCGGTGGATGGCTTCTTGGCCAAACCCGCATCAACATTGTCGCGCTTGTACCCGTAAGCGAATCTCCCCCTTGCAGAAGCGTCGTTCGCTGCAACGCTTGATTTGCCCGATAGCTCAGCCTCAAGCCCATCGCTCTTGAAAGCGTAGTTGGAATTCTTGTCGTGCTCTCCCAGAGCTTCATCGAGTGTGGTTTTCTCAGAGCTCTGTGGCTGCTGGTGCTGGGTGTCGATGACACCGTAAGCTGACTCATAGATTGACTTGACTTGGTCGACAAGCTTCTTATCCCGAGCATGCTGCTCGATCTTGGCCATCTCCTTGATGCTGGGCTGTGGCGGTGAAGATGGCTGCTTATACCACATGTCGCTGCCTGCAAACTTCACAACATCGGGGCAAAAATCGCCTTCGCCCTGCATGTCACTCATCTTGCTCTCCTTAGTAGCGCGTTTCGTGTCAGAGGCGTCGCCGACCGCTTTCGTCAAACTGACCAGCTCACTCTCGAGAGTCTTGATGCGTTTGGTGAACTCGTCAGCATGAACTGAGCTCTGCGTATATGCCCTCTCAAGTTCTTTTTGCAGGCCCTTGACCTTATCACTGTATCGTTCCTTGATGGCCTTGACCTGGACTTCGTTCTTTGTGTTTTGCGCTGCGGAAAGTTCCTGGTCCAGGTTTGCAATACGGTCCCGGAAAGCGTCAGCATGCACAGAGCTTTGCTTGTAAGCTGTCTCGAGCTCGCCTCTCAGCGATCGAATCTTGTGTGAAGAGCGATCTTGGTGCTCGCTCATAGCAAGCTTCTGAGATGCGACTTCAGCCTGCAACATGGCGTTTGCCTTTTCGAGGTCTGCATTGCTCTTGGTATCACTTGCTGCCTTTTCTGCATCGGCAGCAGCCGATCTCGCTTCGTATTCGGCTTTCCGAGCATGCATGTCATCAAGCCAGCGCATGGTAGGACGAGTGGTCGGTCGAGGATAAGAGCCTGTGGTGCGCTTGACGCGCTCAGATTGCAGGATATCAGCTTGCTTGCTCCAGTCCCTAGGCACGAACACAGGCTTTTGAATAGGCTCTGTGGACTCGTGCGCGGCCGAATCGTCAAGATCTATCGATTCAGGCTCAGTCTTGCTCTGCATGCGTTGCAGGGCGGGCTGCATGGGTTTTGCTGCCTGGGCGGCATTTGAGGTTTGAGCACGCCTATCAAGGGTCGTGGGCAAGTAGCGACCTAGCTCGACAGCGGAGGTTTCATCGATATTGGAAGAGACCTGTGCCTTGAGCTTTGTCACAGAGTCGTCCCAATCTCTGATCTGCTGTTTGAGGGCCTGTTGTTCCTGTTGTTGCTCGGCAGAAATGCGACTTCTTTTACCCATGGAAGCACGAATGTCGTTCGCAGACAACGATTCAAGCTCGACATTCCGAGACCGTGTAGCTGAAGGCGGATCGTTCGACTTCGTGAGAGATTCTGTGGCCTTGTGGCTAGAGTTGGTTGTCGCAGCCGGCCTGGATGTGTCGGTCTTGGTATGGCTCGACTCAGAGGCAGGCTCAGCTCTAGCGACGACGGGCTTCCAAGTGAAATGTGAGGGTACATCCACCCGTTCTTGCGCACTCGTGCTGGCTTGACGAGCCTCTAGAGGAACCATGCGGTTGGACACAGGGTCGTACTCGAAGTTTGACGTCTTGCGGCTGACAGAATCCCACTCTGACCTCTTCGTTTTGTTTGTCTGAGAATCCCAAGAGGTCGATGAAGCGTAGGAGTAAGACTCTGGCTTTCGACTTGATTGCTGCTCAGTATTGATGTTTGTGGGCTTCCCGGCTTCCTTAGTAGGCTGTGCGGCAGTGGTGTTGGTCTCACGACGAGAGCTGATATCACTGGTCTCTGGTGAGTTCTCGGATTCCTTCTTGGAGAGGCCCATTTCTTCCTTCATCCACCGCGGCACCAGTGGAGTCCAAAATGGCTCAAATCTCTTGCCAAACACTGCTTCATAGGGATCGGCCTCGACGCGCTTCCGCATCGTCTCCATCTGCTTCTTCCAGGCATTCTCCCTTTCACTGAGCTCATGGCTTTCGGCAGAGGTGTCGTGTTTGGCTTGTTGATCAGCGTTCTCGTTATTTTTGCCCCATCTTTGCTTGTTGGTGCAGTCCCAGTGGCTTGCATATCTTACGTGCTTGGTGCTGAGGTACGGCTTGGCTTCGACATCCCAGTCATATTGTTGACGGCGACGGAGGGTCTTGAGCAGCTTTGCTCTGATTTTGATAGTACGGTGGCGGATGGAGCGAGGGTAGACAGGATCACTCCAGCCGAAGAGTGAGCGGGCCTGGGTGTGGGGGATTGCAGAGGTGGAGAGAGAGCGAGGCCTAATAGAGGCCCGCGTGGACGGTGTGATCATGCTTGGCTGGGCGCAGATGCCTGGTGGATGTGACCACGTGAAGCGATGGGAGACAGAGTAGTGAGTGGGAGCGGAAGTGGGAGTGGGAGTGAGAGGTGAGAGTATAGACTCAAGCGTCACACGCGAATGCGATGGCGGGCCACAGAGGAGTCAACGATGGGCACGTAACCAAGCTGCTGGTAGAGAGGTGACGGAGGTGATGCCTGGCAGATAGATACAACGATAACGCTCAGTATGTATGCAGCGGTAGTGAAGTGAGGTTGAAGGCAGCAAACAGGCGTGAATGTCAGTGTATGATGAGTTGACGCGAGGGCAGAGGGCGTAGAGGTACTTAAGCCGCCGAGCTGTCCTGTCAGTCCTTACCTTGCCTTGCCTTGGATTGTGGTAGCACATGCGGACATGCGGCCAACCGGCTGCTCTTGCTCGCAGCGAGCTGTACCGCGGACAAACATGCAGGCGGGGTAAAGGTCAAGGTACAAGAAGGTTTGGTACTCGTTGACTGGTACCGGTCCACTTCACTAACGTGCTCTTATCTTATCGCATGTCACCTGACGACTGACTGACTCCACTTTCTCACACAGTCTCCACGGCCGGCCGTTGATCCGATCGACTCCGTACTCCGTATCTTCACATGCCACGCCATTCACTCGCCATACCTTCCAACCCTCCCGTCATACCTCAGTACACATCGGTCAGCATCGTTGTTGTCTCAGTCCGAACCCGAGTGGAAGCTTCCAGCTGTCACCACGCCCGGCCTTTGATATCCAATCTCATATAGTCGCAATACACTCCACTCATTACTCAGCATCTTTCCCGCAGCGTCCGTTAATACCTATATCAACACGCATACACCGCCCACCATGGCTTCCGGAAGCAGCACCCCCAAACCAACCGATCAGTCCGAGTCCTTCAGCAAGATGTCGACCGGAGACGTAGAAGCGATCGGCGCGCACTGCCAGATGCCCTTTTGTCGGCAACTAGATCTCTTACCCTTCAGATGTGAAAGCTGCAAAGGGTAAGGCACGTCTCCATCCAAATCTAGGAAACCCCAAGACAAGACAACCTCTAACACACGCACCATAGCAAGTTCTGCCTTGATCACCGCACCGAGACCGCGCACGAATGCCCCAAAGCCGGCGAATGGGCACAGAAACGCGCAGCCGCAAACCGAGGGCCGCAGAGCAACGTCCCTCTATCCGCGAAACCGAACATCCTCACCCACGAACAGCAGTGCGCGGATCCGAATTGTAAGACTTTGATCAACACTCCGCTCGTGACGGGCGTACACTGCGACAAATGCAATCGATCGTATTGTCTCAAACACCGCTTCACCTACGAACACAACTGCGAAAACCTCGTGCCTTTAGGAGCGCGTCCAAAGCAGGACACGCAGAAAGAGAAAGGTCAAAAAGCACTGGACAGGCTACGGGCATGGGGTGCTGCGAAGAAGGCCAATCTGCCTAAAGCGCCTGTTTCGAAGACCAAACAGGCCGCCGCAGCACAAGCGCAAGAGCTGGCAACGTTGAAACGAACGGCAAAAGGCGAGACTAAGATCCCACAGGAGAAGCGCGTGTACCTGTTCGTGGAAGCATCGTCCGATACGATCACCGCAAAGATTCCGAAAGGAAACTTCTTCTACTCGACGGAATACAGCGTGGGCAGAGTGCTGGATTTGGCAGCAAAGAGCTTGCAAGTCGCAAACTTGAACAACCAGGTCGAAGGCGAGGAGAACAAGTTGAGGATCTTCCATGTGGAGGGTGGCAGGTTATTGGATTATGGCGAAAAGCTGGGTGGAGTTGTGCAGACGGGGAACACGATTGTGTTGTTGCGCGGCGTGGGTGCGGGAATGGCGGCTACGCCGGAAAAGATGACTTGATGATTGAACGCGAATTGCATGGATGAAATAGATACCCTTTATTGCATAATGTGCATAGTGAGCGAGGAGCACGTTTGTTGGAGAGGCACAGCGATGGATCTAAATCGATTGCATAGCATGATACGGAGAGGTTGTAGTGCTGACGAAATTGCGTATTCACTTCTGCGGAAGACTTGTACCGGCTTGAACATACGTACGATTTCGAGGGAAAAGTTGAACAAATCAATTTCGTGCCAGCCTGAGGGGGGGCACGAGCGTTTGTGGCTAGAGAGGCGGTTGCTAGAGCGTTGTCATTACTGTTGGAGAGGCTCCCAGCGGTGTTTGCATATACGATGCCTTGAAGACCGACGGCCATTTCATTCACATAGTACGTGGTGTTTTTCAAAGAGACCAATCACGAGACATCTCCATCTACGGATCTTGTTGATCTTTGCGTAGGAGCAGTAGAGATAGTTGTGACTGTCGCTGTCTTCGGAACGGCGAGAGCGTTGGATGCGCTCAGTGTCGTATTGTGGTATCGTTTCGTGGATCTCTCCGTGCGTGGGATATAGCGGGTGCTCGGAGTTGCTGCACGTTGAGCTTCGACAGCGTTTGATTCAAATGGTGAAACGACTGGAATAACTGGGTTGGAGAGCCTCGTGGAGTATGCGATATGCGTTCCTGGTCGAAGCATGATGGTACCGCCGCGACGACCACGGGAGAGACCTCTTCCAGTGGTTGCCTCTTCAACGGTGTGCACGCTTCGTCTCTTCGAAGAGAGTTACTGGAATGACCGCAATTGCCACACAGCGCCCCTGAGGCTGAGGGGGAATGCCGATTCGCTGTGTAACTCCGTTGATACTGGCCTGCTTTGCATATCATGTCCCACGTCGTTGGGTGCATGTTTAGAAGGCAACGATGCCAGTAAAGTTTCGTACCGACACCTTCCCTATCTGACATCGCTCAAGAGTCGTATCCATCCAGGCATGAAGTGAAGAGCAAGAGTCCGGCCCAGACGGACAAAACGATTTTTCATCAGAATTTCGGCAAGGTGTTGCGAGCATACCTCACTCGAGTCAGCATCTGATCCTCGAGAGGTCGTTGAGGTTCTTGCATGTGTCGTTGACGACCTGTGTCGTGCTGGTTCGTCCACATGTGAGGTAGAGACGGAGGCCTGGCCCTAAGGAAGCCACAGCACAGTGGCTGAACGCTTGGCAGGTAAGAACGACCGAACTTCTCAAATGTGGCGCAAAACGCGGGCAGGGCACGGCTTTTTGACTGTTAGCACTCGCCAGCAGCCACCCTGACTGGACTCACCACACACACAACCGCAAACATGGCAACAAACGCACAGAAAACCGTCGACTGGGCCGAAGACGGTGAGCCCGATCTCGCCACCGCCATTCCCGCACCCCAGGTGTCCAAGAACAAGGACGGCACTGAGACTGTCGTCACCATTTTCATCAACGAGGACGGCAAAAAAGTAAAGCGCACCCAGCGCATCCGCCGCACCATCGTCAAGAAGAAGGAGAACCCGCGCGTCGCTGAGCGCCGGGCATGGACCAAGATTGGCGAGGAGGCCGGCAAGCCCGCAGGCCCTGGAGACACCACCACACTCGGTGAGAACATCATGTTCAAGCCCGCGGTCGGCTTCAAGGCCGGCGGCGCCCAGGAAAAGGCACCCGAGGAGGACAAGAAGGCCGATGCGCTCAAGAAGATGCAAATCAAGTGTCGTATCTGTTCCGGAGACCATTTCACCACCAAGTGTCCCTTCAAGGACACAATGGCGCCCGCCGGCGAGGACGCTGCGCCCGCAGACATGGCCGCCGCCGAGGGTGGTGCAGAGGCT
>Ga0265797_10004060_pt1 | contig 22766 bp, 20 predicted proteins | sample P2T30metagenome_FD_192433 | JGI IMG/M metagenome (GOLD analysis project Ga0265797, IMG submission 192433) | Plant litter microbial communities from East Loma Ridge, Irvine, California - P2 T30 | ecosystem: Environmental > Terrestrial > Plant litter > Unclassified | place: USA: California... | reverse complement strand
GATCGCACGCCGCTGCTGCTCCGCAATCCTTGTCTAGAATCATGGTAGAAGCCGAAGGCAACCCCACGACGTGGAAGTTCACACAGTACGTACCTCTCTGCACGCTACCTATCGCTGTCAGCTTTAACGGCTTGTCCGTCCCCGTGCCTGCTAGTTTGCTCAGACCGCTCTGGAAACGCCACTGACTTGACCAGATGCTTCGGCGACAAAGGCGATGTTGAAGATATAACCGAAGGTACGTACCCATTTCTTACCGCCCCGTCCTCTGTACATTCGTTAATACCTGCATGCAATTGCTGACAGCGAGCGCAGCCGACATCATCTCAACCGTCGAGTTCGACCAGACGGGCAATTACCTCGCAACTGGTGACAAGGGTGGCCGTGTGGTCCTGTTCGAGAGGAACGAGACGGTATGCTCCTTCTCTGCTAGAAGCCTTCACCGTCGGAAAGACTAACATTATGCAGAAAAAAACCTGCGAGTACAAGTTCCACACCGAGTTCCAATCGCACGAGCCTGAGTTCGATTACCTGAAGTCTCTCGAGATCGAAGAGAAGATCAATAAGATCAAGTGGTGCCGCCGGCAAAACGCCTCACACTACCTGCTCTCCACAAATGACAAGACAATCAAGCTATGGAAGGTATTTGAGAAGTCGCTAAAAGTGGTGGCGGAGAACAACCTGTCGCATGAGTTGACACCTGGAGGTGGGGTTGCTGGTGGAGGCGGTCCCGTCAGGAACCCGAACGCACAGTTCCGCAGCGCCACCGACCTGAAGCTTCCACGGCTCACACACCACGACACAGTTGTTGCTGCAGTACCACGAAAGACGTATGCGAACGCACACGCCTACCACATCAACAGCATATCGGTCAACAGCGATGGAGAGACATTCATTAGTAGCGACGATTTGCGAATCAACCTCTGGAACCTCAACATCCAAGACCAGAGCTTCAACATTGTTGATATCAAGCCGGCCAACATGGAAGAGCTTACAGAGGTCATCACGGCTGCGGAATTCCATCCGATCAGCTGCAATTGGTTCATGTACGCAAGTTCCAAGGGCACGATCAAGCTGGCCGACATGCGCGAGAGTGCATTGTGCGACCAGCATGCGAAGCGTAAGTCGTCGACTGCTTGCCCGAAAGCAATGCTAACCTCTGCCCTTAGAATTCGAACAGGAGGAAGACCCATCTTCGCGATCCTTCTTCTCCGAGATCATCTCATCCATCTCTGACGTACGGTTTTCGCATGACGGGCGATACATCTTGTCACGCGACTATTTGACAGTCAAGATCTGGGATGTCAACATGGAGAAGTCCCCAGTCAAGACGATCCCTATTCACGAGCATCTCCGACCAAGGCTCTGCGACACCTACGAAAACGACAGCATCTTCGACAAATTCGAGGTCGTTTTCTCTGGAGACGCGAAAAATGTCATGACTGGCAGTTACAACAACAACTTCATGATATACCCGTCTGACAACGACAAAGATACCGAGGTAGTATTACAGGCAGATAAGTCTGCCTTCAAAGCCAAGAAGGTTGGAATTCCAACACCCATGAACTCGTCGACAAGCCCGACAGGTAGCAACACAAGTAAGAAGGGTGGTTCGAGAGCCGGCAGCCCCGCTGCTGGTGCAGTTGGACAAGGGCAACGTATGAGGAAGGAAACAGACGCAGACCAGATCGACTTCAACAAGAAGATCTTACACATGAGCTGGCATCCATTCGAAGACAGCATCGCTATCGCGGCAACAAACAACGTAAGCATATCTGTCCTCCTAAAATGATGACCATACTGACAATCTGCAGCTTTTCGTCTTCTCCGCATTGTAAGGGCAGTCTTGATTCACGAATATCGCCAGAGGATACATGTAAACCGGAGCATTAGCCTGTTAGGTTCTTGGTCATCTTTACCCTTCCATCTTCCTTTCAATGTTGGCAGCAGCCTGCCAGGCGGCGCTAGGATGATAGAACAGGAGCATTCTTGGCGAATTGGCGTGAGAATGCAGATGAGGGACGTCGCAACGTGGTCAACGACCGGACAGCTGCAGATCAGTGTAGATTGCAACACCACTATAATGACTCTGAGTGGTGCAGAGAAAGAATAAAAGAAACTATAAATAATGAGTGTTGGTCTCACATTGCATGAGGCAGCCCTTGAAGTGCTGGGCCAAAGCTCATAATACATGACAAGCATACTAACAATGCGTACATGCACCTCTCCGCAGCATGAGCGGGAAATTTCTGTCAATCAAATCAATTGACTTCTTCCATCAGATGCGTGAAGGTTTTCAAATTCAAGCTTTGTTCTAGAAGTTTGCTTGATCCGGCAAGACCCAAGGTTGATCCCGTTAGCGTCCGTGGTGAGGCTCTTGACATCCCAGACTTCCACGTTGCGTCTCACGACTTCAAGTTTCCCTCTGCAACGTTCACAAAATCGCAAGCTATGGTAACCACATAGAAAGATTGTACAATCGCTTTTCATGTAAGTGCATATATTGCAAGACTTGCGCACAGAGGGTGGGCTCGCCTTACGCTCTATACGGTTCTGGGTACTTTCTGCACCTGCCAGCTTACCGTCATCTGTCACTCACCTACGTCACTTGTCTAACAATCTCAGCTCGACCACTTTTTTGCTTCGAAAGTCTGACACTATTCAAATCCCACTTCGGCAATTCATCTCAGCTCTTGCGCTCCTTGACGTTCAGCATGGCCGCTATCGCGCCCGTTATCAGCAGCTTTTCGCTCATTTTTGGAGGATGCTGTGCCAATGTAAGTTTGTCAACGGCATTGCGAAAACAACACTAAGGAATACAAAGGTTTACTGCTTGGAAGCGATAGTAAAGTAAATAGGTTCGAGCTGTCGTTGGTAGCATAACCACTGACAGCATTTCAGACAGGAGCCTGATAGTGGTTTACTCATCACGCTCTTCCAATTTGTGTTTACATGTCTATCAACATTGCACTACCAGTTCGACCCAAACGGTCGCTACTTTTTGAGGAGCTCGCCGGTCCCTTTCCGAAAGTGGTGCGTCAGCGCTGCGTTGTTCTTCACAGTCAACATGTTAAACAACTGGGCGTTTGCTTTCAATATCTCCGTCCCCGTTCACATCATCCTCAGGAGCTTTGGTAGTGTGACTACCATGGCGGCTGGATGGCTTCGTGGCAAGAGATACACTCCTTTACAGGTCTTCTCGGTCGCAATTCTGACGCTAGGCGTCATGGTATCCGCATGGGCAGATGCACAATCGAAGGTAAGCTTATATGTACCATCAATCATCCGCAGATGCTGATCCTGAATCAAGGGCAAGAATATGGAGGCCTCGAGTTCCGACGAGTCCAACTCGTCGCTTCAAGCTGGTCTCGCCATCCTACTTATTGCTCAACTGCTCTCTGCATGGATGGGAGCCTATGTCGAAGACGTTTATCGCGAGCACGGCAAGGACTGGCAGGCCAATCTCTTCTACTCCCACCTGCTGTCTATTCCGTTCTTCGCGGGATTCACCCCAGTTTTGACCCAACAGTTCAAGCGCCTACAGGCATCGCAGTCATTCGAGGTGCCACCCAAGGTGGCCGAAAGCCTTCCGCCAATCGTCAACAGTATCTTGGCCTCGACATCGCAGCACGTCATCTACCTTACCGCCAATGCCCTGACGCAACTACTTTGCATCACTGGCGTCAACATGCTTAGTGCAAACACATCTGCGGTTACTGTTACGATAGTTTTGAACATCAGAAAACTGGTAAGCTTCTTGCTGAGTATCTGGCTCTTCGGGAACCAGATGAGTGGGTTGATGAAGGTTGGCGCGGCAATGGTGTTTGGTGCGGGCGCTCTGTACGGATGGGAAACGTCGTATCGCATTCCACAGCAAAAGAAGCTGGAAGCCGAACAGGGAAAGAAGCGTCAGTGATTGCAGAATGTATACCACTTGAAGGGACTTGATGACGTGGTGTCGACGGCAATCTAGACCTACCCCCGGCGATGTTTTGCAAGGAAGTAGGCGACGGTGGTATCTCGGAACACATAGAGCACATGAAGATCGTTCACATCACTGTGCCAAGAATAGATATCCGAAATCACTCTCACCAGAGCTCCATTACCCCTCGCTGGGGGGCTGTGATCGTGGTGGACCAATGACCGCTAATGCAGGGGCCAAGTGCAAGCGAGAGAGCCTATTAGGGATTGGCTCTTCCGGACCCTGAACTCGCGATTAGGTGTCGTGTCTCTTAGAGTGCAACCCCAACTCTCTTTTCAATTCCATCAAACCCGTTCTTTTCTTTGTGGGAGGTGAGTGCACCTCAACTTGTTTAACCGTGCCGCAGCATTGCAAGCTAACAGCCAGAACAACAGGTAGCTTCATCGAGCTATAGCCCACCATGTCTTCACCTGCTGGTAGCGTCCGCCAGCGCCCAGGCAAGGACAAAAAGCGAGGAGCCTCACCAAACCCAGAAGCTCTTGCCGAAAAGGTGTCGGAGAAGGTCGCCAATGTTGTCGAGAAGGCCAAACCATACAAGCCGGCCCAAGTCCAGCAGGGCAAAGAGTGGGATTACAAGCTCGCCATCGCAGTAATGACTGTTCTGGCCTTTGTCACGCGCTTCTGGGGCATCAGACATCCCGATCAGGTTGTGTTTGATGAAGTGCACTTTGGAAAGGTGCGTATATCATCACCAGGGCTCTTATAGATGGCTAATCGCGCTTGCAGTTCGCTTCGTACTACCTGCAACGAACCTACTTCTTCGATGTCCATCCTCCTCTCGGAAAGCTCCTCTTTGCCCTCGCTGGCTGGCTCGTCGGATACAAGGGTGACTTCCTGTTCGAGAACATTGGCGATTCCTACATCACCAACAAGGTCCCCTACGTCGCATACCGCGCCATGCCCGCCTCGCTCGGTGCTCTCACTGTTCCCATTGTCTTCATGATCATGTGGGAATCCGGCTATTCGCTACCCGCCTGCATCACTGCCGCCGGTCTTATGCTTCTTGACAACGCCCACATTGGTCAGACGCGTCTGATCCTCCTCGATGCTTCGCTCATTTTCTTCATGGCGCTCTCTGTGCTTTCTTACATTCGCTTCTACAAAGAGCGACACGTTCCTTTTGGACGGAAATGGTGGAAGTGGCTCCTTCTGACTGGCATCAGCCTGAGCTGCGTCATCTCCATCAAGTACGTTGGTGTCTTCACTTTCTTCTCTATTGGTGTACCGGTCATGATTGACCTTTGGGACTTGATGGATGTCAACCGACGACAGGGAGCCTTGACTCTGGCCGAGTTTGGCAAACACTTCGCCGCCCGTGCTGTTGGCTTGGTCATCGTTCCCTTCTTCCTATACCTTTTCTGGTTCCAGGTGCATTTCGCCATTCTCACTCGATCTGGACCTGGTGACGACTTCATGACCCCGGAATTCCAGGAAACTCTAAGCGACAATGTAATGAGCCTCCAGTCTGTTGGCATCAACTACTACGATTCCATCACCATTCGCCACAAGGAGACCAAGGTCTATCTTCACAGCCATCCCGACCGCTACCCGCTGCGCTACGACGATGGACGTGTCTCTTCGCAGGGACAGCAGGTTACAGGGTATCCTCACAATGACACCAACAACCACTGGCAGGTCCTTCCTTCAAAGCCCTTGTCAAGCGAAGTCGGTCAACGCGTCAAGGTCGGAGATACCATCCGTCTTCGCCATTTGATCACAGACACCATTCTCCTGACACATGACGTTGCTTCTCCTTACTATCCCACCAACCAAGAGTTCACGACTGTGAACAAGGAAGAAGCAGCTGGCACACGTTACAACGACACTCTCTTCGAGCTGAAGGTCGACAAGGGCAAGGGCGATTTCAAGACCATGTCAACTCATTTCAAGCTAGTTCACGTGCCAACAAAGGTTGCCATGTGGACCCACACTAAGCCTCTCCCTGACTGGGCCTACAAGCAGGCTGAGATTAATGGCAACAAGGCTGTCCAACAATCCAGCAATCTCTGGTATGTGGATGACATTCCATCTCTTCCTGCTGAGGACGAGCGCAACAAGAAGGAGCCCAAGCAGGTCAAGCACTTGAGCTTCCTCAGGAAGTGGGTTGAGCTCCAGCGCGCCATGTTCCACCACAACAACGCCTTGACTAGCTCGCATCCATATGCATCTCAACCCATTTCCTGGCCTTTCCTGCTTCGCGGTGTATCTTTCTGGACCCACAACGATACTCGCCAACAGATTTACTTCCTGGGTAACCCTGTTGGATGGTGGCTTGCTTCCTCGCTCCTTGCTGTCTTTGCTGGCATCATTGGTGCCGATCAACTAGCTCTCCGCCGTGGCATGGATGCCCTTGATGATCGTAAGTTACTGTCACCCTACATTCAACCCAGATTATTCGCTTTCATCTTGGCATTTGTATTTGAAGGGGAGGTTCTAACATTCATGTCTGTAGGCACTCGCTCTCGTCTTTACAACTCCACTGGATTCTTCTTCCTTACCTGGGCTGCCCATTACATTCCCTTTTATATCATGGGTCGTCAGCTCTTCTTGCACCACTACCTCCCTGCACATCTCGCATCTTGTCTAGTCACTGGCGCGCTAGTAGAATTTGTATTCTGCATCGAACCTCAGGATCCCGAGATGCCGGCCTCTGCCAAGGGTCACCGCCGCACTCGCTCACGTCCTGTTCGCGAACGTGTTGCTACTTCCAGCCTGGCAGGCAGCTGGATCGCCTGTGGCGTCATCCTTGCTGCCGTCTTCTGGTGCTTCCTCTTCTTTGCACCGCTCACGTACGGTAGCCCGGGTCTTACTGTTCCCCAAGTTCAGTCAAGGAAGTGGCTCGGCTACGACTTGCACTTTGCTAAATAGATGGAGCATGAGTGGAAGATGCACGTAGGTGTGGGGTTGGAGAACTTTCTATTGGGTTAACTAGGGTAAAACGTTGCACAGCGTGGAGTGCTGGTAGTGTGATTCAGAGGTTTCAATGTATTTTATAGTGTTTTCTGCCTTTGGACGTGGCTGGGTTGGGGTCATCGCCTTCAAGCACGCAAATATTCTCCTATGTATTAGATATAAAGTAAAGTGGTGAACAATGCATGATCGACTCATCACTGTACAACTTTGCAAGCTTCTGACATTATGTTTTCAGCACATGTCTACATATTTCCTATGAGAACTGATCGGGGTTTTTGAGCAACAATGAAGAGAGATCAAGTACTTGGATCTATGTGAGCCAGCGAGGGACAAGGTAATATCGACATCGTAGCGATCGGCTATGCGTCTTCGATGATTTAAACGCCTCCATGCAGCTTCCAAACGCAATCCGTACCAACCTCCACCGTTCGTGTGCCAAAGCAACAACTATCGCCGAGATCCCCATCATCCCATTCATCCACTCGTAGTCTCTTGACTTTCCTTTGTAAAAGCCAGTCATCGTAGCTCTCATCGGCATGATACTTATCCTCTGGTTTTGCTGTGACAACACGTTCGCTACCATGCTTTTCAAAACTCAAACTCGCCTCGAAAACGCTCAACATCCATGCCTGGACCCACAATATCAGAGAGATCCCTACGGCCCATCTGGCCGAACACTCTTCGTAACGTATCGTACAGGTTTGTGCTTTGGTTTTGGTGAATCATGTTGTCAAGTTGGCTGTCAGAGACACCCTCGCCAACAACTTCCCTAGCCTTCTCCTTACCTTCACGCTCGACGACCTTGTGCATAGCTAGCGCACCGAGCAAGTGCTGTGCGGCTTCAGTGTAGCAACCAATGTTGATGCATGACACACCGAGGTTGTAGCGTGCGCGGACAAAATTTGGTCGGAGTGCGAGAGCGCGCGAGTAGGCGTCAATGGCCTCTTCGCTGCGGCCTGAATTTGCGAGGGTTGCACCGAGGCGATTCCAGAGAAGATGGACTTGTGATGAAGAGTTTGAGACGCCGGATTCTGTGGACGCAAGAGCGGCACCGAAACAGTCGACTGCTTTGTCATATTCTTCTACGCCATAGAACAGCACACCCAAGCCTACTTGCACGTCGGGATCCATTTGCTCGCCACTTGGCGAGAGTTGTGCGGCTTGGATGAAGAGGTTTGTAACTTTCTCGTGAAGCAGGTGGCGGTCTGTGAAGCCCATCTCGGCATCTGAAGAAAGTGGCTCTTTGATTAGTGACGGGTACTTGGTGGCCAGCCAGCGTTCCAGGGTTCGGTATGCGGTGCTCTCGTAGCCTTCGTTCGTGTAGGATACAGCCAGACCCATGAGAGCCTCTAGGTTAGACGGGTCCTGCTTCAAAGCATGTTCCAACGCTCTTATAGCCGGTGTTTCCTTCTCGTTCTGCGCTTGCGACTCGCCCAATCTTACCCAAGCTGCAATGTGATTCGGGTCTTTTTGAACAGCTGCCTCAAATGCTAGGGCTGCCAGTGAGAGGTTTCCGCCGTCTTCCATAATCTTCACACCTTCCTCAAATGGATTTGTAACGTTCTTGAAGAGGTTCTCCTGCTCAAATAAGTAGTCGCCCATTGCCGGATCGCGGACCGAGTGTGTGTTGAGCCCGTCGAAGCCTTCCCATTGGTCCATGTCGCCCATGTGTCCTTCGACGAAGTTCTCCTCGTTGGCAAGTTGCCTAGCGTATTCAGTCTCAGCTTGGATACCCTTCCAAATGGACTCGAAATCGTCGAAATCAACGGCATCTTTCTCTACTGACCTGTCCATTTCGTTGAGCTCTGCCTCCATAGCCTTGTTCGCCTCGGCGTCAAGGGCACTCAGGTCCTGCTGATCTGTTTGCTCAAGCTGTGCGAACTGAGCCTCCCAATCCTGATCGTCGAGCTCCACCATGCGCCCCTTGCCTTTGCCTTCCTGCATGGGCTGTTGGAAGTTCTGTGGTGCGTATGGCTGCTGCATCATGCCCATACCGCCCATTCCCATGCCCATATTACCCATGCCCATGCCCATTCCGTACATAGGCCGCTGGTATCCTGTCATCGAAGGCTGAGAGGCGGTAGTTGGGCTCGCCGTTCGCGCGGCTGGGTTCATCTGCTGAAACTTTGCGAATTCAGCAGGATTAAATCCTGCTGGTCTTTCTTGCATGGCCGGTCCTCCCATCTGTGGCGCTTGCATGCCTGGGTCGAACTCTGCTGCCCATGCTGGTGATCCGCTGTGCTGTGTCCGCTCCAGCTCTCTTCGCATCTGCTCCATGGCGAATGGAGACGCAGGACCGGGTCCCTGTGGGAGTTGGACATTCTGGTTCATGAACTCGTTCATCATCTACGCAGCGCACGATTAGCCATGTTTCTCACTTGCCCGCAGTCGTCGGCTGCTGTTCCCAACTTACGCCATCTGAAGGACCGCCCATTTGCTGGCTTCGCATGCCCTCCTGCATTCCTCCAGGCCCCCGCCCGACCAGGCGGTCTCTCTGTAGCGACTTGTCATCCTGCACGTGTTTGGTGAACTGGCTGAGCGGGTTCGCGCCTGTGGAGCATTCTGCGCCACCGAGAAAAGACATGGCAAGAGATAACTATTTAGAAGATGGTGAAGCGATTGCTATGACGCGAACGACGGGGAGAAGAGAGTATGTACAAGTCGGGGTCGAGTGAGTGCTAGAGGCGCGTCGGCCGGTTTAATTGATCAGCATGTGGAGAAGGTACGCGGGGCGGCCGAGGTCGCTGAGCCGCCACACAGAGCGGGTGAATCTGCCCTTGAATGGAACAGCACAGCTTTGCGCCAACACATAGTAGTAGATTTCGCCATACCAAGTTTCTTCACAACATGGACCGATAGTGTACATTGGCAAAGTTTTGTTAGGTCAGCATGCCTCTTGTAGACCTTGATCCCCTACCATGCACAAAGAGAGATGGGAATATAACAACGCCAGACGCTCATCCACTATGATACAAAAGTCATGTCTATCAACACATTATGCAGCCAATGGGCTACATGTCCCGGTCGTGCAATCGTGCAGAAATGCCAACCATTTCCGCCGTACATGCATCGTTGTAGAAACGGGGTAGGCGACCTTCTCCTTGCATGTTCTCACAGTTCTGGGCCTCTTTTTATCGTCGTCCCTTACTCCTGGGTAGAGTCGGAACGCTTGCTGCGCTGTTGTTCCGTGCCAGATTTGCTGAAGTCGACGCGGAGTTGCCTGCCGTAGATGGTCTTCTCCTTCAGAACCTCCCTGGCCTTGGTGGCGCTAGCAACATCGATGAAGTCTGCGTGAGCAAAGCCTCTGGGCTGGCCGGTCCTCCTGTCAATGGCCACACGGACATCCATGACGTTGCGAACATCGCGGAAGAGGTCGTTGAGGTCCTTGTCTGACATCTCGAAAGACATGTTGCCAATGAACAGTGTCTTGGAAGGAGGGTTGGCCTCGAATTTGTTTGTGCTCGTGTTGCGGGTCCTGGAGTTGGGCTTGGCTTGGTGGAACTGGACGACCAGGTTGCGGCCTTCGAAGACCTGCATGTCGAGGTTGTCAAGGGCAGCTTGCGCATCCGAGACGTTCTTGAATTCGACATATCCGAAGCTGCGTGAGAGTTAGCACGTGTGCGCAAAGACTGGCGGACCAACATACCCTCTGCTTAGGCCTCGGTTGTCGTAGACAATCCTGGTGCTCTCAACATCGCCAAACTTGGAAAAGACGCGCTTCAGTTGCTCTGCAGTGACTTCGTAGTACAGGTTGCCAATGTATAGCATGTTGTTGGGGGGTGTAGTCCGTGACTTCTTAAACGTCCTGCCTTTGTCTGCGTGTTCAACGGCAGCATCTAGCGCGTCGGCACCAACGGTAGCAGAGGCGTCGGTGGGCTCGGCTTGCACTTCTTGCTGAGCCGGTGTCAAGTTCTCCTCGACGGGTGCCTCAGCGGCTGTCTGCGCAAAGTTCTCTGGGGTGTCGGCGGCGGCAGCCTCAGCCTGCTCTGTCTTTGCAGCTTCATCGCTAGCGAATCGTCTCTGGAAAGATGATATTGACCATTGCTGTTGTCTTAGACGGAAGGCAGAGGGTGTGGCGGTGTTGATGGATCGGGGCTTCGCAAGGAAAGCCTTGGAAGGCGACGCAGTGATGGCGCGGACGGCAGTACGGCGAAGAAGAAACCTGCATTGATAGGTTAATGCCACCACTCCAATTGCAAACGGGATCGAGTCTTACATTATGGGCGATATGAGGGACGTTGGCTAGTTTGACCTTCTTGCTAAAAGTCGGAATACGGTAAATTTTTGGGCATGGATCATAGATTCGCGCTAAGCATCCAGCACGTGAGCGGCGTTCACTCAAGGGTCTGCGACATGAATGATGGCACTTCTTGATGACGTATTGCATGGGATAAGACTATCATCAATGTTGTTTCCTCTTCTGCCCGCTGAAAAGCGACACTATTGGTATCTCCAATGACACAGTACTCCCCTCACATGTGGCAGAGATAACTTTGTGGGGTATGGTCCAATTGACAGGAGGGGCAGCTTCCACACGTAAACGAGTGCAGATGGTTCTAACCAAATACTCGCTCCGATCCGGCGTCTGAGCCTGTCCCCTCGGGTATCTCCATCTTGGTTTGTAGAGCGCATTCATGAGGACAACATTTCAGAATGCCATGTAGGTGGCATTGCAGGCTATACACGTTTGTCTCGGCAACAATGGCTTGACCCTGCCGATAGCATCACAAGCCGAGGATGGAGGGGCCGACTAAGCCTAGTAAACTTCCCAAATGAAACATGAATGCTTATAGCCTCCATGTCTTGTTCGCCATAGGTTGTGTCCTTGTACTAGAAGAGTCTGCAGAATGAGCATGCCATGGAGTCATCGAATCCATAATTTACAAAATGGCACGGGGCCAGGCGACAGGCCGGCGGTCTCCGAGGCGCGTTCCTGGTGAGGCTCGTCTCTAAAGTTTGTGTTCGCTCCAGCAACCGCAACTACCACCTCTCCACAGCACCATGTTGAAAGGTAGTACATCCCAATTCCTCGATACGAGACAAGCAGAGACTGATTTGGAGACCAGGAGCCTTTTCTGCCGACGCAGATGCGTCTCCGGACTTTGGCCCTGCCCACGATGACCAAATCCCCTCCTCTGAAGAAGAAGAACTGAGCCATGACTTGTCTGAAACCGAGGCTGGCGGTAGCGGGCGCACACGACTGAACAACGGTGCGACTGCAACGGCGCAGGACAACGCCGGCACCAGCGATGAGGAAGAGGACGACAATGGCATGCTGCCCCGCGACAAGCAACGACGAACTGCCTTCTATGACTATACTGCAGAGAAACAGATGAGCCACACTGAAGCCAAGCAATTCTACCAACGGCATCAGCTAGAGACGCAGTATGGAGGCTCACAAGCAGGAGAGGCATACAGCCCTGCTATGCGCGCAAAGACATTTCCCGCCAACTTTGGCACCACAGACAATGTAGACTTCCAAGGCAAGGCAGAGAGCATTCGCTCTAGGAAGAGCAACGTCACGCTCGCGAATCAAGGGCACCGGTCCAACCTACCTATCGGCTTGTCACACACAGAGCAGTCACAGGATCCACGTCGACACATGACTCAACATGGAGCCAACACTGCAGGTACCGGCAATGACGGCGACGCCTTTCTCCAAGCCGATCAACAAGCCCGATCCCATGCGCAACACCCTGGTCTCCCACACGAAGACAAACCGCTTTTGGCTGAGGAAGGTATCCACGGCGCGGGCGCAGGTATAGGTGTTGGCACGGGCGCAGGAGGCTTCGCCATGAATGATTCCAGTATCACCACTGAGCTTAGCTCAATCTATACGAATATCCAGAAAGTGCTAGATCTTCGTCACAAGTACATTCGCTTGTCTCTACAGCGCAACTTCGATAACCCCAAAGATGACCCCGCTTGGCGCATCTACCCCACTCCCCCTGAACCAGTATGGAACGACTCGTCTAAAGAGCGTCGCAATGCGGGCAGCAGCTTGCAGAACAGCGGGATTCTAGAGCCCAATGAAGCCCCAAAGCCCCCTCGCAAAATGGGAACCAACATTGGTGAAGACTTTCATCTGGAAGACTGCCTTCCGGTGCCAGGCCCTGGAGAGATGTCGTTCCGTCTGGACGAGAGCGGTGTCTATCAGGTGTATGAGACAGCCAAATCTGCTGAGCTCGACACGCCTATTGTGGCAATTCCTACATTGCGCGAATTTTACATCGATCTCGACGCCATTCTTGATATATCCTCCGATGGACCGAGTAAAAGCTTTGCTTTCCGTCGTCTCCAATATCTTGAGGGCAAATTCAACCTTTACTACCTGTTGAATGAATATCAAGAAACGGCCGACACTAAAAAAGTGCCGCACAGGGACTTCTACAACGTCCGAAAGGTAGACACACACGTTCACCACTCAGCATGCATGAACCAAAAGCATTTGCTGCGCTTCATCAAGTCTAAGATGAAGAAGTCTCCGGATGAAGTGGTACTGTTCCGTGATGGCAAACATCTTACGTTAAGGGAAGTGTTCGAGTCAATCAACTTGACCGCGTATGATCTGAGTATTGATACTCTAGATATGCATGTAAGTACAGACATTCCATGTTGCGACAATCTGCTGACTCTGTAGGCTCACACGGATTCGTTTCATCGTTTCGACAAGTTCAACTTGAAGTATAACCCGATTGGTGAATCACGTCTCCGAACCATTTTCTTGAAGACAGACAACTTTGTCAAGGGCCGATACCTGGCTGAAATCACCAAAGAAGTCATATCGGATCTCGAAGCGAGCAAGTACCAATTTGTCGAATGGCGCATTTCCATCTACGGTAGAGATATCGAAGAGTGGGATAAGCTTGCGGCTTGGGTCATTGACAATAAGCTGTTCTCGCCCAATGTACGATGGCTGATCCAAGTACCCCGTTTGTTCGATGTGTACAAGGCTACTGGCCTCATGGACAACTTCCAGCAAGTTATCGTAAATGTGTTCCAGCCTTTGTTCGAGGTCACCAAAGATCCGTCAAGTCACCCTAAGCTTCACGTTTTCCTGCAAAGGGTCATTGGGTTCGATAGCGTCGACGATGAGAGCAAAGTTGAGCGACGTGTGTACAGAAAGTTTCCGTTCCCGAACGAGTGGTCTACAAAGCAGAACCCGCCATACAGCTACTGGATGTACTACCTCTTCGCTAATATGTCGTCGCTCAACGTCTGGAGGAAGCAGCGCGGCTTCAACACTTTCCTTTTGCGCCCGCACTGTGGAGAGGCTGGCGACACGGATCATTTGGCTGCCGCTGTACTATGCTGTCACAGCATCAGCCACGGCCTCTTGCTCCGTAAAGTGCCGCTTCTCCAGTACATTTTCTACCTTGAGCAAATTGGTGTCGCCATGTCGCCTCTTAGCAATAACGCGCTGTTCTTGGCATACGAACGCAATCCGTTCTTGAGCTACTTTCGCCGGGGTCTCAACGTCTCGCTATCGACAGACGATCCTCTGCAGTTCGCTTTTACTAAAGAGCCCCTCATTGAGGAATACTCGGTCGCGGCGCAAATCTACAAACTGAGTGCTGTGGATATGTGTGAGCTAGCCAAACATTCTGTGGAGCAGAGCGGCTTTGAGCATGTTGTTAAGCAGAAGTGGTTGGGTAAGAACTACCATCTTCCTGGCGTCGCTGGCAATGACATGGCGAGATCCAATGTGCCTAGCATTCGCGAGGCATTCCGGCACGAAACACTTATGGGTGAACTAGCCATGTAAGTTTGTCAAGTAGAAGATGCAGTTCGATGGGTTTGCATACTGACAGCGGATAGGATCGATCGCTATACACGCGCCGCACAATCTGGTAGCCACGATCTCACGAGCTCTAACCTGCAATCCGAAGTACCTCAAACACCAAAGTCACTCCAAGGAACGCACCCCACCTCTCCTACGCACGCTTCTGCAGGCGGCAACCAGATGTTTTCCAAACTACCTCCTGCTCAAGTTGCCCGCCTCAAGCCTTCGACCTCGACAACCGACATGGGTAGTCTGCACGGCCAGCCAGCCTCGCCTTCGGGCACTAAAGACGGTGGCAGCTCCAGCATAACTGTCAACCCCAGCACTCTCTCAGTCGCTCAGCCGACAGAAGCATACGAGGAGCCTGACCAGGGTCTGACGCGCTCAACGAGCACTGTCACGCTAGACGGAGAACCTAGGTTGTTCCCTGGTATCGTCAGCAGTAGGAGTAGGAGACGGAGCACCAGGAATAGTCAGGCTGAAGACGGAGATATGACAAGTTCGCGCTCGAGGCTCCGAGCGGGAGATGCGGAGAGCGTCATGGAGGAGAGGGACACTGATGATGAGGATTAGAACCGTTCCTGGTTTGCTGGGCGCTGTGTATGTTTAATGATAGAATGAGGACTACGAATTGTACATGGTCTTATCAATGACCCGGAAATCTAGTCTGTATTATGATGCTCATGATCCTTGCTATATACACAGGGCGAAAGTAGAATGGCTGACATGCTCGTTGGGGCAAAGCCCGAGGACCGTCGATAAGAAAAACAATTATGACGCTCCATAGTCTCACAAGATGCAGCTGGGAGTAACACATGAACGCCCGCTTTGCTCCAGCAAACAATCCAAAAAAAAAAAACCAAATCACTAAAAATCAACCTCCTCTTGTGACGCTCACGAGTTGATATTACGCGAGTAACAGTCCAAACACCAAGCATCCCCCTCTTCCCCAACCTCTACTATGCACTTCTTGCAGATGGCCTTGCTGCACCCTACACATTGCCTCGCACAGATAAAGCACGTCCGCCCTTCGCACCTCCTGCAGTCGAGGTAATTCTCCAAGTCCTTTCGTCGCTTAGGCGCCTTGTTGCAGGCGTGACAGGATCGCAAGTCGGAAACGGCGTGTGATTGGCTCTGGCATATCGGCGGGAGATCAAAGTCAACGTCCATCAGATGTGATGTCGACTTGACAAGGGGCGCTTTTGGACTGAGGCGTTTCAACTGCTTAACCGGCCGTCGTTCTGATGTGTATTCGTGTTGTTTTGATGGGAAGAGGGAGCAGGGTAAGTTGCTGTTGCTGTCGAAAGGCGGGGTACTGTGGAGATGTAGGCGGTTGGAGTCGCGACTGGGTGACGGCCGATGTTGGCGTGTTATGTTTCTGAAAATGCTGTTAGTTTTGGGGTTTGATTTTGATAAAGCATGAATACTCACTGTTGTGGTCCATCATCGGCGGCCATCCTCTTTCTCTTGCCCAAGCCGGCGGCATGTTGCTGGTGAGCCATGGCATGCCAGTAATTTGGCGAGTCGTCGTATTGTCGCTCGTGTGGTGTGTTCGGACCGAAAAGGTCAGAGGTGATGTAGACCATGGCGGCGGGTTGCGGTGAGAGTCACGGCGGAGCGGAGAAGCTGTTGTCGGGCTCGACGGCGGAAAGTGCAGCGGCGGCGGCGGCGGCGGCGATGGCGTCAATACAGGAAAGGAAACACCAGGCAAAAACAAGACGGGGGCTCTCGAAGACGGCGGGGCCAAGGCGAGCAGACAAGAAGGGAGCGGACAGAGCGATGGACGGCGAGGAGGGTCACCAGGACGGACTGGAGGGCGATGGGATGTTGTCGGCGGCCTTGATTGATGCTCGGCCATGTACCTGACTAGCGCAAGCCACCTGAGCAGGCAGCCAACAGCCAGCGAGTGGGCCCCCACAACACGCTTCACGTGTCGCCAAGCAAAAGGTCGCGACTCACTAACGCGCGACGGCGCAGGGACAGGGTGAAACATCGACGACGGCGTAGACAGACACCACCCCAACCCTTAGCATACCACTCCCGGCCCTCTGGCGATTGTGTCATGCTTGCCACTCGTGCGTGATCTGGGATGAATGTAGCATCTCCACAATACACTTACCCCACATTCTCGCATCCTACCCTGCGAGCCGTGAGCCATGGATAGCGTCAATGTCTCCGAGTTGGTCGCGCGACTCGGCGCGGAGGAGGAGTCGGTGCGCAAGATGGCTGTCTTCAAGCTGCAGAGTGCCATTGGCGACCCCTCGTTTGCCGACGTCTTCATATACGAAGGCGGTCTGCCCAAACTCAGATTCCTGGCCCTGCATTCCACAGGCAATACACTGGCATACTGCCTCACCTCTCTAGCACGCCTGCTGGAGCTGGACAAGGGATGGGACCATGTTACCGATGATTTGGTCGCGAGAGTGAGTAGACCAGAGAGGAACCATCAACAACATCTAACAGTTGTGCAACAGATAGTCGACCTTGTAGTCGCCCAACCTCTCGTCAACGTCAATCGTGGTGCCATGTCAGTCCTCGCAGCCATCGTCGGCCACCCCTCTCATCGCAGCTCTCAGGAAGGAACCACTGGCTTCCAGCGCCTGAAGCCTGCCGTCGATACTCAGCCTGAGTTCCTACCTTCCCTCGTCGAAAAGATCACCTCAGCCGACCACGCGCTATGTGCCAACTCGCTGCAGCTTATCAACGCCCTCATGCGAGATGCCATCGCAAACGACGCGGCTTTTGAGTGGCCCAAGTTCATAAAGCAGCTGCAGGAGCTGGGTGTGATCAAGAGCGTATATGGGCTCATGCAGAGCTCCGCGATACAGGATCTGGCCCATCCATTGCTCGACTTCCAGTCGCTGACCAAGATACTGTTGCGAAACTGGAGGGAAGAAAAGGTCGATTTGGAGAATCCTGATCACAGAAGGGCTATCCGGGGGCTACACACAGCGAGCAAGCCAGAGAAGCCAGACTCCGACTCCAAGGGAAGCAAGAAACAAAATCCAGACAAATGGAAACGTCTGGGCTTCGAGACTGAATCGCCTGCGTGGGAGTTTGATGAGACTGGTTTCCTAGGCCTCATGGATATTACCGACTTCGTCTACAAGAACGAAGACGGATTCCAGAAGCTCTTACTGGAGCAGTCGGCAGAACCACCCGAGCAGCGGTGTCCAATTGCGCGTGCAAGTTTGTCTGTCACCCAGACTCTGTACGAGCATTTCGAAGTAGACAAGCCTGATGACTTTGACTCTCATAGACATACTGATTCGCGAGCCAACTTTGACCGCGCGTTCAAACCCCTCTTGCTCCACTGGTCTAGACTGCACACGAGTGGGTTAAATGCTTTCATCAGACTGTGGAAAGCCGCTGGCGCACAGACGGAGGACTTTGAGAAGATTGAAGAGCTTATCCGCATCTTGATCGAGCAGGTGGTGGGTCAGGCGCCACGCATGAAGGACGTCAAAGACGTGGAGGAGGATCTGGCTGAATTCGAACTCAAGCGCCTGAGAGAGCTCCAGATGGAAGTACTGGAGCTGACGTATGAGGACGCGTGGGGCCATCATCTGCGGTATGCTACATGTTTTCACATGATTCGCGCCCAGCTAACAGTCCACAGTCAAGTCCGTGACGAACTCAACCACGAGGCTCTACAGTTCGTAAAGGAGCAGCGTATAAGATGTCTGCTACAAGGGGCGTGGTTCCCTATGGGTATGGACTACGGCACAAGTGCAGGTCCAGTAACCGGCAAGACCCTGAATCGTTCTGTGCCCTCAGCATGGCGTTTTGTCCGATTGTCACACAACCGGCGATATCTGCACTATGCTGATTTTGACGAAAAGACGGCGACTGAGCCGAGATTAGACACACTGCAGGAGAAGAGTAAGTGTAACGCATCCACGCGTCCCCTATGGTTTGCGTTACTGCCATGGCTGACACATGTACAGTCGATCTATCAATCGTCTCTTCGGTCGTGAGCAATGTCTCGGCTTCGGCTCCGTCGACCTCATCATCTGACAGTACAGTCAGAACCCTGTCAGGCCACGAGCGAGCTTCTACGTCGACCAAGATCACGATCCACGGCTACCTGCCGCCGTCCAATCACTCGCGGCAGGCTTCCAGCGGCTCAGGCGCAGGGCGGAAAGAATCTGTCCTGCTGCATCTGCATCCCCAGAGCCACACCCTTGCTTCCGAGTGGCTTGATGGATTGCTGATGCTGTTAAACCAACAGCCTATAACCGCCGATACCAATAAGTTGGCGACCTTCATAGGCGGCTACGGGTTGAAGATCCGTCTGCTCAACGTTCGATACGAAGACGTTGGGCTGGAGGAGCCAGTACTCCCCAGCCGTGAGGGACTGGATGACGAATACTACTGTACGTGCGCTTTTAACAAAACGTGGCACGGACTCAATACTGACTTGTACGCCAACGCAGATGACATTGCGGGTGCCTGAAGATCTAGAAGATGCTTGTTTGTGAACAGGACTCTTTGACAACAAACATCGATCTCCTGCAGGACTTGGTGAAATTAATGGATCCGCCAATATCCAAGCGACAGGTTGTTGGGAAGCCTAAGTAGACGCTTCCGAAAGCCTAAACTTTCTCGATGCGGGACTAGACGATGGCGGGGTCTACCACGATCGCCATGTCCCCGGAAGACGTCTGTCAGCCTTTAAACTGGCAATCAGGTACCGCACCGATATTTGGGGAATTATATTAGAGACATTGCAGGGGCAGTGACGTTTGTGTTGGAGCTGGAGCTGGATGCGCTTCTCTTGAGATACCCTTGCTTGTGCTTGTGCAATAAACTGCAGTTAGACCAGATTGTATGGAGCGTGCATGCGTGTTGCTCAGCTTGTCGACGTTACACGGCGCATGCTCGACGTTGTGCAAGGCGTCTGGTTGTCCACGGCGATCTGTGCGATATTAACCCCGTGACACGTTGGCTGAGGTGTTGATCCGGCGACTTGGTCGGCACGCGATAGGGCAATGGGGCAATGGGGCAATAACGCAATAATGCAATATTCCAGAAGCAAGCATATTGATGACGAGGCTAAACAAGGTACAGTTGAGAGAGCATGTATCGACACCACCAGCCGGGTCGCTCTGGCAGCGGTGTGTCGCACGCTAACTATCGTGGCCCCGCTGACGGTGTGTACCTGGCGGCCGCGGGCCTGAAACAGCGGACGGGCAAGGTGGAGAGAAGCGGGGAGGAGGCATGCCTGTCCAACCTGACTCAACCAACGAACGCACACACCCAGGCCTGCTCTCGGATACTTCAGCCACGGCTCTACTACAGGGCCTAGGTGTGAGGTGGAGAGCAGGAGTGCGTCTTTGGCGGCGCGTTAGCCTGCAGCTGTAGCATCCCGCGACACGAATATGCAGCCGCCCCAAGTGCGAGCGACAGTCGTACGGTGCTAAGCCCACAGATTGTTTCTGTCTCCCCAGCAGTCGTTCTGTTGGCCTTCATATAATTCCTTCTTCTTCGGACTTTCGCTTGCTGCTGTTCGGATCGCTCTCCGGTCGATCATCGAGAAGAAAGTATAGCATTGCTCAACCAGCCTTCACGAGACGTGCCCGACGCACAGCTTGGCCACGGCGTCAGGGCCGCCTTTCGCAGCATCGATCGAGCAGACAACCGCACATGTGCCTGAATCCAACGTTGCGCCTTCGCCGACGTCGAGTTCCGAGCCGAAGCCATGAAGAGCAAGGTCAAAGGCACTATTCTGCCTTTACAACAGGCGGAATTCGACGCCCTGCCGTATTCAGTCCAGTAAGTAAATTCCAAGCCTCTGATTTGTTGAGGCGTGTGATAAGGGCGCGTTATGCACGCGCATATACCGAATCCCCCACCATGACTTTTGTGTACCTTGCAGTAGATGAAGGGTTTGTCAATTATGCCATGATGCCAATGCTAATCCGTGCCGCTACAGGAGAAAGTACTTTTCATCCCTGGAGCGTTTGCAGATCCGACAACAGGCCTCCGACGAGCCTACATCAGGCCGCTCGTCCCAGGCCAGCACCTCATCCAAATCACACCGGCCTTCTCTATCACTCGGCACCGGACGACGCAGACGCAAATCCGAAAAGGCCGTGCAATCTCACGACATCTCCCACGTCGAGCTGGACTTTTTCCTTTCTTTGCCTGAAAAGGTACGCAAGCAACATTTTTCCCGCGAAGAGCAGGCACTCCTCCAACAAAGGCACCAACAGGCCTTGCTTCCCGACGACCAAGATATCGAGTGGGCACAACAACGCTTCAACGACTTTCATTTCGACTTTCCCAGCCCTCCGGTCGACCTTCCTGAACGCGGACGCTCACGACGACGTTCTTCATCGGCCTCTTCGACTGTCAGCCCTTCCCGCCCTTCTTTCGGGCCGTCTGCTACACTTGACACGAGCAAGGACCGAAACAGGCATTTGCTATATCTCGACACCATGGCCACACCGATGTTTACGCGAAGAGAGATGCCGATAGATAACATGAGACGAACAATGTCACTTACCTCCCACCCCGTCCGCCACGGATCCTCATACATGTCGGACCCTCCCTTCTTCAATGCTAGGCCAAGAGGTCTTCACCAACGTGCGCACTCCTCTTCGCTCGCAACTCACACGTTACCATCAACGCCTTCACCCCTTGTTGTCGATACCGAAGCGACCCATTACCAAGATCCAGAGGCGAGAAAGAAGTTGCGCATGTACCTTGCATCACCCCAAAAGTTCGATGAAGCGATCGAGTTCGGTTTCCCATCGTCGGCAGGGAATGACTCTGCTACACCACACTTCCAGCTACCCCAGATCGACAACCATGCCCGTAAGTTCAGTCGAGACATGCAGACCTTCCTCAGAGACGGGCAGTTGTCCTTTTTCGAAGACAACAATGAAAACCAAGGACTGGAGTCTGACGCTGGCTCAGTAGCCGACATGGACTCACCCGCTACGCCTTCTAGCACCGGACTGTCATTCCGTATGCATTCTCGCCAGATCTCGCATCGCAAATTCTCAGTTGAATCGCCCGCTCCTTCGCCTGTTCACTCCGCCAACGGGCAGTTCAACCGAGAGATGACACTCCGTATGACTTTGACCCGGCCCGATTTACGAGCTGACGAAGATCAACTGTATGGTTGGCAAAGCTCGAGCCCGAAAGCTCCGAAAGACGACCCATTGGCACTCGAAGATCTGGTCTTTACCGACGATATGACAGGTACTAAGGGCGCATTCTACGTCAAGCCCAAACCACGCGGAAACCTCGTCAGCCGTTTATTGAAGCGTGCCAGCCTCAAAGCAACAAGTCGCTGACCTACACTTTGACCTACATTTATTGGCCTATTTCTTACATAAACTTTTCCTTATCTTCTCTAATAAAGACCGAGAGGTCTGCTGCATTTCAGCGAGCGGTCTTCTTTCCTTGTTCAAACTTTTTTAGACACTTCACGGGCTTCCAACTGTACGATTATCACGATGCACGAACCGAACGATTCGAACGATTCAGATGCATGAACGAGGCGTTTTCCTTTCATCCCCCACAGCCAGCTACCCTGCTGGCTTCTACTTAGCTAGCCAAGACCATTACCAAGAATGATACCCATCCGGCAGTAACCAATATCGGTCTGTCGCTTTCCCAAAGTCACATTTTCGCTGTCCATGACAACAACAGATCTCCTGTTTGGTTCTTTCCCATCCACATTCGGCAATTGGAGATTTATCATCTCAAATAGATTGAGTTTATCGTTTCGACTATCAGACTTTTTCAGAAGGATTGATCGCCCGCAACGATCATGACTAAGTCTTCGCGCCCGGAACTTTACCTATCCGTCTGCAATACCCCATCTTATCTCTCCACATGTTTCGCCAAAGTCCGACTACCCATATTATCCGTGGTGGAGCGATCTATATCGCATAGATCCTAAGAACATGGGTTGTGTGTGACGTTGCTCTTTTCATCCTATAGCGAGGAAAGGATCAACATTACAGTACATGTGCCATTTGCATGCAGCATTCCTTACTTGATGCATTGTATGCGTTCTACTGTGCTAGGAGCTGAGTGTTCCAGTGGTGATGCATTCGGGTTGCAATAGCATGATCA
>Ga0265797_10004059_pt1 | contig 22767 bp, 18 predicted proteins | sample P2T30metagenome_FD_192433 | JGI IMG/M metagenome (GOLD analysis project Ga0265797, IMG submission 192433) | Plant litter microbial communities from East Loma Ridge, Irvine, California - P2 T30 | ecosystem: Environmental > Terrestrial > Plant litter > Unclassified | place: USA: California... | reverse complement strand
ACCAGAACCGCGAGCGCTGGGACCAGGGCATCTACCTGCCACTGGCCAATGTGTCGGATAACCAGGCCGACTTCCACGTGATCGACTCGGTGCTGTCCGAAGAAGCAGTGCTCGGCTTCGAGTACGGTTTCTCGACCGCCGAACCGAACACCCTCACCATCTGGGAAGCCCAGTTCGGCGACTTCGTCAACGGCGCGCAAGTGGTCATCGACCAGTTCATCGCTTCGGGTGAAGTCAAGTGGGGCCGCGCCTCGGGCCTGGTCATGATGCTGCCGCACGGCTATGAAGGCCAGGGTCCGGAGCACTCGTCGGCCCGTATTGAGCGCTTCCTGCAACTGTGCGCCGACAACAATATGCAAGTCGTGCAGCCGACCACGGCCGCGCAGATCTTCCACCTGCTGCGTCGTCAGATGGTGCGTCAGTTCCGCAAGCCACTGGTGATCTTCACGCCGAAGTCGCTGCTGCGCAACAAGGATGCCGGCTCTGCACTGGGCGACCTGGCCAAGGGCGGTTTCCAGACCGTCATCGGCGAGTGCGACGACAAGATCGAAGCATCCAAGGTCAAGCGCGTGCTGGCTTGCTCGGGCAAGGTCTATTTCGACCTGGTCAACTCGCGCAAGACCCGCAACGTCACCGACACCGCGATCATCCGCGTCGAGCAGATGTACCCGTTCCCGCACAAGTCGTTCGCCGCCGAACTGAAAAAGTTCCCGAACGCGACCGAAGTGGTGTGGGTGCAGGACGAGCCGCAGAACCAGGGTCCGTGGTTCCAGATCCAGCACAACATCTTCGAGGGTCTCGAAGATGGCCAGCGCCTGGCCTACGCCGGCCGCGCCGCATCGGCGTCGCCAGCGGTCGGTTATGCCGACAAGCACGTAGCGCAGCAAAAGGAACTGCTGGACACCGCGTTCTCGAAGCTCAAGGGCTTCATCCTGACGAAGTAATGGCACCGGCCCCGCGTCCTGAGTGGCGTGGGGCTTTTTGCACAGAATAAATAATCGGAGTTATACATGGCACAAATCGAAGTCAAGGTCCCCGTCCTGTCGGAATCGGTCGCAGAAGCAACCCTGCTGTCGTGGCACAAGAAAGTCGGCGAGTCGGTCTCGCGCGACGAAAACCTGATCGACATCGAGACCGACAAGGTGGTCCTGGAATTGCCGGCCCCAAGCGCCGGCGTGATCGTGCAACTGCTCAAGGCCGACGGCGCTACCGTCGTCGCCGGTGAAGTCATTGCCGTCATCGATACCGAAGCATCGGCTCAGACCAGCCCGCTGCCCGTGAAAGCCATCCCTTCGGCTGCGCCAAACGCACCGATCGGCTCGTCGGCTGCCGCCGCAGCTGCCGCGCCTTCGGCCGACCAGTCGAAAGCCGGCGTCGCCATGCCTGCCGCTGCCAAGATCCTGGCCGACAACAACATGACCACCGGCGGCATCGACGGTTCGGGCCGTGATGGTCGCGTCACCAAGGGCGACGCCCTCAACGCCGTGGCCAACAAGCCAGCAGCCGCGCCAGCGCCAGCGGCCAAGGCGCCACTGCAGCAAGTGTCGGCCCCTTCGGCAGCGACCAACCCGGGCGACCGTCCGGAAGAGCGCGTGCCGATGAGCCGCCTGCGCGCCCGTATCGCCGAGCGCCTGCTGCAGTCGCAGTCGACCAACGCCATCCTGACCACGTTCAATGAAGTGAACATGGCGCCGGTGATGGACCTGCGCGCCAAGTACAAGGACAAGTTCGAGAAAGAACACGGCGTCAAGCTGGGCTTCATGTCGTTCTTCGTCAAGGCAGCCGTTGCAGCCCTGAAGAAATACCCGATCCTGAACGCCTCGGTCGACGGCAACGACATCATCTATCACGGCTACTTCGACATCGGTATCGCGGTCGGTTCGCCACGTGGCCTGGTGGTGCCGATCCTGCGCAACGCCGACCAGATGACGATCGCCGAAATCGAAAAGAAGATCGGTGAATTCGGCCAGAAAGCCAAGGAAGGCAAGCTGACCCTGGACGACCTGTCGGGCGGTACCTTCTCGATCTCGAACGGCGGCACCTTCGGTTCGATGATGTCGACCCCGATCATCAACCCGCCACAGTCGGCGATCCTGGGCGTGCACGCGACCAAGGACCGCGCTGTCGTCGAAAACGGCCAGATCGTGATTCGTCCAATGAACTACCTGGCAATGTCGTACGACCACCGCATCATCGACGGCCGCGAAGCCGTGCTGGGCCTGGTCGCGATGAAAGACGCGCTGGAAGATCCGGCGCGCCTGCTGCTGGACCTGTAATTCTCACCCCGTGCCGGCGCACCTGATCGGGCGCCGGCTGCTGTTTGCCGGAGAACGACATGCTGTCAGACGAAATCAAGCGGTTGCACGAGCTGCACCAGGCCGGCGCCCTGTCGGACGCCGAATTCGAGCAGGCCAAGGCCCGCATCCTGTCCGGCGCCGCCACCGTGAGCCTGAGCAAGGAGCATCGCCACGGCGATGGCGTGCCCAGGACCGGCACCTCGTTCGATACCCATCGCGACGATCTGCTGAGCGGCCTGCGCCGTTCGCGGCTGGATCGCTGGCTGGGCGGCGTGTGCGGCGGCCTGGCGCGTACCTATGGCCTCGAGTCATGGGTCTGGCGCCTGATCTTCGCGCTGTTCGTATTGACCTTCGGCGCCGGCATCCTGGTCTACCTGCTGCTGTGGGTATTCGTTCCGGAAGAATAAAAAGGAATTAGTAATGAGCGATAAACAATTTGACGTCGTCGTGATCGGCGGCGGTCCTGGTGGTTACATCGCCGCCATCCGCGCGGCCCAGCTGGGCTTTAAAACCGCTTGCATCGACGAGTGGAGCAACGCTGCCGGCAAGCCAGCCCCAGGCGGCACCTGCACCAACGTCGGCTGCATCCCGTCGAAAGCGCTGCTGCAGTCGTCCGAGCACTTCGAGCACGCCGGCCACGCTTTCGCCGACCACGGCATCAAGGTCTCGGGCCTCGAACTCGACCTGGGCACCATGCTCGGCCGCAAGGACACCATCGTCAAGCAGAACAACGACGGCATCCTGTTTCTGTTCAAGAAGAACAAGGTCACCTTCTTCCACGGTCGCGGCGCCTTCGCCGGCAAGGCCGAGGGCGATGCCGGCTACACCATCAACGTGAGCGGCCCGACCACCGACACCATCACTGCCAAGAACGTGGTCGTCGCGACCGGTTCCAACGCGCGTCAGCTGCCAGGCGCCGAGTTCGACGAGAAACTGATCCTGTCGAATACCGGTGCACTGGCGATCGATGCCGTGCCAGGCAAGCTGGGCGTGATCGGCGCCGGCGTCATCGGCCTCGAAATGGGCAGCGTGTGGCGCCGTGTCGGCGCTGACGTCACCGTGCTCGAAGGTCTGCCGACCTTCCTCGGCGCGGTCGACGAGCAGATCGCCAGAGAGGCGCACAAGCTGTTCACCAAGCAGGGCCTGAAGATCAATCTCGGTTGCAAGATCGGCGCGATCACCAAGGGCGCCAACAACGTCACCGTCGAGTACGCCGACAGCACCGGCGCGGCGCAAACCGCCGTGTTCGATCGCCTGATCATCTCGATCGGCCGCGTGCCGAACACGATCGGTCTGGGCGTCGAGAACGTCGGCCTGCAGGTCGACGAGCGCGGCTTCGTGGTGGTGGATGACGAATGCCGCACCAGCCTGCCAGGCGTGTGGGCGGTGGGCGACGTCGTGCGCGGCCCGATGCTGGCGCACAAGGCCGAAGAAGAAGGCGTTGCCGTGGCCGAGCGTATCGCCGGCCAGCACGGTCACGTCAACTTCAACACGATTCCGTGGGTGATCTACACCTCGCCAGAGATTGCATGGGTCGGCAAGACCGAGCAGCAGCTCAAGGCCGAAGGCGTGGCGTACAAAGCCGGCACCTTCCCGTTCATGGCCAACGGCCGTGCACGCGCGCTGGGCGACACCTCGGGCATGGTCAAGTTCCTGGCCGATGCCACGACCGATGAAATCCTGGGCGTGCACATCGTTGGTCCAATGGCGTCCGAGCTGATCTCCGAAGCCGTGGTCGCGATGGAATTCAAGGCCTCCGCCGAAGATATCGCCCGCATCTGCCACGCCCACCCATCGCTGTCGGAAGCGACCAAGGAAGCCGCGCTGGCGGTGGACAAGCGTTCGCTCAACTTCTAAGCAGTTCAATCGTGGGGTGGAGGGGAACCTGGCGTTCCCGTCCGCCCCACGTCTTTTGGTAACGCACCGTCTATGAACGTTCAAGAGTATTACCAGCACGCGCTGACCGAGCGCGGCTTCACGTCCGATCCTGCCCAGCAACTGGCGGTGGACCGCCTGCAACAGGCGTACGACGACTGGGTCAACTACAAGGCCCAGCGGTCGTCCGCTTTCAAGCGCCTGATCAACCGTCCCGAGGTGCCGACCGGCGTCTACATGTGGGGCGGGGTGGGGCGCGGCAAATCGTTCCTGATGGATTCGTTCTATTCGGTGGTGCCGGTGGTGCGCAAGACGCGCCTGCACTTCCACGAATTCATGCGTGCGGTGCACGGCCAGCTCGATGAGCTCAAGGGCGTGGCCGATCCGCTCGACGAAGTGGCCAAGCGCATCGCCAAGAAATACCGCCTGATCTGCTTCGACGAATTCCACGTCTCGGACATTGCCGACGCAATGATCCTGTACAACCTGCTCAAGGCCCTGTTCGACCATGGCGTCAGTTTCGTGATGACCTCGAACTACGAGCCATCGACGCTGTACCCGGACGGCCTGCACCGCGACCGCATGCTGCCGACCATCGCGCTATTGCAAGACAAACTCGACGTGATGAATGTCGACGCCGGCAATGACTACCGCAAGCGCGCCATGGAGCAGGTGCAGGCGTATTACACGCCGCTCGACGCCGTGTCCGACAAGGCCTTGCGCGACGCCTATGCCAAGGTGGCCGACACCGCCGACGAAGCGCCGGTGGTGCACATCGAAAAACGCGAGATCCGCGCACTGCGCCGCGCCGGCGGCGTGATCTGGTTCGACTTCGCCACCCTGTGCGGCGGTCCGCGCTCGCAGAACGACTACCTGGAACTGGCCAGCCAGTTCCACACCGTGGTGTTGTCGGGGATCCCGGCGATGTCGGCGGGGCAGGCATCCGAAGCGCGCCGCTTTACCTGGCTGATCGACGTGTTCTATGACCACAAGGTCAAGCTGATCATGTCGGCGGCAGTCGAGCCGGAAGAACTCTACACGCAAGGCCAGCTGGCCAATGAATTCCACCGCACGGTATCGCGTATCATCGAGATGCAGTCGCGCGAATACATGCTGGCCGAACGGCGCGGCGCGGCCGACGCCATCGCCTGACCGAAAGGAACACCATGATCCAATACCCGATGCTGCGCCTGCTTGCAGCAGTTTCCCTGGCAGCACTGCTGGGCGCCTGCTCGAGCACCGCGCAGGTCGCGACCGAGGTGCCGCCGCCGGCGAGCAGCTCGAACGCCGAGGCCGAGGCGCGCCTGGCTGCGGTGGCCGCCGAACGCGCCGCCATCGAGGCCCGCTACGCGGCGCGCGAGGCGGTCTGTTATGACCGCTTCTTCGTCAACCGCTGCCTCGACCAGGCACGCGAACAGCAGCGCATTGCGCTGGTCGCCCAGCGCGCGATCGAGATCGAGGCCGAGCGTTACCTGCGCCGCAGCAAGGTCGAAGCGCGCGAGCGCGCCATGGCGGCAGCCGAGGCGGCGTATCAGCAAGAAGAAGCCGCGTTCGCTGCCAATCCGCCGCCGGCCAAGGCGCCGCAAGCCGCACCGCCGCCACGCACCAAGCCGGCGGCGTCGCGCCAGGCGCGCAATGCCGAGCGGGCCCAGGACAGGGCGGCGCGTCCGCAGGACGATGCGGCGGCGCGCGCAGCCAATGTTGCTGCTTTTGAAGAGCGCAAGCGCAAGGCGGATGAGCGCCAGCAGGAAGTGGCGCGCCGCGTCGCCGAGCGTGAAGCCAAGGCGGCGCGCCGGGCCGAGGCGGCGAAGGCGAATGGCGCCAGCACCCCGCCGGCGCCGGCGCCAGCCGCTACGCCGGCCCAATAATCAGGATCTGGGCTGTAGGCGGTACGCTACGGCCGCTCAGGCCTCGGCGGCCGGCTTGACCAGCTTGACGATCGCCATGCTGCAGTTGCCGCCTTTGCCCTGCGAGCGTTCGGCGGCTTTCTCGATCAGTTTTTCGGCAGCCTGACGCGGCGTCGAGCGCGCGGTCACGGCGCCCAGTTCGCTGTCGGTAAAGAAGTGCCACAGGCCGTCCGAGCACAGCAGGAAGCTGTCGCCGGGCTTGAGTCCGGTATGGCTGCCTGTGGTGACGAACGGTTCCTTGCGGCTATTGCCCAGCGCATTAAGCAGCAGCTTGGAGCGGCGGTGGTTGCGCGCTGCTTCGGGCGGCAGGCGGTCGCTCAGGATCAGGTGCTCGACATACGCCGCGTCGCCGGTGCGCATGGCGCAGGCGCCATCCTCGAAACGGTACAGGCGCGATTCGCCCACGTGGGCCCAGACCGCTTCACCGTGCGGACTGAGCACCAGGCCGACGAAACTGGCCTGGATCTCGGTCGTGGCGGCAACGGCATTCATCTTGATCACGGTGTGGGTTTCGCTGATGATCTCGTGCAGCAAGCGCGCCAGGCGCTCGATATCAGGGCCGTCGCCGGGCTTGAATTCGTCGAACACCTGGCGCGCCGTGTGCAGCACTTGCTCGGCCCCGGCCGGGCCGGTGATGCCGTCCGACAGGATCGCCAGCACGTAGCCTGGGGCGCGCGCGCCGGTGAAGAGGGCGGCGCGGTCGTTCTGCTGGGGGCGGTTCCCGATGTGTTGCGCGGTGCCCGCTTCGATTTTATATGAAGTCATAAATCCGTGTTTTAAGGGCGCTTACGCCATTCTTTGTTGGCGGCAACCTCTGCCTGGATTAAACTATGCACCGAGATGCGGCTGCCTTGCAAGCCAAGTTGCCGCCGCGCTCGTCTTTTCGCCATCAGCCGGCCGCGCCTGCCGCAATTGCCCACCGTTTAACACTGTTTGGAACAGTAATCATGACCGTCCAGGACATCCAGCACCGAATTGTCGAACTCGATGTGGAGCACCGCGACCTCGACGCCGTCATATCGCTGCTCACCGCCGACGGACATGCTGACCAGCTTCAACTGCGTCGGCTGAAAAAGCGTAAACTACAGCTCAAAGACCATATTACGCTGCTCAAGATGCAGCTGGTGCCCGACATCCCGGCCTGACGCGCTTCATCCAGGCCCTACAGAACACGACTTTGACCGACCATCTTCCCGATCCTCTGCCTGGCTCCGGCCTCGCCGAACAGCCTGCTGCGCCCGTCGCCACCTCTGCCGCCGCAGGCGAAGCGGACACGCCGTCCGCGCCGGCCGGCAAGTACGACGCCGACCTCGACCGCCTGTTCGGCGCCGGCGGTCCGCTCGCGCCTGCCGTCGGCACCTTCAAGCCGCGCCAGTCGCAGACCGAGATGGCCAAGGCTGTCGCCCAGGCCATCGCCGACCAGCAAGTGCTTATGGCCGAGGCCGGCACCGGCACCGGCAAGACCTTTGCCTACCTGGTCCCGGCGCTGCTGTGGGGCGGCAAGACCATCGTCTCGACCGGCACCAAGAATCTGCAAGATCAATTGTTCTTGCGCGACATCCCGACTGTGCGCGCCGCCTTGCGCGCACCGGTCTCGGTCGCGCTGCTCAAGGGCCGCTCGAACTACGTCTGCCATTTCCATCTCGAACGCACGCTGCAGAACGGACGCCTGACCTCGCGCGACGACGTCGGCCACCTGCGCGAAATCTCGCGCTTCATGAAGATGACCAGTTCCGGCGACAAGGCCGAGCTGGCCAAGGTGCCCGAGACCGCCACCGTCTGGAACCTGGTCACCTCCACCCGCGACACCTGCATGGGCGCCGAGTGCCAGTACTACCAGGACTGCTTCGTCATGAAGGCGCGCCGCGAAGCGCAACAAGCCGACGTGGTGGTGGTCAATCACCACCTGTTCTTCGCCGACGTGGCGCTGAAAGACACTGGCGTGGCCGAGCTGCTGCCGTCGGCCAACACCATCATCTTCGACGAAGCGCACCAGTTGCCCGACACCGCGACCCTGTTCTTCGGCCAGTCGGTCTCGACGTCGCAGGTGCTCGAACTGTGCCGCGACGTGCTGGCCGAAGGCCTGGCGCATGCGCGCGGCGGCCCGGATTGGGCCAAGGTGGTGACCGTGGTCGAGAAGGCCACGCGCGATCTGCGCCTGGCCTTTGGGGAGGGCAACCTGCGCCTGTCGCTGCCGCAGATCATGCCAAGCTCGCAATTCTTCCCGGCCCTCGACAAGCTCAAGGAAGAGCTGGCCGGCATGATCACGGTGCTCGAAGACAATGCCGCGCGCGCCGAAACGGTCGAGGCCTGCCGCGTGCGTGCGATCGACCTGGCGGCCGCCTTCGAGGGCTGGAAACCCGACCCCAAGGCCAAGGCGGCCGATGCCGCGGTGCTGTGGGCCGAAGCGTTCGCGTCTTCGCTGCAACTGCATAAAACGCCACTGTCGATCGCGCCGATCTTCGCCAGCCAGCGCGAAGGCACGCCGCGCAGCTGGATCTTCACCTCGGCCACGCTGGCGGTAAAGAACGACTTCAAGCATTTCTCTGATCAGCTTGGCCTGACCGGTGAGCCGGCCAAGACCTGGCCCAGCCCGTTCGACTACGTCAATCAGGGCCTGCTGTACGTGCCGACCGGCCTGCCGGAACCGCAGGCGGCGGTGTACACCGACGCCGTGGTCGACGCCGCGCTGCCGGTGATCGAGGCCGCCGGTGGCCGCACGTTTTTCCTGTGCACCACGATTCGCGCCGTCAACAAGGTGGCCGAGCGCCTGCGCACCGAGTTTGCCGCGCGCGGACTCGAATTTCCCCTGTTCGTGCAGGGCGAGCGCGGCCGCACCGAACTGCTCGATTCGTTCCGCAACGCCGGTAACGCGGTGCTGGTGGGCAGCCAGAGCTTCTGGGAAGGCGTCGACGTGCGCGGCGATGCATTGTCACTCGTGATCATCGACAAGCTGCCGTTCGCCCCGCCCGACGATCCGGTGCTGGCCGCGCGCATCGAGGTGATGGAAAAGCAGGGCCTGAACGGCTTCATGCACCATCAATTGCCGGAAGCGATCATCACCCTGAAGCAGGGCGCCGGACGCCTGATCCGCGACGTCGACGACCGCGGTGTGCTGATGATCTGCGACCCGCGCCTGATTACCAAGCCGTATGGGCGCCGTATCTGGCAAAGCCTGCCGTCGTTCAAGCGTACCCGGGTGCAAGAAGAGGTGATCGCGTTTTTCCGCGATGCTCCCGACGACCAATCCGGCGACGAGCCCGGTGATGAGGATGGCCGCGACGCCGCCTGATCTGACCGAAGCGGCGCCTGATCGGCCCAGACATTTCAGCCGTTAATTTCTACCGCTAAACACGGGCCCGCCGTTTGATACGACGGGCCCGTTTCCACTTGTTCGTCCGCAAACCCTGCCCAGTTCGGCGCGCTAGAGTCATGGGGTTGCGAGCGCGCCTGGCGCCGCGAAACGGGAGCCAGCATGGCGATACGTTACGGGTGTTTCTTCAGTTATGCGCATGGGCGGCACGAGCTCATGCGCCGGTTCAAAACAGCGCTGATCGACGCGCTACGCTGTTATCTCGAGCCCTATTTCGACAACGAAGACGAACTCTTCGTCGACACCGAACAACTCGGCGGCGGGGACGATCTCGACCGCAAGATCGCGCGCGCCATGTGCGAAAGCGTGTGCATGATCCTGATCTACACGCCCAAATACGAAGCGCATGCCTACACGCGGCGCGAATTCGCCGCCATGCAAATGCTCGAGGCCGAGCGCAGCAACTGGTACGTGCTGCCCAGTCGCCTGATCATCCCGGTTGTCATGACGCGCCATCCAGCTTCGCTGCCGCGCCAGATCGCCGAGTCAAGTTTCTACGTCGATTTCTCGCACTACACCATGGCGACGGCCGACCTGAAATCGAATCCCGAGTTCCTGCCCGACATCGACAAGATGGTCAAGCGCATTGCCATCCACTACGCCTGCCAGAAAAAACACACGCCGCATGACCACGACTGCAACCAATTCGTGCTTCCTGCTGTCCCACCCGAATGGCGCGACGTTCCGGACCTGACTTTCCCACAATGAGGAGCCCCATGGACCACAACTGCACTCCGTTCCAAGCGCTGGCCACGCCCGGCAAGGTGACGACGTTCTACGCATACGAGGGAGGGGCGGCGCGCAATGCCGTCCTGTCGGCTCTGGCGCTGCATCTGGCGAGTGCGAGGTGCAACGCCAGCGCCGACAACGATGTCGCGTCAGGCTTCGGCAACGACGCCGCCGACGACGGCCCGATACTGGTCGTCGACTGGGACCTCGAAGCACCCGCGCTGCACCGGCATTTTTTGCCGGTGGCCGACGCCGACGCCAACGCCGATGCACCTGCATTCGCATCCGATGCCGCTGCTGCCGACGCCATGCAACCGGGCCTGCTCGAATTCTTCGAGACCTGCCGCGCAAGATTGCGTAACGCCGGCGGCCACGGCGAAGAGGGGGCTGATCGCGTCATCGACTGCGCCAGCTGGCAAGCCCATATCGAACGCGTCGATGGCCGCCGCCCCCTGTACCTGATGCGCGCCGGGCGTTTCGACGACAGCTATGCCGGTCGCGCCGAACGGTTTGACTGGGAAGCGCTGTTCGATGCCTGCCCGTCCTTGTTCAGGCGTTTTGCGGCGCGCCTGGCGCGTCACTTCCGGCACGTGCTGGTGTCTACCGGGGCCGGACGTTCGCCGGCCGTGCGTGTCTGCTCGACGCTGCTGCCTGACCAGCTGGCCGGCCTGTTCACGCCGGCGCCCGGCAGCCTCGAAGGGTTTGAAAGCGTGGTATGCCGCGCCATCGAATACCGCTGCACGCATGAGGATGAACAGCGTCCGCTCCTGGTATTTCCGCTGGCCTGTAGTGCGGACGGTGCGCGCAGCGATCCGCACGGACGCTGGCGCCGCGGCGCTGCCGGCGGCGCGCCTGGCTACCAGCCGCGTCTTGAAGCCTTGCTGCGCACCAGCTATGGTTGGCCGCGCGTGAGCCTCGAGAGTTATTTCGACGAAGTGCAGGTGGCGCTGGCCGACGCCGTGTCCACCTCGAGCCCCGGCGGCGACCGGCGCGCGCTGGCGCGTTTCGTCACGCAGCTGGGCGCGTGGCTGGCCAGAGGCTATTTCCCGTGGCAGTCGCTCGAAGAGATTCGCCTGCGCGGCGCGCTGGCGCAAACGCGAATGGCGGCGAAGGAGCGACACGATGGGGCAGGGAAGGATGCGCAGCCGCCATCGAGCGCGCAAGCCAGCGCGGTATCCGGCGCGCTAGCCGGCACGCTACCCGACGCGCTAGCCGGCACGCTACCCGACGCGGTACCCGGCGCGGTAGCCGACGCGGTAGCCGACGCGGTACCCGACGCGGTAGCCGACGCGCTGGCTGACCTGCTTGCGCGGCTTGGCGCCCTGTGCCAGCGCGAACGACGGCGCGATGAAGCGCGCACCTGCTTCGAAGAATGCCTGGCGCTGCGCGAGCGCGTTCCGGGACAAGATCAGGCCGCCACCCGCGCCGCGCGCGCCACGCTGGCCTCACTGCTGTTCGACAGCGGCAGCCTGCACGAGGCGCGCCGTCATCTCGATCTGCTGGTGCAGTCGTGTGCGCGCCGCATCGGCGCCGAGCATCCTGACACCTTGGCCGCGCGCTCGCAGATGGCGCGCGTGCTGGCCTCGCTGGGTGAAGCCGAACGCGCACTGGCGCTGCACGAACAGGTGGTGGCGATCTGCGAGCGTGCGCTCGGAGACCATCATCCGGCCACGTTCGGCTGCCTCGAGGATATGGCGCGCAGCCTGGTGCAGCAGCACGAATTCACGCGTGCACGCATCGTGTACGAGCGCGTGCTCGATGGCCGGCGCCAGATTCAGGGCGCCGAGCATCACGACACGCTGCGCTGCGCCCAGGCGCTGGCGCTGCTGCTCGGCGAAACGGGTGACCTCGGCAATGCGCGGCGCATGCTCGAAGCAGTGCTGCGTTCGCGTGAGCGACAAGACGGTCCTGACGCCGCCAGCACCCTCGGCGCGCGTGAAGCGCTGGCCGAAATTCTGGCCGCCCAGGGGGACCTGGCCGCCGTACGCAGCATCCAGGAATCGCTGGCGCGCACCCACAAGTCGCCCCTTGCTTCTGCCTCCGCGCATGAGCGGCACGGGCACGAGCCGCGCCGCCAGCACGAGCGTGAAGCGGTGCGCGAGGGGAACGACGTCAGTCACGTCACCGACAGCCTTGGCCACAAGCTGGCGCAGTTGCAAGACCTGATCGATGGCAGCAGTCCGGGCGAAGCGCGCGCACTGGCCGACAGCCTGCGGCCCTCGGTGCTGCGGCCCAGCGCGGGCCATCCGCTGCGCCGGCGCGGTGCGGCGATGATCAAGCAGGTCTACGCGCAAGAAGGCGACAAGGATGCGCTGCTCTCCTTTACACAAGATGAAGTCTCGCTACTCGAAGGCGCATTGATCGAAGCGGCGCGCGATAATCCAATGACAACGCGCTGATCGTTTGCTGCATCGACGGGCACGCGTCGGGTTGCCCTGGGCGGCCCGCTGCGCTTGCGCGGTATTGCGCGTTGCGCGTTGCCTATGCCATGCCACGCTGCTACCTGCCTGCAGCGAACGCTTGACGACTGCAAACAGCGACCAGTTCTGGCCCACACAGAACTTCCGGCAGGTCCCTGCATGGGACTCGATGGCCACGGCGCTATCGATGCACCGGTCCGACGCAGCCGCACCCTGCAAGGTTCACCGCTACCAGCTGCGTCTTGCAAATTTCGCCATCAACAACGCTGTATCTGCTTGATCGGTCGACAAGCGCATTCGACAATGTCGGCAACCGTTGTTTTCCAACCCCATCAGGTGTTGTCAGGGTGTTCAGCTTTGAAATAAGCGTTCCCTGTACGCATGTCCGCAGCACCCGTCGTCTTCCCGGATTGTGAAATCCGCGCGTGATTTTCCGCCCGGGATTGTCGATACAGGCGTTGCTTCAGGTAAAATCTTCGACATGCGAATTCTTATCAGTAACGACGACGGATATCTGGCGCCCGGTATCAACGCGCTGGCCGACGCGCTCGCCGCTATCGCGGAGATCGTGGTCGTCGCGCCTGATAGCAACCGCTCGGGCGCGTCGAATTCGTTGACGCTGGACCGGCCACTGTCGGTGACCAAAGCTGCCAATGGTTTTTATTTCAGCAACGGCACGCCCACCGATTGCGTGCATATCGCCCTGACCGGGATGTCCGACAGCCCGCCCGACCTGGTCGTCTCGGGCATCAATAACGGCCAGAACATGGGCGACGATACGCTGTATTCGGGCACCGTCGCCGCCGCCACCGAAGCCTATCTGTTCGGCTTGCCGGCGCTGGCATTTTCGCAGGTCAATGCCGGCTGGGCCCATATCGATGCCGCCGCCCGCGTGGCGCGCGATATCGTGCAGCGCTATATGGATGGCGGCTTCGCCATGCTGCCGGCGCCGTTTTTGCTGAACGTGAATATTCCGAACCTGCCGTATGAGCAGATTGGTCCCCTGACGCCGACTCGGCTCGGCCGCCGGCACCAGGCCGAGCCGGTGATCCGCTCACAAGACCCACGGGGACGCGAAATCTTCTGGATCGGCGCCCCCGGCGCCTGCCGCGACGCCGGCGAGGGCACCGACTTCCACGTGACGGCGCAAGGCCAGGTATCGGTCACGCCACTCCAGATCGACCTCACCCACAAGACCCAGCTCGAACTGCTGGCGAAGGGATTGGCATGAACAACCCGCGCAGCAATTTTCCGTTGCCCTTGTCGTCAGTCACCGGTGGCGCAGGCCGGAATATAAAGCCGGTGGCGCCAGGCCCGGTCGCGACGCCGCAGACCGCGACCCGCAACGCCGCCACCACCGCCACCCAGGGCGGGCTGGCCAAGGCCCCGCCCGCGCCGGCCCCGCGTCCGCCCGGTTATGCGCCGCAGGCGACCAGCGCCCCGGCGGCGCAACGCTCGGACCTGATGGCCACCGAAGCGGTGCGGCGCGCGATGGTGGCGCGGGTCGCGCGCCAGGGCGTGTCCGACGCCAAGGTGCTGGCAGCCATGCAAACGGTGCCGCGCCATCTGTTCATTGAACCGGCGCTCTCGAGCCAGGCGTACATCGACGCCTCGCTGCCGATTGGCCATCACCAGACGATTTCCCAGCCCTATATCGTCGCCCGCATGATCGAAGCGATGTGCAGCGGCAAGGCGCTGGGACGCGTGCTCGAAATCGGCACCGGCTGCGGCTACCAGGCCGCGGTCCTGTCCTTCGTCGTGAAGGACGTGTATTCGATCGAGCGCATCAAGCCCCTGCACGAGCTCGCAAAGAACAACTTGCGCCCGCTGCGGATTTCCAACCTTCGTTTGCAGTACGGAGATGGTATGCTAGGCTTGCCGCAGGTGGCGCCATTCGATGGCATCATTCTGGCGGCCGCCGGACTCGAGGTGCCGCAGGCCTTGCTCGAGCAGCTGGCCATCGGAGCGCATCTCGTTGCGCCCGTTGGCGCCCAGGTGCAGCATCTGCACCGCATTACACGCATCGGCAAATCCGAGTGGTCCAGCGAAACGCTGGAAGCCTGCCACTTCGTGCCGCTGCGTCCGGGCACCATCTAACCAGGAATGGAGCCTCAGGCTCCGCCGTACGCCGATAGACTAATTAGAATGCCAATGAAACAAGCACCGCGTTTAGCCCTCCTGACGATTATCCTCGGCCTCGTGGCCGGTTGCACATCCACCACCCGCCAGGCGCCGGTCGTCGAACGGCCGGCCACCCAGGCCCATACCCGTCCGGCCACGCCGGCGCGCGTCGAAGAGGCGCCCAAGCAAGATGAGCGCGGCATGTACACCGTGCGCAAAGGCGACACGCTGCTGCGCATCGCGCTCGACTTCGGTCAGAATTACCGCGATCTAGTCACCTGGAACAGTCTTGCCAACCCGGACGACATCAAGGTCGGCCAGGTGTTGCGCGTGAACGGCCCGGAGCGTTCGAGCGCCGCCGTCAGCACCCAGCCGGTGCCGATGCCGCCTGCCGCCGGCACTGCGCCGCGCAAGACCGAGCCGCGCGCCGACAAGAAACCGTACACCGAGAGCGCCGTTGCCGACGCGCGCAAGGACAGCGCGCCGCCGGCCGGCTCGCGCACCGACGCCGTCACGGCTGCGCCGACCTCGGCCGTCGGCAACGGCGCCGTCTCGACCGGCAGCACCGTTACCGCCACCGACGACGAGAAGCTGAGCTGGATGTGGCCGTCGGACGGACGCATCATCGCCACCTTCGACGAAGGCCGCAACAAGGGCATCGACATCGCCGGCAAGATGGGCCAGCAGGTGGTGGCGGCCGGCGCCGGCAAGGTAATGTATGCTGGCAGCGGTATCCGCGGTTATGGTAACCTCGTCATCGTCAAGCACAGCAACAGTCTGTTGTCCGCCTATGCCCATAACCGCAAGATCGTGGTCAAGGAAGGCGACAATGTGGCCAAGGGCCAGATGATCGCCGAGATGGGCAACTCCGACGCCGACCTGGTCAAACTGCATTTCGAAATCCGTCAACAGGGCAAGCCGGTCGACCCGTCGAGGTTCCTGCCCGGCCGCTAGGAGGCACATGACGCAGCCGCCGCACTCGCTGGACATCGAAGATTCGGATGAATTTCCGGACGATCCGGAAAGTGGGCGCGTGCATGCTGCGGACGGTGCCGGGCACGCCGATGGTGTCGAGCCTGGCGATGGCGTCGACCGTGCCGATGGCGTCGACGGTGCGGCGATTCTGCCCGGCGCGGCGGGCATCGCCACGGTCGATGAGCTGCGCAAGGTGCTGCAGTCAGAGTTGGCCACCGACACCACCCAGCACTACCTGAACCAGATCGGCGCCCGGGCCCTGCTCACGGCGCCCGAGGAAGTGCATTTCGCCACCCTGGCCAAAGCGGGCGATTTTGGCGCGCGCCAGACCATGATCGAGCATAACCTGCGTCTGGTGGTGTCGATTGCCAAGCACTACATCAACCGCGGCGTGGTGCTGCTCGACCTGATCGAAGAGGGCAACATCGGCCTGATGCGCGCCATCGACAAGTTCGAACCCGAGCGCGGCTTCCGTTTTTCGACCTATGCCACCTGGTGGATCCGGCAGAGCATCGAGCGCGCCATCATGAACCAGGCGCGCACGGTGCGCCTGCCGGTACACATGGTGCGCGAACTTAACAGCGTCCTGCGCGCCAAGTACCACCTCGAATCGCAGCAGCGCAACGGCAAGGAAGCGACGTGCGAAGACATCGCCAGCCTGCTCGACCGTCCGGTGGAAGAGGTGCAGGACATCCTGGCCTTGTCCGAACACGCTACCTCGCTCGACGCGCCGCTCGACAACGATCCGGGCTCGAGTCTGATGGACATGCTGCCCGACGATGGCGGCGACAGTCCCGACGCGCGCGCCGAGCAGCACGAACTGGCTGTGCTGCTGCGCGACTGGCTGACCCGCTTGCCCGACAAGCAGCGCCTGGTCGTCACGCGGCGCTTCGGCCTGGACAACGACGACCCGGCCACGCTCGAGGTACTGGCCGAAGAGCTGGGCGTGACGCGCGAGCGGGTGCGCCAGATTCAGCAGGAAGCCCTGGTAAAGCTGAAACGGGCCATGGCGGCGCGCGGCGTGGTGCGCGATTCGCTCCTGTAGGGCTTGTCGCCCGGTAGCGCCGACCCCGATTCCTTGCTATCATGCCCGCCGGGCTTGAACGCCCATTTTTTGTTTGTGCCGTCCGCGCGCAAGATCGAGCAGCGGCGCGGCCCGTGGTCTACTTCCAAATTTTCTCCGCCATGCAAGAAACCTTCATCGACATCAAATCCCTCGACATGGACGCCCGCGGCGTCGGCCACCTTGCCAATGAGGATGGCTCGCCAGGCAAGGTGATCTTCGTCGAAGGCGCGCTGCCGGGCGAGCGCGTCAGTTTTGAAACGCTGCGCAAGAAAAAGAACTGGGAATCGGGCCGCATGCTTACCCTGCAGCGCGCTTCGTCGATGCGGGTCGAGCCGAAGTGCCAGCATTTCGGCTACTGCGGCGGCTGCTCGATGCAGCACCTGGAGCCATCGGCGCAGGTGGCGATGAAGGGCCGCGTGCTCGAAGACAATCTGTGGCATATCGGCAAGGTCAAAGCCGAGATGATCATGCGCCCGATGTACGGCCCGACCTGGGACTACCGCTACCGCGCCCGTTTGTCGGTGCGTCACGTGCCGAAGAAGGGTGGGGTGCTGGTTGGCTTCCATGAGCGTGGCTCGGCCTATGTCGCCGACATCACCACTTGCGAGATCTTGCCCGACCACGTGGCGCGCCTGCTTGTGCCGCTGCGCGAACTGATCGGCGCCATGTCGCTGTACAACCAGGTGCCGCAGATCGAGGTGGCGATCGGCGAGGAAAGCACGGTGATGGTGCTGCGCATCATGGCGCCATTGAGCAAGGCCGACGAAGTGCTGCTCAAAGCCTTCGCCGACCAGTGGGGTATCGAGTGGTGGCTGCAGACCAAGGGCCCGGATACGGCCGAGCCGTTTTACCCGCTTGGCCGGGCGCTGTACTACACGCTGCCCGAGTTCGGGATCCGGATGCCGTTCAAGCCGACCGATTTCACCCAGGTCAATCATCACATCAACCGGGTGCTGGTGGCAAAAGCGCTGCGCCTGCTCGACGTGCAGCCGCAAGACCGCGTGGCCGACCTGTTCTGCGGCCTGGGCAATTTCACGCTGCCGCTGGCGACCCAGGCGCGCGAAGTGGTCGGCATCGAAGGCAGCACGGCATTGACCACGCGCGCGCTGGAAAACGCGCAGGCCAACGGGCTGGCGGCAAAGACGTCGTTTTCGACCCGCAACCTGTTCGAAGTGACCAAGGATGACCTGATCGCACTCGGCAAATTCGACCGCATGCTGGTCGACCCGCCACGCGACGGTGCAATGGCGCTTGCCAGTGCGCTGGCCGAACTGCGCACCACGCACGAAGAATTGATGCCGCAGCGTATCGTGTACGTCTCGTGCAGCCCGTCGACGCTGGCGCGCGACGCCGGCATATTGGTGCACCAGGCCGGCTATGTCATGAAAAAAGCCGGCGTCGTGAACATGTTCCCGCACACCTCGCACGTGGAATCGATCGGCGTGTTCGAGCTGGGACCGAAGCCGGTGGTGCAGGTCGACCTGGCGAGCGAAATCGCTGCGCAGGCGACGGTGCACCCGATCTGAGTGGTGCAACGCTGAAAGCCTGGATGCGAAAGTTTCCAGGCTTTTCTTGGCGCTGTCACCGTTTCGTATAGATGAGTTTGACTGCGGTGCTGAACAATTGTTCGACGGTAGCAATTCGGCCCATGTCGAACGCCCAGCGCCAACCCAGATATTTCGGCAGATAACGCGATGCCACGCCGCGAAATGGCGCCAGCCACTGGCGCAAACGCGCGTGATAGGTGTTGACGTTTTGTAGGTGGATGGCGCCTGCTGCGTCAGTTGGGCCGCCGTCAATGCGCCGCGGCCAGTGACGGCATCGTTCGTCTGGCCGCTGCGCTCGCGCGCGACCAGAATGCAGTCGAGTTCGCGCGAGATGCCACGCCGCCGTGCGCGTCCGCCCCGTTTGCGCGGCGGCCGATCGAGCTTGCGCGACCCTTTCTGCGATGCGAGCAAGAAAATTTGGCCGGGCGAATAACCAGCCGTCACATTTTCCCATGGAGGAGTGTTGGCGTACAGACGAACGTGTCGTTCCCGGTTCAACATTGCAGATGTTATCCGATATACAAGCTGATCTGGCGCTGGTGCCCACGTCAGAACCTGACGCACACATGGACACTAAAAACATGCAATACAGCAGCTGTGGCGCGAGCTCGGCAATAAAGGCCGGGCGTGACACGCTGGCGCGGCAGGTCGCCATGCGTACCGCCGAGCTCAATTGCGCATGGCGCGTCTCGCAAGAGCTGTTGGTCATCGCTTTGCCAGACGGTACGATCGAAACCGTCAACCCGATGTGGACCACGGTGCTGGGTTACCCGGCGAGCGAGCTGGTTGGCCGCAACCTGACCGAATTCACCCACCCGGACGACTTGCCGGCCGCACTCGATGTGCGCCTCGGCATGCTGGAGCAGCCATTGACCGTGCCGCACGCGTACCGCTTCCGGCACCGCGACGGCAGCTGGCACTGGCTGTCCTGGACGGGCGCCTGTGAAGCCGGCAAGGTGTATGCCGCCGCGCGCGACCTGATGCCCGAACGTCAGCGCGAAAAAGCCCTGCGCGATGCCGAGGCGTTTACGCGCCTGGCGCTCGATTCGGTCGGCGGGGTCGGCGTCTGGCGCGCCGACCTGCAGCAGGGCGGCTATGTGTGCGACGCCGCGATCGCCGATCTGTATGGCGTCGATTCGGTGCGTGGGGCGGACGGGATGCCGGATGACGAATTCCTGGCCAATGTCCACCCCGACGACTTGCCGCTGCTGCGGGTTGAAATTGCGCGCAGCCTGACCACCGGCAAGGACATGGCGTTCGAGCACCGGCTGCGCCACCCCAACGGCAGCGTGCGCTGGGTGTTGTCGCGCTGGCGCACGCACCTCGACGAACACGGCCAGCCAGTGCGGCGCACCGGCGTCGGCATCGAAACCACCAGCCAGCGCAACCTTGAAGATCAATTGCGCCAAGCACAAAAAATGGAAGTCGTCGGCCAGCTCACGGGCGGCCTGGCCCACGACTTCAACAATTTATTGGCCGGTATCACCGGCGCCCTCGACCTGATGCAGATTCGCATGCGCCAGGGACGCGGCAACGACATCGAGCGCTATATGACGGTGGCGCAGGGCGCGGCGCGGCGCGCGGCGGCGCTGACGCACCGCCTGCTGGCGTTTTCGCGGCGCCAGACGCTGGACCCGAAGCCGACCAATGTGAATGGCCTGGTGGCTGGCATGGAAGAGCTGATCCGCCGCACCATCGGCCCCGAAATCGCACTCGAGGTCGTGGGCGCCGCCGGCCTGTGGCCGGCCTTGATCGATGCCGGCCAGCTCGAGAACGCACTGCTGAACCTGTGCATCAATGCGCGCGACGCCATGCCGCATGGCGGGCGCATCACGATCGAGACGGCGAATAAATGGATGGACCATGCGGCCGCGCTGACGCACGGCCTGCCTGAAGGGCAGTATCTGTCGCTGTGCGTGACCGATACCGGCACCGGCATGACGCCCGAGCTGGCGGCGAAAGTGTTCGAGCCGTTCTTCACCACCAAGCCGATCGGTGAGGGTACCGGGCTTGGGCTGTCGATGATCCATGGCTTCGCGCGCCAGTCGGGCGGCGAAGTGCGCATCTATTCCGAGCTGGGGCAGGGCAGCACGGTGTGCATTTATCTGCCGCGCTTTTATGGCGAGATCGATGCCGACCATGCCGGCCTGCGCATCAGCCCGGATCAATGCGCTGGCCAGGGCGAAACCGTGCTGATCGTCGACGACGAGCCATCGGTGCGTATGCTGGTGGTCGAGGTGCTGCAAGACCTGGGCTACCATGCGCTCGAAGCAGGCGACAGCGCGGCCGGACTCAAGCTGCTGCAGTCGGATGTGCGGATCGACATGCTGGTCAGTGACGTCGGGCTGCCGGGCGGCATGAACGGACGCCAGATGGCCGACGCCGCGCGCGAGCGGCGCCCTGACCTGAAGGTGCTGTTCATCACCGGCTACGCTGAAAACAGCCTGATCGGCAATGGGTACCTGAAGCCGGGCATGCAGGTGCTGACCAAGCCGTTTGCGATCGACGCCCTGACGGCGCGCATCCGGGAAGCGATCGGCGTGCCATAAAGGGCACTTTGGGAGAGCAGGAGCGCGCAACAAAAAAACCGGCCAACGGCCGGTTTTTTTGTTGACTGACAGGACCGCTTAGTCGCGGTCGCCGCCGGCAATGCCCAGCAGGTGCAGCAGGCTGGTGAAGATGTTGTAGACGTCCAGGTAGATCGCCAGGGTGGCCGAGATGTAGTTGGTCTCGCCGCCGTTGATGATGCGCTGCACGTCGAACAGGATGAAGGCCGAGAAGATACCGATCGCCAGGATCGAGATCACGATCGACAGTGCCGACATCTGCAGGAAGATATTCGCCACGGCAGCGAGCACCAGGATGATCACGCCGGCCATCAGCCAGCTGCCCATGCCCGAGAAATCGCGCTTGGTGGTGGTGGCGATGCTGGCCATTACGGCGAACACGGCCGCGGTGCCGCCGAACGCGGTCATGATCAGGGTGCCGCCGTTGTTGAAGCCCAGCGTGTAGGTGAGCAGCGGGGTCAGCATCAGGCCCATGAAGAACGTGAAGCCGAGCAGCACCGCCACACCGATTGCCGAGTGCTTGGTTTTTTCGATGGCAAACATGAAGCCGAAGGCGATCGCCAGGAAGATGATGAAGCCGAAGCCGCCGCTGAGCATCGGCAATTGCATCGACACGCCGATAAAGGCGCCGAGCACGGTAGGAATCATCGACAGCGCCAGCAGCCAGTACGTGTTGCGCAACACCTTGTTGCGCGCGGCCTGTCCGCCTTTGCTCAGGTCGATAGTAGTTTGCTGATGGGTACTAGGATACATAGTGCCTCCGGTGGGATAAATGTTGCGTCCATTACAATCTACCTTAAAAGTCTTAGGCAGGGCTGAACGCCTTGAAACGGAATGTAAAAAGTGGACGGATTTCTGCTGCCACTGTACATCATGCCAGCCGCAGTCGCAATATAAGGATTTTGCCGTATATATGCTAAAATCGAAGGTTGATTGAGCCCGAAGTTCTCACGAATTTCTCAGATTTAACCTTTCTTTTTATTGGAGTTTTACATGGCAATCGAACGCACCCTGTCCATCATCAAGCCTGACGCAGTCGCTAAAAACGTGATCGGCAAAATCTACAGCCGTTTCGAAGAAGCTGGCCTGAAGATCGTCGCTGCACGCATGGTGCAACTGTCGCGCGCTGAAGCCGAAGGCTTCTACGCCGTGCACGCTGCCCGTCCATTCTTCAAGGACCTGGTCGACTTCATGATCTCGGGTCCGGTCATGGTCACCGCCCTCGAAGGCGAAGGCGCGATCCTGAAAAACCGCGACCTGATGGGCGCAACCGATCCTAAGAAAGCTGACGCCGGCACCATCCGCGCTGATTTCGCTGACTCGATCGACGCGAACGCCGTGCACGGTTCGGACGCTGCCGAAACCGCCGCCGTGGAAATCGCTTACTACTTCCCGGCACTGAACGTCTACTCGCGTTAATCGGTCGAGGGGGAACGCAGTCTGGGCGTTCCCCGGATGTCCTTCCCCCAGACCCATTGAATGAGTGACCCGCTTGCCCGCAGCCAAGGGCTGGCGCAAGCGGGGTTTGAAAGATAAGGAATTTGCCATGACGACTCTCACCAACCTGCTGGACTTCGATCCCGCGCAACTCGTCGCCTACTGCGGCGAATTGGGTGAGAAACAGTTCCGCGCCAAGCAGTTGCAACGCTGGATTCACCAGTTCGGCGCGGCGGACTTCGACAGCATGAGCGACCTGGCCAAGTCGCTGCGTGAAAAGCTGAAAACCCGCGCCGAGATTCGTGCGCCAGCGGTCATCAGCGACAACACCTCGAGCGACGGCACCCGCAAATGGCTGGTCGATGTCGGCAACGGCAACGCGGTCGAAACCGTGTTCATCCCGGAAGAAAACCGCGGCACGCTGTGCATCTCGACCCAGGCCGGCTGCGCCGT
>Ga0265797_10004058_pt1 | contig 22771 bp, 32 predicted proteins | sample P2T30metagenome_FD_192433 | JGI IMG/M metagenome (GOLD analysis project Ga0265797, IMG submission 192433) | Plant litter microbial communities from East Loma Ridge, Irvine, California - P2 T30 | ecosystem: Environmental > Terrestrial > Plant litter > Unclassified | place: USA: California... | reverse complement strand
CGTTCATTGGCTTCTGCGCCTTTGGCGTCATTGTCGTTGTGCTCGCGCTACTGCTCGTGATCGGCATGTGTGCGTTGAAGCAGCGCAAGAAGAAGAAGGGTAAGAAAGTCATGAAGGCACAGCGAGAGAGCGAGTACGAGGCGGAGATTGAGTTGCAGGTGCCACGGCAGGCGCATGCCCGCGACTAGACTGGATCGATGACCTTGACCGGTGTTAGGAGTTGAGATGCGTTATGAGGTTCATTCCATGGCGAAGACCACGATCCGAGGATACATTGGGTGTGCGAAGGTACTCGTACGTGTTGTGTCGCTCTTCAGGACATGGAGTCAGCGAATCAGATGTCAAAACATGCGCAGCTTTGTAGAAGCTGTTCATAAATCTCGCGATAATGATAAAATGTTCGTTTCAAATTTTCTCTTATTGAGCTATGAACCTGTGATATTTAAAGGTTTTGAGGACTTAGCGAAATGACACGATTTGTGGCAAAAGAGTATCAACGCCATATAGTATTAGGGTCGGATGAATGGTACATACTTACAGCAGTGTATCTAGTGCGGCGAATTCTTCTGCCAACAGCTGGAATTCGGTCTATCATACATGTCTGAATCGAAGATTTGTGAAATGAAATTTAGTTGACATCTTAGTCAAGGATTATACAACAGCGTACTTGGCACAAACAATTCAAATTTTCCTCACGAGTAAAGACAAGCGATGCGAAGGTTTTCTTGAGCCAGATTGTCAAAGTTGTAGAACTGAAGGAGGTTTTGAATATGGTACGCTATCTGGAATCCAAAGCTTCCTTCCGAGCGTTCAAAGGCCACTCTTCTCCTTTGCGGCCTCACCCATAGCCTGCGCGTCTGTCCGGTGGGTCTTGAACTTTCTCGCCGGCACCTTCTCCCTGAACATCTCGTCAAGCTCTTCGTAAGTGCGTCCTGCGGTCTCTGGCTGATAGAAGTATAGATACACCAAGCACATCACCGCCAAGCCACCGAAAACAAAACCCAGTTTCCCACCGAGATTGAGCTTATCGGGATTGAACAGGTAAGGCAGGACAAATGACCACATCGTGTTGAGAAGATTCTGCAGAGCAAGCCCGACAGCAATGGTCTTGATGCGTAGGCGCGATGTACTGGTTTCGCAGAGAATCGTATATGCAGTCGCGCCGATTGATAAGTTGTACCAGAAACAGTACAATAGAATCATGCTGATCGCGCCTTTGAGAGCTCTGGGGGTTCCGACGGTTGCAAGACCGGCCATGATGAAGAGAATGATCGTAAGCACGAAGAGACCCCAGAATGTGAGATTGCGCCTCCCCATGCGGTCGACAAGATACCTATAAGGTAGATGTAAAAAGTCAGTGCTTGTCTCACAGACTCTTCGTACCCGAAAATCACGTACCAAGATATGACATTTCCAATCAATGAGATGACTTGCTGGACGATTTGGAGTTTGAAACTCATTTCTGTCGTGAAGCCGGCGAGTTGCCTGGAAGGGTTAGCGAGCATGTCATAGTCATGATTTTGGTCAGCTAGCTTACATGTAGTACGTGGAATATGAAGCGGCAAAGGCAATGCCGCTGAGTGCCTGGATACACAAAGGCATTACGGAGATGATCGTTCGTCGAAGATTGGACTTGCGGAAGCACTCGAAGTACGTAACACCTTCAGTCTCGAGCTTCACTTCCTCCAACGTCTTCTTGATCTGTGCGAGCTTCTGCTCGCCCGCCTGGCTGCGATGTCCCAAGCCATTAAGTGCTCTCAGCGCATCCTCGTACCGATTCTTGCTGACAAGCCAATATGGAGATTCGGGCATGAACCAGACAAAAGCAACAGCAATGGTAGCGAAACCGTATTGGGCGCAGAAGACGGCGCGGTAGGCCCATCGATTGGTGTACGCGCCCGTTGAGTTGATGATGAGAGCGACTGTCAAAGGGCCAAGGCAATACGCAAGCGCAGTTAAGCAAGTGAGCATCCCGCGAAGAGCCAGAGGCGCGACCTCACCGATGTAGGTTACGGTGACCTTAAATAAGAATATGAAGTCAGTCCTTGCCTCATATACAGCCCGTACGTGGAAATTGACTGACGCTTGCTAGTGCACCGACGACGAATCCGTTCAAGAACTTCCCACCGAAGAAAAGCTCGTTTGTGGTCGCTACGAATTCCATGGTGACAGCCGCAAAGGTAACGGCCAAGCAGAGCATGACTACGAGGCGACGGCCGAGCCAGTCAGCCATCTGGCCACATCCTAAGGCGCCGACAATCGCCCTGTATATCGTTAGTAAGCTTTTGTAAGATTCCCTGAGAGACCTCATATACTTACGAAGCCACAGGTGCACCCTGAAAGGCAGACTGCCAATTCGCGTCAATGACATAGCTTGTAGTGCCATCCGCAGCCGTAAATGCGCGTCCAAAATCCTGTCTGAACTGCGGGATACCTATCACAGAGCCTGCCGCCTACCGATTTGTAGATACACAATCAGTGTTTGTCTCCCAAGGAATTTGTAGATAAGATTCTGACCTGGTTCTCGAAAGACACGAGCAGCACTACCCATACCATATACTGGGACCAGAGTCAGTTTGACTGTTTCGACGCCAGGACATGTCCGAAACGTACGATGCACCACGCACAAGCCCACGGATACTTGCGGAACGAGGCAAGCTTGCCAACTTCATGGTCTTCCTGGTTGGCTAGATGGCCTAGCTGAGAGACATCTGCCATTTCGGGGGCGTGTTCGTTGACTTCGACGTTGTCGAATTTGCTCGCCATGGTAATGGAGTCTAGATGAGGGCAAGAACAGGCAGAGGTGAACGACGAATGGCAAGAGTTGCAGTTTGATTGCCACTGACGCCGATGGATGGAGCTGTCGGGTCGGAGAGAGCGTCGGAGAGACGTAACTTTATAGAGCTGAAGATGGGGCGAGTTCCCGTGGGGCCCCAGGTCGCAATAAACCGCTACCCGGCATCACCCCAACATTGGAGCCGTTGTGCTGGAGCTCGTCTCCCTTGTTCTGGCGTCCAAACCACGGATCTAGCTTGAGTCCAATTGGGCGCGTTGCCGACATGCCAAGTGCTCCCGTTGAATAGATAGCGTCCGGGTAGTGCAACCGAAAATCTACCGCTGACGGAGCTGTCATTGGTGCGTCGAGGACAATCCTTGGATGACTGCTTTAGGTAATTGTAAGCACTGAGCGAGTCGTGTACTTGCATTGATGTTGATTGAGATTGAGACATCGTGTGAGAAGGATTTCACCTCCTACCAGTCAGTCCACAATTTCGTCCAACATGCCAATCGCACTCAGCTGTTCTGACATTTTCCAAAGGTTGCACACATCTCGAGTCCGCCCCCACCTCCCCGCCCAATTGCTATGAGTGTATGCCCAGATGAGTGGTATTTAGAAGAGAGTCGCAATCCGCGATTGCGAAACTCTTGAATTCAGGGTGTCATTGGACCTATAATCAATAACGAGCAATTGCAAAGTTTTGAGATCGGTCGCAACTGCGTTAAAAAAAGATTGAAGTCAAAGACGGCGGTTAAATTGATCATTCACAACACATTGTCCGTATCGTCCACAATTTGAACCTTGATGCTGCCGTTGGTCAGATTTCCACAAGTATGTAACGCGGTCAGAGCTTCCTCGAGCGGATACGTATGGCTGACGAGAGGCTTGAGATTGAGAATGCCACCCGCCAAACATTGTATACCCGCAGGCCAGGTATCGTGATACCTATTGATGAACTTTAGATCGATCTAACAAAACAGAAGAGTCAGCAACTTGATTTAGAGATCGTAGACATTTTGCTTACCTCGCCAAGTGCAAGATGCATGAAGGGCAAATTGTTCATAACCTGTTTGCCCACACCGATGACCATTACGGTACCTCCTCGCCTTGCAGTGTACGCAGCCGTAACAACACTGCTCTCCACACCTGTGCACTCTAAAACGATCTCGGGCGCTCCGTACTCGCCCACGTTCTTGAAGTCGAACAATCCGCGGATCTTCTTTGCGTTGCCTTCCGCATCCAGGTTTCGATCAACCTGATATGTCAAAGCTGACGGCACAAAGGACCTCGCAAATTCCAGTCTCTTGGGCTCCAGATCCGTGATAACAAGGGGATGTGCGCCGCTCGCTCTTGCTGCTGCAAGAGCGATTAGTCCAATAGGACCGGCGCCGCAAATCACTGCGCCTCTGCCCAGCGACAATCCTGCTGACTTGATACCATGCATGACAACGGAAAGTGGCTCGAGGAGCGCACCTTCAGCAAAGCTGACGTTGTCTGGGAGCTTATGGCACCATTTCGCTGGATGGGAAAAGTATCTTTGTATTGTTCCGTGGTACGGATAAACGCCAGCGAACTGAACGTCTTCGCAAAGATTGTATCGGCCATTGTCGCAAAGAAAACACTCACCGCAAGGGACGCCAGGTTCGACGGCTACGCGGTCGCCTGGATATGTTTCAGTAATGTGTACGCGTGTGAATATCGGAAAGATCCTTACCGATCTTGAGGTTTGAGACGCTTTCACCACATTGAAGGACCACACCTGCCGCCTCATGGCCGAGAATGCAGTCTCCTTCCACAACGAGCGAACCAATCCTTCCATGCCGCCAGAAGTGGATGTCTGATCCGCAAACACCTGTAGCTTTGATGTGAAGCAGAACCTCTCCCTTCCCCGGCGCATAGACGATAGCCTGTTCTTGTTTTAAGGTGTGATCTTTGGTAACCTGTAATGACGGATTCGGCAAAGGTGTGTGGATGATTCGCTGTGACGAGCCATTTGTGCACGGGGCCGTTGAGTGCTTGAGAATATCGGATGCTGCAGTATCGGTGAGAACTGCGGGAGCCATGGTGTTTGTAGGATGACGTTAGCTATTTCGCAGCATCTGCAAACTCTTGTGATGGAACACAGCTCAAGGAGACATTTGCTTGAAGAGAGATAACGCACGTAGCTGTGCGACGGCTACTGGCGGAGGCATTCTCAAGTAACGATCGTGAAGCGGAAGCGGCGCCTCGAATTACTGTTTTGGGTGCGGAACTTCGCTGTGACCAATCGAACTTCGGTGCAACCCGGTCTCCCAAACACGGCAGTCCGGCACGTAGTGCTCAAAGATTAAACATGGATTTAGAACGAATGTAATAGGAAACATGGTCCTCCAGGCATCTTCTTCCCTCTCTCTTCCCTTCTGATTGCAATGCTAGCACGACGACCTGGAAGTGGATCGCAGAAGATTAACATGCACCTCGCGCAAGAGAACCCAGCACTGAGCGGCACCACTGCATATGGCAAAAATGTTGTCCAGGCACTGGAGAATGAACAAAAGCTAAAGGCTTCATCCGTGCAAAACCTCTCGAAAGAACAAGATCTTGTCTTGAAGACGTTTAGGTTGTTGATTGCGGACCTATGCCAGCAGTTCAATGGAGGTCATCCAGGGTGAGATCACCGTACTCCAGATCTGAACGGACGCTGACAGTGTGAAAGTGGTGCAATTGGCATGGCGGCTATCGGTGTCGCGTTGTGGAAGTACACCATGCGCTATGCACCGCATACTCCAACCTACTTTAATCGCGATCGGTTCGTTCTCTCAAACGGTAGGTTGGGTCCAGGAAGTGAACTCTTCGATAGCGACGAATTAACGTTCAACAGGGCACACATGTCTTTTCCAATACACTTTCCTTCACCTTACAGGATATAAGGCCATGACATTCGACCAACTAAAGTCGTATCACTCAGATCGAGTAGATGCATTATGTCCTGGACATCCAGAGATCGAAAACGATGGCATCGAAGTCACAACGGGCCCACTTGGACAGGGCGTTGCAAACGCTGTTGGTAAGAGACCTTCTTGACTGAACTTTGTAAAACCTGGACTGACTTTTCTTTTCCACGCATGAAGGCCTGGCAATGGCAACAAAAAGCCTACAAGCAACGTATAATACACCCGAATTTGACCTTGTCTCGAACCACACTTGGTGCATGATCGGAGACGCGTGTTTGCAAGAGGGCGTTGCGCTCGAAGCCATCTCTTTCGCTGGTCATCTCAAGCTGAACAACCTCACGGTCATCTACGACAACAACCAGGTCACCTGCGACGGCAGCGTTGACCTGACCAATACCGAAGATGTCAACACAAAGATGCGAGCCTGTGGCTGGGATGTGATTGATATCGAGGACGGTTGTTTTGATGTCGGCGGGCTTGTTCAGGCCATGAACAAGGCTCGCGCATCGACTTATAAGCCTACCTTCATCAATGTTCGCACGGTGATTGGTGTGGGATCTGCCGTAGCTGGAGATGCGACGGCCCATGGGGCTGCGTTTGGGGCTGTAGATGTCGCAAACATGAAGAAGGCGTACGACTTCAACCCTGAAGAACACTTCGTTGTCAGCGAGGAGGTTCGAGAGTTCTTCCAAGATCTGCCGGCTAAGGGAGAGAATTTAGTGCGATCGTGGGAGGCAAAGGTGGAGGAATATGAAGCAAGGCATCCAGAGCAAGGCGCGGAGTTCCGCCAAAGAATCGAAGGTCTTTTGCCGGAGACGTGGAAAGATCTAATTCCCAGCTCGTTTCCAGACACACCGACGCCTACAAGGAAATCATCAGGGCTGGTGCTCAATCCCATCGCAGAAAAGATCAAGACCTTCATGGTTGGTACCGCTGATCTAAGTCCGTCAGTGCATATGGCATATAATGGGAAGGTCGACTTCCAACATGTGAGTCCTGCGCACACTACGAGCATCTAGCGTACTGACTTTTCAGCCGAACTTGAAGACGGCATGTGGAATCACAGGCAACTACAGTGGTCGATATGTCCACTACGGGGTGCGAGAGCATGCAATGTGTGCCATTTCGAATGGCATGGCGGCCTTTGCACCCAACACCTTCATTCCTGTCACGTCCTCCTTCTTCATGTTTTATCTGTATGCAGCGCCTGCAGTCCGTATGGGAGCTCTTCAGCACCTCCAAGTCATTCACGCTGCTACTCACGACAGCATTGGTATGGGCGAAGATGGACCCACACATCAACCTATTGAGCTGGCCAATCTCTATCGCGCGATGCCCAACCTTCTTTACATCCGACCAGCCGACAGCGAAGAGACAGCGGGCGCTTGGATCACTGCCATCGAGGCTAAGAACACCCCTTCGATCATCTCCACGTCGCGACATACGCTGCCACAGCTGAAGCAGACACGGCGGGACTTGGTTGGGAAAGGCGCGTACACACTAGAGGAAGACGACTCTGCTGTCGTAACGTTGATTGGGGTGGGGACAGAATTGTGCCTCGCCGTCGATGTGGCAAAAGAGCTAAGAGCGAAAGGCATCGTAGCACGCGTTGTCAGCTTCCCATGCCAGCGTCTCTTCGAATCTCAATCAACGGCATACAAGCGCGACACTCTACGACGGTCGCACGGTGTCCCTGCTGTGGTCATTGAGCCATACGCGCCCAATGGCTGGGAGAGGTACGCTGATGCTGCAGCTTGTATCAAGCGCTTCGGTCACAGCTTGCCAGGAAAAGCTGCGTACAAATACTTCGGGTTCGACGTGCCTACGCTTACTGCGAAGATTGAGAATTATCTGCAGCAAGTCAGGCAGGATCCGTTACTCAAGGGGGAATTTGTAGATTTATGATAGGTGATTTGCTTAGCACCTAGTTGTACCTTGACAAATGCGAGCATCGCGGTTGTGCGGGCACAGACTTGTAACCCTAAATTGATCTTTCCCATGCTAGATACGGGTTTGCGCTTCGGTGTCGTTCCAGACATGAGATGTGGAGGTAGAGGTTTCGTCACATCACGCGGGCGCGTACGCGCCAGACCCGAGATTTGGCGCTGTGTATCCACTTCCCCGCAAATTAATGCCCTACCGTATCGGTACTGTTTCGTGCGTGTTCCTACACACCAACACTGTCCACCTCTCCAGCATCCTATGACTCTTGAGTCGACAAACAAACGACGTCGCATTGGCGGCGATGCCAATGACAACCAGATCTTGCATACATCACCTGAAAACCAGCGGAGCAACGAAGGTTATGGGTTCGACACTGGCGATCAGTTCCTCTCGCCAGCGACTTTTTCAAGCTGGCCCTTTGACGAATTCACACATGACCCAGACTATTTGGCGTCGCAAGACACACTTCGTTCTTTACTCTTTACAACCGCACGCTCGAATGCACCGACGCGAGCAGGCACACCGGAGGACGGTGACGTCTTAATCGGGCAAGTCAACATCAAGCACGTATTGTCTCGAGGCGGCAATGTCCATTACTTCAAGAACTACATGTCTTCCGTGGCTCCTTGGGTAGGTACATGGACTTTACACGCGAGCGATGTTGACAAGCGTCAGCTAGACATGTTCGACTGTACAAAGGTGTTTGGTATCCGATTGCCAGCACTAGCAAAGGAGTCGCCACCTTTGCTCTTTGCAATCCTTGCGATCGGAGCGCGTCAGCTGGAGCGCAAAGAGCAAACGGCCTCATCCTTTGATAGTCTCGAACTCTATCAAGAGGCGATCCGACTGTTGACGCCACTGCTATCAGCTCGCGATCCGCACGTAATCGCAGCTTGTGTCGTACTGTGCTGCCTTGAAATGCTTTCCGCAAGTGCCCGAGACTGGCGCCGTCATCTAGAAGGCTGTGCCGCTATCTTCGGAGCCTTTGGCGTCAATGGTTTCAGCGGCGACGTATTACAGGCCGTCTTCTGGTGTTACGCACGAATGGGTAAATGTGAGAGACTTGAGATCCTAGATTTGTGCTAATTTACGCAGATGTTTGCGGAGCTTTGATGTCTGACGGCACAGAAAGCACGTTGCTGAGGCCCGGACAATGGCTTCCGCCTAACAACTCTGAAGACGACGTGGAGGCTCTCTTCAAGAGTTCGTCATCTCCGGACATGTACGCTAATTATGCCGTTTATCTTTGTTCGAAGGCATGTGAGCTCATATCAGACCGGAGTAAGTTTGAAGAGCTTGGTGTTCAGAATGGTTGCAATTCACAACAGTTTCTGAAGCGCTGGAGTCGGCTGTGGGAACAGCTTGACGCTTGGATGCTTTGCCGGCCCAAAGAAATGCTGCCTGTCGCAACCGCTCGTACTACGCCTTTTCCGAACATCCTCTTTGCACACTGGGCCGCCATCTCATCGAACCAGTTGTATCACACATCTTGTGTACTGCTTCTCGCCGCGAACACCAAGCAAAGGTCGTCGCTTGGCGCCTCTCAATCGTCCTTTGTCATGTGGCATGTCAAACGAATTTGTGGAATTTCGATCGCCAATCCGCATGAAGGATGTCTTAACAATGCAATTCAGCCCTTGTGGATAGCCGGAAGACTTTTAACTCACTCGGAAGAACAGATGTTGGTGGTAAAGACAATAAGACACATAGAGGCTTCAACGGGCTGGACAGCGTCTTGGAGGATCCGCGACTTGGAAAACACTTGGGGCTGCAAGATTCGTGTTGATTCATGAATATAGTTGAAGAGACATACGCCTAGCGATCTTTACCATCCGTCGGCCATATCCCACTCATGGCGCAAACGATCTGCGTTGAAAGTATACCCGGTCAAGGACTGGACTCTTTCCAGGGTTGTAATGATGGCCGCATGTTGGCTCTGATGAGTCACAGTCCGGGCCGCGACCATGGACGAGGCTACCAAGCATGGATCCCAAGTTGCTTTGCTCTCGTTTTGCATTGCGATACCACATATGCGGTGGGCATGCCAGACTATCGACATTGATGAAGAAGTCGACTCACGCCTACCGGTAAAACGCGGCTTGTTCTGCAATAGCAGCAACATGGCAGTACTGTAAAGCTGATTCGCCAGAAGGGCAGTGCCGCTGGTATATATGATTGTGGGGAAGTCGGTTACGGATTGAACGCCATCCTTTGTGTACGATTCCACGATCGGCTGGAAGTCTTGCGGTTGGTGCTGATACCAGTAGCTCAAACCCTGAAAGAGCGCATCAAAAATATCCAGGCGATTCATTCCATAGCGCTGTTGTAGCCAGCCATCCTCATCTCCATGTGCGTACAGGACCGCATCAACACATAAAGCGATAACGTCTTGTGCAAGACTTTCACCGTCGCGGTGTAAGTCGGAGCGTACACGGCTATGCGCGAGGAATGGCAGCGGTATGCGCATGGGTGTCGAGGCTTCGAGTGCGCAGCTTAGCTCTGTACCGATATCAATAAATTGAACATCAAGAGCTCGATCAAATCACATACCAAGCCGCACGACCAACCAAAAAGCTGATCGGACCAGGGGTATTCCATCATTGAGTCGTGGCAGCAGACTTTCGAGGATACGAGTCCCACTTTGCTCTATCTCTTCGACCTGCCAGAAGCTCGCAAGATCACGGAGCACATCTTGCAGGAGTCGGAAAACTTGCGAAAGCTCAAAGTCATCAGCGGCATATCCCAAAGCGATTCCTCCAACAAGTGGCCGCTCCTCACGTAAAGCTGGTTTGCCGTCGTATAGGGCGATCGCTAATGAAGATATCGCATCGCGCAGAGCCTTATCATCGACCGACAGCGCCAAAGCTTCGACACCAAAAGTCTGATCTCGGTCGAGAATGTCGATCTACAACTACTTAGTCGACGTGCGGTGAGCATATTCTGTTTGCACTCACCCAGGGAGCAATTTCGTAGCGATAGCATCTCAACAACTCTAACGAATACTCGTTCTGGGATCCGCTAAGTGTTTTTGGCCACGCCAGCATAAGATGATCTATTTGTTGTTTCCGTTGCACAACATAATTCGCAGTCTGTCTACGAGGTCCCATCTGAGTACGTTCTTGTGGAATTTCGCTTCTTGCACCAAATCGAAAAGAGGTAGCATTCTCATTTATAGCTGAGAATTCGAACCGCGCTTCTTGTGACTCGATCGTTGCAGCGTCGTCTAGTTGCCAGCCCTGGGTGGGCTCGTCATCAAAAGCTTGATATTGGCTCACCAACGCCGTGTCATTCGGATGACTTGCTGCTTGTTCAAGCGCGGTAGAATCAGGCGTGATATTAACTTCGTCAATTGACAAGGGGTCCCCAATTTCACCTTCTACGCGAAGTTCCCCGGACGCGGACTCGTCGTTGTTTGGAGATACATTTTCGTTCGCTGAATCCTGTAGATTCGCTTCTATGGACAAAGTGTTATTTGAATTAGGCGTTGTTCTTGGTTGCACATCGGTCGAAACGGCTGCATCGTCCAGTTTTCTGGCAGCGTTCGGCGTCCCGACAGCGCTGTGCTCATGCTTTGTTGGTGCTGCATCTGACACAAACTGAATTACATCAATGAATGGATTTAACTTGCAGATAGTACCACGGGTTACACGTACCCGCACGATCGAGTAACTCCCAATACTTTCAACCGTAGACGTGAGGTTATTCTTCTCTAGAAGCTGGAAGGCTGCGGTGTAGCAGCACTCCAGCTTCTTCGCTATGCAGTTTTGGCAGACTGGCCTGCCTTCGTCACCTATATCACATGTTAGACCATATTATCATTGCATGCTGAAGTTCGGCAGCAGAGAAAGGCAAGAGTATGCAAGCGGCTCCAGCGCTTGACCTAGCCATACGAAGACTCCCATGTTTTTAATACCGGTATTACTAAGTTGGCACTCATTGGGTCCTGAGATACGCGCACCTTCGCATTGTGTGACAAAACAACAGCTGCATAGACTTCATCACCGTGGCAATCTGCGGATTTAACCTACATTTCCGTCGTCGTGCGCGGCAAGTTAAACATCCTGTTCGAGATCGCTTTGTTGGCGCCGGCGGCTGGGCTTCCACTGGTTCGCTGGTACGCTGGACTCGCTCCGCGTTCACCATGACTTTTCTTCCTCTCCGGTTGCTTGATTGCGTGTGATTTCGGAAAGCAAGCCTTGAAGCGTCCGGCATAAGGAGAAATAGCCTACCGGTTCCACTCCGGCTTTCCGACGCCGACGCCGTCCCGGTGCTTATGCCTTCCGGAATGGGACATGACGCAACTAAAGCTACGATCACCAAACACGCGATGCATCACCCAAAAAGCTAGCACGCATCTCCCGGAGCCAAGCCAACAGAATGGTCAAACACCGCTTATACAGACATGCGACCTCAAAAGCTTGCAGTAAGCTTTCTGCCTCCTGAAGGCCAAATATGGGCAATTAGAGCCGAGTACGATCGAGGCACTGAAGGAGCTTGATAGCGGGATCGGAGAAATGGGGAAGTTCCTGAGCACACTGGCAAGCCGTGGTGCAAGTTCGATCATAGCACCAAAAGGAAGAAAATGTCTATGGTTACCATTCCACTTGGTTCCAGTGAGCGTCCAATCAGCATCGACGACTCGGACGAATACACAAGATCGGACACAGACGATGACAGTGACTGAAACAGCGACACCAGCGACTTCAACGGGTTCAACGACAACGAGCCACGTGATGATGCCAACGACACTGTTGTCCACGAAGAGCCAGGCGAGGATAAACTTGATCGCTATGATGGCGAAGATGTCTACGGCAAGGCAGTTAAGCTCGACAAGTCCGAAGCGGACGGGTACAAGATGACGGAGGCCATGTTCAGTCGGCTCGCGACGGCAGCCAACATCCTCCAAGAGGTCAGAGGCTTGATTCCAGCTCGGGCTCACACGAACTCGGAACTTGACGCCCTCGTTCGCAGTATTCGTGATGCTAAGAAACACAGGCCTGTCTTTCCGGTACACGTGGAGAAACCAACGACATGGCCGGCGACAGACACAACATTCGCCATGTGTTCTTCGAGTGAATCTCTTTGTCTGTATGTCTATCCATATGTATGAGACGCACTACACGCCAGAGCTTAAATCTCATCCACTCGGTACAATTTGCGACGGTAGACAGCCCAGCTTCTTCTTCATTGTAGCCAAGATGGGGGCGAGCGGCACGTGTCGGGGTAGGTGCGAGCTCGGCAAGAACAAGAGTTTGCCACGTTACAAGGCCGTGTTCACAATGTCATTATGTCTACATCACGCTTTGATGGGTGCGATCACTGCGAACTAACAACAGTTGATGCGTTATATAAAACATCCCCTGTCACTAGAATAATGTTCATAACAACCGAGATCTTTTTACAACCACCGCATAACCACGCCGTACTTTATCAAGAAAATATCCGAAGTAATAGCACGATCCTTACCAGAGCTCGTCTGTGTCGAATGCGGGAACCACTGGTACGACACTGATGATGTGAACTATGTAGTTACTGAATACTCGGGACCCATGCAAGACCACTGTTACAAGTGCCGCTTTGAGCTCGTTCACCACCTGTAAATGAACGCCTCCTCATGGGCGATGCTCATGGCTTTGAACTATGCGTTCCTGGGTGGAAATCTATGGAGTACATTCTCCCATGCTGCGCCGCTCGATATCGAGATAGCCGAGCTTGTTCCGGGGCTCAAACGCCTACATGAGTACGGCCTCTTGACTACTAACTCGCAGCCTTTCCAACACGAATTCGGTGCCCGCGGAGGCCAGTTTTAAGAACACAAACAGCGTCCTTACCTTTCATTCATGATACCAGCCAATCATCCGCAACTATCGAAGGACTCGGTTACTTCCCTAGTGCGCTCTTTGCTCGACCACCAGACCATGTATTTCACGATCTGGTCCAACTGGGACGAATATCCATGAGAGGCAGATCTCGCAGACTTGCGTACCGTCAAGCCCTTACACAATGCAGACGAGCTATTCCAGTTCAGGTCGTCGTCCAGTAGTGAATGTTCGTCTTCACGAGGCTATTCATGTGTTACAAAGTACCGAATCGCAGCAATGGAGATTGGTGTACAGGATACTGAATTCGAAGAATTTACCGCCATCAGGACGAACTTCCAGGACAATCTCCAGTCGGACTTGCTAGACAACGCTCAGGAGCAGGAGTCGGAGCTATCGTCGGAGCTGTCTTCCACACGTACTGGCTACGCGCCGATGAAGGATCTGAAGACACTGAGCATCGAAGTGTGGGCAAAGAAGTGGGATGAGGACATCGACCTCACAGCTTTGGTCGAGGAAGCGTGCATGGAAGCAGGTCTAAATCAAATTTGTGCGGACATTGCTGAATGGACCTCAGTGGAATCTGGTGGTCCAACAACGCTCGTTCTCGACGGAGATCGGATCGAGTACAAGGCGAGATCGAACAAGCCGTCGGCAAGCTCAGTGTTTGGACAATTCAACACACACGGCTTGTGGTGACCCCATGATGCTACACACCTAAGATATGGTTTTGGTCTCCCCAGCTTCCATGGGCGAGCACCAACTCACTTCTGATTCTCAGCAAAATCTTTACTCCGGCGGCTGACGCATTGCGCGTGCGGTCTATGCTGAAGTAACAAAATCATATGCGCTGTCTTAATTCTTCTTCCGGCCGCGTCATCACTCTATTTGGCCTACATACAATGAAGCTCAACGTGAATTCCATCAAAAGTCGTCTCTCTCAGTCTATGATTAGTATGGTGCCGGCGAAGCTCCTATCGTTGAAAAGATCGTAACACCTCGTGGTGGAGAGCGTCAGCTTACTTTTGAGATTATAACGTAATGGAATTTACGGTGTGACATGCACCAAGGTCTACCGTAAGTGTCCAAAAGCAACTAGATATACTTTTGTGAGCGAAACCGAGCACTACAGGTGCTAACGTCTACTTCGCGTATTTCTTCACAAACCCTAGGACGTACCCATTCACCTCTTTCGGATGCGACGCACTCAAGAAGTGCTTCCCACCCGGCACAACTTCCAATTTCGCATCTGGCGAGCCCGTAAACAATACAATTTCCTCCTTCGCATTCGCAACAGTGTATACCGCATCGTCCGTTCCCTGACATGACGTTAGCACCGCACTCATCGTCATCGCACGCGAGAAATGCTCTTACATGCAGCCACAACACCGGACATTGTACATCCGCCGCCCTCGTATGCAACCCATCCCTATCCCTCAAATTGATCGCCGCCATGCGAATCCTCTGCCTGCCCTCATCTCCTTGATAATTCTTCTCGATCTCGCTGACCCAGTAGTCGCGCACCTTCTTATCTACCTCTTCGCCAAAGCCAATGTCGATGAGGAAGTTGGAGTACTTCTTGCTGGGCTTGAAGTCCGGTGTGGCGGTCTTAGAGGAGAACTCGTCTTGGATGGACTCGCCGAGGAGAGTGGGAGCTTGCCAGCATCCGAGAGAGCGGGTGCGCTCGGATTCGTAGTCGAGTGATGTCCCTAGAGGAATGATGCCTTGAATCTACACAAATTTATCAACCCTCTCTCTTAGGCTGCATACGTTGAGAAGACTTACCTTATCCGGCCCCATCAACGCCATGCGCACCGTAATCCATCCACCCTGGCTCGTTCCCAAGACAAACGCCTTATCGATACCCAGCTTCTCCATGACTTGCAGATTCATGACCGCAGTGTCCCAGTACGTCCAGTGTTTGGCCTTGTGCGCATGAGTTTGGCCATGTCCGAGCAGCTCAATGGCGACGAGGTTCATAACATCGGTCAGCTCTTTGGTTTTGAAAGTCTCGGCATAGAGCTCTGATGATGTGGTAAAAGAATTGACAAGGAGTAAGGTTGGCTTTGACTTGTCGATAGGTCCAGATGTTTGGTATGCGGCGGTAATGCCACCGAGATGCGGGACGTCGACCGTTTTTGTGTTCGGCATTTCGAAGTCTGTTTACGAAATGCTGATGTTTCCATTCTCGAGTGATGTTCTATTATTGCCAATTTGTTTGTTGTCGGCTACTGGCCAGATGTGACGTGGGTGCGGGGAAGGAGGGGCTGGGGTAGGATCGACAGAGCTAAAACGTCCTGCTAGCACATCACGTACTGCCTCTGGAGCATACGTGGTAAATAGCACGGTTGATTGTTCTGATGTTCTGGTGAATAAGCGTCAATTCATTTGTTACCCAGTGTTGTGCTTAAGCTGATTCTCTCCACTCCGACAGCTCGCCCCTTGGGAAGCTTTCGCTTTCTGGGAGAAGCACGAAAGCGCTCGACATTCTTCAACTATCAACTCTAGCTTTCAGTGTCTCCTAAAGGTTGACACAGTAGATAGGAGTGTCTTCGTCTCATTTCTTAAAGAGCTCGTCTATGCTCATACCACCGCGTTGGGTCGACGCGCTGTACTGCTCGGCAGTCAAGTGTATAGGCACACCTTTTCTCTTTGCAATTTCCAGATCCTCCAACTCATCAATGTCGAGCAAGAGACGTCGACACATGCAGCATCGCACCTGTACCTCGCCATTATCTCTGCTGTTGACGAACCATTGCTTGAGGCATACAAAGTGGTAGAGATGGTTGCAAAGCGTCGTCGCGATGCATGGTTGATCTAGAAAACTGTCCAGACAGATCGGACACTCGTCGTTGGGTTGTGGACTAGAAACGATCCTGGTACATTCTTCGAGCCAGGCGTCCTCGTAGGTAGGCAAGTACGAGAAGTACAGATCGAGGCGCGGGTCGTCGATGCTGTAGCGCAAGTCGCCATCGACCGTCCACAAGTACCAGTGGGGGCGGAGGACTGGGTCATGAAGCCGATGCAAGAGTATATGGCGTTCTACTGGGGCTGTTGAAGCGATCTGGGCGGATCCATCTTCTTCTTCTTCATCATCGTCATCAGTTGCCAGCCAGCCTCGACTCAAGTCGACCTCGCCAGGAGCCTGCAGGAGCAGGCCGTGACCGATACGTGCACCGACATAGGGTAGTCTCTCGAGACACTACAGGTCGAAACCTTGCTCAGTGCTCTCTTGACATTGCCGGAGAGATCGGCGTCAGGATGGGTCGCAGCTCGCATTATCCAGCGGTACGTAAAGAACATCCAAAGAGACTCCACCGGGCCAAGGGCTGACAGTACCATACTCTCGATGATCATCCAGTTGCCCAGATAGTTCGTCTCTGCTAAGGCATGGCGTACGCGTTGCGAGTAGGAAGAGAAAGGGCTTTCCACAAGGCAGATGTGCAAGCGCTCGCTTTCTGTAATCAGAGCTTCCAGAGATCTGACCAACTCGTCCTTGACTAGCTGGCTTTCTACCACATTCGAGGCCAGGTGAAGATAAGCTGTAATAGCCCAGACAATGTTCTTGTCGTCTTCGCTTGTCCAAGCGGTGCCATCAGAGGGGTGAAGTGTCGCGAGTGTCCGTGTCAGGTCTGACCAAATGCCCAAGTCTCCGATGATTCTCTCACTCCGCTGCATGCCGTAGTTACTCTTCATCGCTTCATCGACTTGTGGTCGTGGCGTAAGGAAGTCGCGCATAGCATCGAACAGCGCGTTCTCAGGAAGGCTTCCAGAACGACTCGCACATCGCAGCAGCCAGTCCTTGATCTCCAGCAACAATTTCGTCCTGCGTTCTTCGAAAAACTCCGACGTTTGATCACTCTCGCAAATGTTCTCCACGTTCACCTGCCTTACCGTCTTCCCGATGCTTTTGTAAGCCGCCGAAGTGTCCGCTTTCTGCAGAACCATCCTTACTTCTTCCGAAATGGGAATGATGGCTAACTTAGTCGAAAGAATGCAAAGTGATTCTCCGTTGCGCGCGCATGAGTGTTGAAGTCGAGGTGTCGTGAGTACAACGCATCGTGTACCATGGTTTTGTATATATCCAAAGCGAAAGCCGTGAGGACTTCGTCCACTTTGGTGGGGCGCTGGCGAAAGGGCTTGATCGCTTCGTGGGGGCATTTGATCGGCTGTGTCGGGGACATGCTCCAGTCGATACATGGCGGGCCTGTATCGGCAGCGTATAGAGGCGCAGGCATTTTGCGTATTTTCGGCATGTCGCGCGGTGGTGTTCGAAAAGAACACTCACCAACAGTCATGATTAATGGGAAATGAGTCAATACATTAGTGCGTGTGCGGGAAGTAGACTTGTTCACTTTCACTTCACTCCATGAATGCAGTCCACTCGCTCCAAATACTGTCAGTACTCATTCCTCAACCTCCTTCCTCACATCCTTTCCCTCCCCAACCCCCTCCCCCCTCAACCTATCCATCTCCCCCAACACCAGTCTTATAGACTTCATCAACTCCCTATGTTCATCCAACAGCGTAAAAAAGACTTTAGCCTGCCACCGATGCAAGAAAATATACGCACACGCAACGTCCGGCTCGTAGCGCTCGTGAATCTGGTCGAGCTGGTAGGTCGAGAGGGCGGGTTGGGGTTGAGGGGTGTGTGGCGTGCTGCTGTTGATGGGGATGCATTCGGGCATGAGCATGATTGTATGTTGGGTATGTGATGTAGTTTTGGAACGGGAAAAGGGGTGTAAAAGGAGGAAGAGGGAGAGGGTGAGGGAGAGGGTGAGGGAGAGGAAGGGATCGGGATAAATGTGCTGGCATGTGGTGATGTGGGTGTACATCAAGGGCTATGTGATGCGGTCGCGTCACAGCAGTCCACGAAGGACAGTGACAGGTGGCGTAGCATGAAATGAGAAGGCATGGACCGGTGACTTTCGCGTATCGACTTCTTTTTGCATTGTTTTGTCGACTTAGTATGTTCCCTTCCATTCTCCCTCCCTCTTCATCTCCGACGACCCAATCACACCGGCAAGGAAAGATGCAGCTGTCGTATCGACTTCAATGAACGCCGCCAGCGCCATGCCATGCGCAGCCCAAATAAAAAAAAAGAACGCAAAAGGAACAACTTTAGGAATCAGACGACTGCTGAGAAGCATGCCTCATATACGGTCTGTGCCGCCGAATCGACGCCATGGCAGAAACATATAGTGGCGTATCATCCGTCCTAGACACGCATGAGCACTACAAAACAAAGAAGAAATATGTAGGAATGTATATATGGAGCGGAAGGGATGGTGGTGATGCCGGTGCTGGAGGTTCTACCTCGCTACGCGGTGAATCAACCTGTGAAGTGTCAGTCCAAACTTCGAATCCAAATCGCAGATGGCCAAAAGAAGGTAGATGTGTGGGAAAAAGGTGCGAGGGACGTACCTCAGAGTACTAATCGTAAAAGTGGTCAGCCACGCCATGAGCGCGATCAGAAGCGTCGCGGTCAGCGCCTTCTGCCTCGTACAGATACTCGCCTCGAAATTACAATATTCTCTGGCGGCTATATCAGACGAGTCTTTGCAGGCCCACTTCTCGTCGGTCAGCGCCTGGAACGCCAGACTCAGGTTCGCGCTCTCAAACACAATGAAGGCGAGGTCCAGAAAAATGAGCGACATTTTGGCGTTGTGTGAGCGCAGACCGAGCGGCTTGGAGGTGTACTCGTCGTAGGTGATGTAGACGGTGTACAGGATGGCAATGACGTCGACGATGATGGCCATCCAGGTGGAGCTGTTGTTGTCACAGCCAGCTGAATTTGAGTGGTGGAATATAGCGCCTGCGAGGGACAGGGCCAATATGCTGAATATGAGCACGATCATGCGGATGAAGGCGGGCACCATGGGGTGGTTCATGATAGTTCTGTGGAAGCGCATGAGTTTCCGGCGCCGTTTTGCGGGACTGAACAGCCAGAAGCCTTTCAAGTGCTCGTCGTCTTTTTCCTCGTCGATGGGCTGCCACGGCGTCTCCAGATCGGGCATGTTCTCCTTCATCCAGTCGTCGTCGACAATCTGGCCGCGCGAGTCGACGGGACGCTCGCCATGGTCGCCGTGGTCGCCAAAGTGGGTGCTCGAATGGGCGAAGGCCTTCCATTTCAGGGCGCTGTCGCTCATGGGCGTGGTGAGGGTCACGGGGGCGCCTTCGCGGGCGTGGTCGAACTTGCGGCCGGGGACGCTGGACTTGGGCGTGGGCATGTAGTTGTGGCACGGGTGGCGGACCGAGGTGGGTGTGCGCGGGAGGAGGAGGGACGTTGGATCGATGGTGTCATCGTCGTCGTCGGCTGCGGCAGACTGCACCCACGCTAGGGGGTTGTCAGTATGGCTATCCAACTCTTCGAAGATTCACGGTCAAGACTTACGTGGGAGTGTCCGGGCCGCTCGCTGCCTCTCCTTATTCTCCGCGTGGAGGGTCCGGCTCGACGACGCCACCGTGTGCGGCGTGCTCGACACAGACTGGCTGTGGCTCTTGCGGACGGCGCCGCCTTCACTCTGGCTGCCCGAGTTGCCCGACACGGCGCTCACTCTGCTCTGCGGGCGCTGCTGCGACGTCACCGACGAGGCGGTGGGCGGCGGGCGGTTGCTGTTGGTGCTGGAGACGGAGGGGTGGTGCTGTTCCCTCCCCTGTGCGGCGTCTGGACTGAGGAAGGGGGCAGTTGTGGTGCCATGGTTGCTGCTGCGTCTGCGCTCGCCCATGGGCTTGCTGGTCATCGCTGGCGGATGGAAGTCTACCGTCTAGTAGGGACCGCCCCGTCGCAGCAGAAGGTGTCCTCTGCTTGGCGTTGACTGCGTGATTACGTGGGCGCGAAGTAGACGATGCGCGACGACGGCATGCCGGTGTTGGAGTGTAGGGTTCCCCGGGTAGATACGCGTGATATGGGTCTCGCGGTATGGAGTGTCGTAGGAGTGCTGTGGGGTTGGGCTGTCGTGTAGTGTACCAAGTAGAACGAGCACGGGCGTCTTGTTTCGTGGAAGCGTGGTTCGTGGTTGGGGGAGATGAGATTGCCTGGACTGATGATCTACAAAACAGGCATCTGCCCAACACGCTCGAAAAGCTCCGTCCAACGTCATCACCGCGAGCTTAGCCTACAACCATGCAATTTCGACCTTCACACACCGCAATCACACACCATCACTCCATCTGCGCCATGTTACACACGCTACAATAATCTGAGACACACGCGCCACCGCGCGCCAACCCCCAAGCCACTACCACCCACACCATGCGCCTCTTCCTGCTCCCCATCTCGACGCGCCGCTCCCTCATCTACTGCGAAACCATCCACCAAAAAGCCCCCGCCGACCGCTCCTACCTCGACAAAGCAACCCTCAAAGCGAGCGAGACATGGGTTGCCTGGGAAAAAGACACAAAGGCCATCTGGGACTGGAAGAAGAAAGTCACCTTCTACGGCAACTCGGCCCTCAAGCGCATACCCTACGAAGAATGGGGCCTCAAGACACTCCCCGCATTATCAGCCGCACGGAAACAGTCGATAATAGACGGCAAGGAGAAATATGAGGTCATGTTCCCGGGCAGATATCTGTCTCCGCAGAAACTACCGGGCATACTTGAGAAACTGGCAAAAGAAAGACAAACGATGCACAGAAGCAAACTACTCTGGAGTATCGTCATCATGCCCTTCACCGCGCCCTTCATGCTCATACCCGTCATACCGAACCTGCCCTTCTTCTACGTCCTGTACCGCGCCTACTCGCACTGGAGAGCCCTCTCCGGCTCGCGCCACCTCGAGTTCCTGCTCAAACACAATCTGCCGACGCCGAAGCCCTCAGCCATCCTAGATGAAGTTTACACCGCGGGTCTCATGTACCCGACCCGCGCATTGTCTCGCGCTGCACCGCGACCCACGGAACAACAGGCCGATGAGGTCGCGAGCGTCGTCAGTCGGCAGACAAATAATGATACGGAAGACGTGATGGTGCTGCAAAAGTGGAACGGGAAACTGATTGCCGAACAGTTTGAGTTGCCGGATATGGAGGTTGAGATTGAGAGGGCGGTCGAGCAGGTGGAGAGTGCGATCAAAAGTAAGGAAAAGTTGATGGAGGAGAAGTTGGAGCTGGAGAAGGCGACGGGAAAGGAGGGAGAGAGGGCCAAGGATCGACTGCCGGAACATATCACAGAGAAGATACATGCCGAGGCGGAGCATGTGGCGGACATGGCGAAGGTGCAGGGCAAGGCGAAGAGTTAGTGTTTTGGTTGGAGCGGGTTGAGACGGATTGTATGATATTATGAGCGATGCTGGGATGGAAACATGTACGTGAAGTTGGTGCATGTATGCTTGTATACCCTCACATAGACATGGAAGATAATGTACAAGATCAAGTCTTCGGAGGCATTTGCTTGTGTCACGTAAGAGCTTGGAACACCTCAACTTACTATCAAGCGTCCATTTGATACTCCGCAAGGTACTGAAGATAGACAGGCTATCGTATGACATACCTCATCTCGAGCGCTGTCCTGATCCCGCTCGTGCATAGTCTGGATGTGCTTCTCCTCCAACCTCGCATCAAACGCCATTCACCTCTCGTCTCAACCTCCCCCATGCCATCCCATACTCTCACAGCTCACTCTTCTCCTTCAACTTCTCATTACTCCACAACGCCGGTCCATCCTCCCCGTAAATCGGATCCTTCTCAAGCCACTCCACATTTGCCACTGCTTTCATCTTATCCTCCTCCCCACTCTTCCCATAGCACATATCCCACCCACACCCCACGGGATACCCACCCACCATCTCAAACCCGCCATCCACATCCTCCAACAACCTATGCGCCACGCCCGCCGGGACAAGCATCGCATCACCAGCCTTGACTTCCGTCTCCACTTTTCCAGGATTCTTCTCGCCACCGAATAGTAGTTTGGCGCGGCCCGCGACTACGCAGAGTACTTCGTGCGTCGTGCTGTGGTAGTGCGTTGTCGTGTACATGGTGTAGCGCCATTGTGGGGTGATGCTGTTCTTGGTGAGGAGGGTTTCGATGGCTGAGGGTGGGGTGGATGGGGGGTAGGCGGCGTGGTAGATTATGAGGGGGTGCGAATGTGGGGTGGTGTTTGGGAGGAAGGCGTGGGATGGGATGAGGTGGGTTGAGATCTTGAGGGAGGCGAGGGGGGTTAGGGGGATTGGGGAGGGCATGGTTTGGGGGAGGTTGGAATGGGTAGAAGGATATAGCAGTATCTGGCTGATGTGAATGCGGATATGCGGTGCTCAAGTCAAAGAGCAGGTCGCTGGAGGGTATGAAGAAAGGGAA